>Ga0075115_10000408_pt1 | contig 21034 bp, 32 predicted proteins | sample AntAceMetag02UKH_FD_69785 | JGI IMG/M metagenome (GOLD analysis project Ga0075115, IMG submission 69785) | Saline lake microbial communities from Ace Lake, Antarctica - Antarctic Ace Lake Metagenome 02UKH | ecosystem: Environmental > Aquatic > Non-marine Saline and Alkaline > Saline | place... | reverse complement strand
TCCTCCATCTTCTTCATTAAAAGTTGTTCCAAGATCAACATTTTCCCAGTGCGTATCACCACCGGAAAAATCTCTATCTATCTGAGTTGTGAAAAATTCAGGTTGACTCGTTGCATTTCCAGAAACAGCTACAGTAGTTCCGTCTTTCATTATCGGATCATCTTCATCAATATAATAATTTATAGTCCCAGCATCTTCCAAAAGACATCGTCTCATATCGGATTGAATAGGTAAATAAGCATTACCAGCACTTTGCGATGTGGCTATACCAGCTATACTGCCTAATCTTTCATAAGTATCATTTGCCTGGTCCCAAGCAAGACCTTGTGATAACGATAAATCAAGTTGGGCATTTAGAAGCGAATAGCCATTCATATTAATGTCTGTTCCATCAAATGACATGTTATCATTTCCGTCCTCATCATATTCCATACTGAAATCTGAAACACCAAAGTATAGTTTTTTATCATCTCCAATGTAAACATCTGAACCAGTTCCGAAATCCCACTTAGTAAATCCGCTCAAAGTCATTATGTGCTCTGAGTGGGTCATATAGTCAGCTGAGTTCCATCCTAATACTCCGCCGGTTGCCATCGCAAGAGCCTGTCCTGCAACTGGGGCTGTGCCTGAGCCTATAATATCTGCTTGTAGCCCCGCTGTGCTTGTGAAAAGAAACAGGCCATTTGCGCTTGTAAAAGTGGGTGCTCCATCGAAATCTACGGTGACAATTGCCCCAAAGTCTACTTCCGTAAATCCGCTCCAGGTTAATTTATGTTCAGAATGAGTAAGTTTATCCGCCGAATTCCAATCTATCACCCCTGCGGTTGCCAGAAGAATATCATTACTAATATCAATATCTCCTGTGATAATAACCTTTCCGGTTCCAAGAGGATCTAGAGTTATGTCCCCATCGGTTGATATTGATGTAATAAGAGCCGTAATAAGCTTATCGATTCTCTCCACGCTTATTGCTTGCAGCATTCCCGTTACTAACAAGAATACTAATAAAATTCCTAATATCTTTTTCATTTACTAACCTCTTTTATTTTATTTTGCCGGATTTTATTTCACCTTCTCAATCATTACATAAACCTCGAGATCGACATTTGTCCAATCTAAAGCATGAAACCAGAGCGATTTTGCTGTAGCTAAAGCATACATCTCGCCTACATTATAGGTCAGTAGCTCCCCCGCCCCTATTGATTCATCCAGCATAACGTCTACTCCGGAATCACTCGTTCCAATATTCAGAGTAACACCTCCTGCTCCGTTATTCATAATAACTATAGTATTAAGCTTATATCCGGATGTTATGATATTTGTTTTTTCTTCATTTGCCGTTAAGGAAGCATCCGCGACAGTGCTTTCCCTTGCTGTATTCGCGGCAATAGCAGTATCCATTGTCTCTATTTTATCTCTGATTGCATTTTTAGTAGACGCATCGGTATTAGCATCCCATGAAGATTCATTGTAAGCGGTACCATCGGTAGCAACGTTGGTAACGTTATCTAAAGATAAATCTACTTTTGTCTGAGCAATAGTTCTAACCGTATATGTATCGTCGGCAGTAAGCTTTATGAAACTTTCTGTAGCAAATACCAATGCGGAAATATTTGTTAAAGCAGCATCTAACGGCTGGTAAGTACCCGATATATCAGGAATATCCCCGGTTTCTAATATTGACCAAGACGGAGCGCCCGAACTAACCTGGCGTAAAAATTTATTGGTACCTGTAGAATTCACGGCAAGAGCGGAATATGCGTCCGCTCCTGAAGCATAAAGGATTTCTCCCTGTCCAATAGTCGACAAGGCTAATCCGCCATCAGCAACAGCAACATCGGTTCCATCGACACGATAAACATATTTAGTTCCGATAGTGGTTGCCGTAGGTATATCGACCGAGGTTGAAAAAACACCGCTGCCATCTGTTTGTACTATACCGCCCACTGTATTTAAACTTGAGTTAGTAAGCGTACTGTTCATCGTTAATGTGGTTACACTACCAACTACACCCCCGTCAAAAGTAACGCTTTCAACAGTAATATTCTTACCCGCATAAGCAGTAAGAGTTGTGTTATTTTCGGTAAGCGAAGTTAAGGCATTGGCATTAAAATTCCAATGGCTGTCTAAAATAATATTTCCGGTCCCATGCGGGGTTATTGCTATATTCCCGTCGGCTGATGTTGATGTAATAAGCCCAGTAAGAAGCTTATCGGCTTTCATCGTGTTTGCATATAATACATTTACAGCAAACAGTAATACTAATAAAATTACTAATAACTTTTTCATCTTTAAATCTCCTTTTTATTTAACCCGCTCGATTAATACATATACTTCAAGATCAATATTGGTCCAATCTAAAGCATGGAACCAAAGCGAAGTTGCTGCAGATAAACTGAATATATCTCCAACCGAGTAATTCAACAATACCCCCGTCGCTATATCTTCCTGGATCATAACCTGGGTTCCGCCATCGCTTGTTCCAATATTCAGCGTAACGGTCGCAGCCCCATTGTTTTTAATAATAATACTATCAAGCTTCCATCCCGCTGTTATTATATCCGTCTTTTGAGAATTAGCCGTTATATTTGCATACGGAAGAGCGAGTTTTGTTGCTATCGCTCCATGTGCCAATAATTCCCCTGTGGCAATACTCTCCGCCACCGTAAAACTTTTCAACATAGTTATCACGGCGTTGACGGTTTCCCATAATTCCGTTAATTGTTTCATAATTTTCCTCTCTTAATTTTATTTAGATAAAAATATCATTTTTCGTCAAGATTTTTATGATATATTCTTGTCTTCCGCTAATGTAAGATCAGCATCGATAGCTTCGTCCGAAGACGGAGCAACGTCTATCGCCAGTTCTCCCGTAGGAGACGGATTAACCATTTCAAATGTCAATCTCCCGATTGTTAATCCTAACGCCATTTTCATTATACGTCCTCAGGCACGTCTTTGTAAGCTATTACGGATCCGCCCGCTAATTTAAGGCTGTGAAATTTTCCTGGTATCCACGTCGATATTGGAAATGCTAATCCTTGCAAAAACGTTGTTTCTCCGGCCGGAAAATCATCATTCACTATAGATGAAAATTCTACTGCGCTTAAACAGAATATCCAGCGAAACATTTGTGTAGCTCCCGTATTATCGCTTACGGCCGTCAGAGGCACAGAACCATATGCTCCCTGTTGTATTTTAGCATTTCTGCTTCCTATCGAAGATTCTTTACCGTCAAATCCTTTATTGAACTCAAATTGTGCGTCTGCCATTTTTTATTCCTCCATGAAATATGTCGTATTCTTATATAGCTCAGGATTTTCATGCTTCAAAGCCCCGAGCAATTTTTTTCTTTCGTCTTCCGGAAAAGCACTTATGCTTGCTGCAAGTTCTTTTGCCATATCGTTACGCCTGTCATTCGCATAAGCAGCTTTGTCTAAATAAGTTTCTCTTTTTTCAGCAGGAACCTTAGATAGCTGTTGATAGTTTTGGAAAACCATTTGCCTAAACTGCTTCGGGGTATCTTTGCGAAGCTGTCCAACAAGTTCTTCCTGTTCCGGAGTTCCTTCCGTCTGTAATAATCTTAATGCCCAACCATTAGATTGATGTTGATAAAACAGTTGTCTTTCTAATTCTTTATAAACATCAATGGCTAATTCGGGTCTATTTTTCTTAACTTCCTCATAAATGGCTTCGGCATCTTTTGGATCTGCCTCCATAATATTATTAACAACGTCCTGCACGAACATCATATCTGCCACTTCTTTAATTTGAGCAAATCTTTTCGAATCTTCCTGTATTAATTTAGCTTTAAAAACTTCCCTTTCCTGTCCTTGTAATTTATTTAATGTTGTAGCCTGAATATCAATTCCCTCTTCTTCCTTCTCGGCTTCAAGCTTCTGTTTGATCTTCTCTTTTCCAAGACCAGGGTCTTCTTGTGTTTCTTGTTTCGGTTGCCCTTCTTCTTCCTGCCCCTGAGTCAATTCCCCTAATCTCTGGTCCTGTTCTTTTTCCGGAAGATCCTGGATCGATTCTCTTTCTTCTTCCGGCAGAGACGCTAATGTTTCTTGCTTTTTCTGCTGTTCGCCATATTGCATTATGGCCGGCTCCTGTTCTTCAGGAGGAAGCTTAGTTATCTCTTCCTTAATCTCAGGCGGAAGTGATTCGAATATGTCGGTAATTTGCTTTTTGGCAGCATTTCCTTCTCTTTCTGCCATTATCTGATCTTCAGCCCTTGCTTGATCTTTCATTCCTTTAACTTCAAGTTTCTGCATTTTTTGGGCGTTTTTATACTCTTCATCAGATTGAAGCTTAAGCTGGATTTCCATGTTTTTAATAGAATCAGAAGACTGTTCTTTCATTTGCTTCGACATTATCGAGGCATTAGCACGTATTATTTCTTTTTGTATTTCCGCATTAAGCAAAGCTAATTCTTTTTGTGCTTTAATATTTCTATTAAGACTATCTTCTTCAACTCTGCCCTGAGCTATACCATCTTTCAGATTTTCTACTCTTTCGAAACTTCTTATTTTCTCCTGAACATTCAGTAAGGATTCCTGAGCTTTAGCCTCAGCAAGAGCGGTTCCTTTTGCCCTATCCTGCCTAGCCCCTTCAATCATCTCCCTATTCTTGTCAATGATCTGCATTTCTCTTGGATAGCTTATATTGAATCTATCATAATATGTTTGAGGGCTAATATCCCCTTTGTCCATTCCTCTTTCAAGATAAACACCTTCCGCCATAGCATCGACCAGGCGAGGAGTATTAATTTTCATCTCCAGGATGTCTGAAGTAATTTTCTTCTTATTTATTTCATCAGCTATATAATCGAGAATATCCTGTAGAAGCGTCGCGTATTGTTTGAATGTGTTTTCCATTATAATAGCCGACACATTGTGTCTAGACCAAACTGCTCCACCATAAAAGAATTCTATCGGCATATCCATCGTAGACAATATATCGCTCATATTGGCTTTTAGTTCTTGATGCATTGCCAATAATTTTCCCTGTCCCCAGGCGTCTTTTGATCCAATCTCTATCGGGAGAGTTATGATATGGCTTTTATCTTTTTCCCATTTATCCAATTCACTTCTTGTTTTAGTGACCCAATCTACAGTCCTGAGTTGTTGGGTTAATGGTCTTTGCCCCACCTCTCCTTTATTAATAGGGAATAACATTCTCAACGGCACCAGAAGATCTTCCGAAATAGTTCTATTGGCAGTCAAATATTTTGTTCTCAAGATTAGATCATTCATAGCCATGACCATCGGAGGAATAGGAATACCCTTTATTTTTAATGTCGGGGCATGTAGGACGAACATTTTATCAGAATTAACCTTAATAGAATAACCGCCGAGAGCCGCTTTAATATACATTTCCGGGGTAGTACATAAAGTAAAGTGATCGCCTCTTGATATTTTATTCACCATTGTTTTATCGAGCTTATATAAATATTGCAGTTGACCTGTCACGGTGTTTTCATTAATCTCCATATTAAGAGGAGACCATAACGCTAAACTCATCTTAGAGATATCTTTTATCGGCCTGTCCTCAACCCTGAAAGCTCTTTCTTGCTTATGCCATTTACATTTTTTATTTGTACACTTAAACTTATAGTCTCCATTTACGAATGTATATCTCTGTATTCCGTTCTTTTCCAATTTCATAAGCTGATAAGTTTTTCCACAAGAACGACAGATAATCGTCTTTCTTATAGGAAATGTGGGAATAACATAAGACGATCCGTATAAAAAATAATTTATCCCTATCTTAACTAATTTTTCTTTCAGCTTAATTTTACGCTGGATCTTTTTTGCTGCTTTCTTAAGAACAGCACTTTCACACACGGAATCCAGGTTGGATATCGGGAATCGGGCTAACTTTGTTATAGCCGCGCCGATACTCATATAGGTAAAGAAATATTCGGCAAATAAATAATATACATAAACACTGTCAGGGATATATAACTTATTCAAATTAGTCGCAAATATCATGTCGACTATATTTTTATCCCCTGTGAGAAGCACTAATTTTGCGTCATTAATATCGCTTATGGCCATATTTATCCTTTTATTTTTTATTAACTATGGATTACGGTTAAACTTTTTTCATAAGCTTATTTTTCAACATTAACCCAACTCTTTCATCACTGTTAATATCTCGTCTTTGCATGATTTTATGGGCTTCCGCAGTGTTGCTAAATATATAGGGAGTGCCCTTATGCTTGGTTTTTATCCATCCTTTAGGGGTGCTTTTCCCTAATCCAAATAACGCTTCTTTAATCATCTCTGGACATTTCATACCTTCCCCTTATTTTCTTTTGCTTTCATTTTTTCTGATAATGCAAATTTTGCCGCCGCATCCAATGGCTTCGGCATCTGCGAACCAATTCCTTGAGACAAATTTTTCATAAGTGCTTCCGCTCCTATGGATGGCTGTTTGCCTTTTGCGCTTATCAATGATGTTATCTTTCCAACGTCAATGGTATCGTAATTATATACTCCCTTGATTGTTTCAGCAAGCGCATACGGAGCTTTCAAGAGCACCGGAGTTAAAGCCGTTAAAGTCTCGTAAATATCAATATATTTCTGAGCCGGAATCTCTTTCAGCTCAGGAAATCTATCTGGTAAACTTTTCTGTATTTTCTTTTTCTTTATTTTCAGGGCAACATCATCTGCTCGAGCAATACTGGCTCCAAATATAGCCGATGGAACAGCAAGAGCAGTCCCTGCCAGAATCGCCTTATCAACACCAGATGCCTTTAGGGCTTTTCCTATAGTTTTAAGAAAGTTAGCGTCCTTTTCAATGGAAGCAGCTATTATATCAGCTACCACAAACTCATCTCCTGCGATCTCATCCACCATCCTGGCAGAAACATGCTCTCCTGCTTCTTTGAGCATATCCTGGAGATTATAATGAACTATCTCTCTTTTAATAATTTCACTACTTAACTTCAATATTGCTTCCGCACTTTTTTGTAAGGGTGTCTCAGCTATTTCCCTATCCGGAATATCTTCTATGCCGGGTATTTTGAGCTCATCCTTACTTGAAAGATATCCATCCGCTTTCAATTCTCCAATGAGTTCGGCAAAATATCTATCGAGTTCACCAACATTTTCTTTTCCCCACGTCTTATATATGACTTCATATATATTATTAAGAGATTCGCCGGATTGAGCAAGCTGGATGATTGTATTCCGCATCTTATCAAGCTCAGCATTTCTATTGCTATCCATCTCGTTTAAGGTATCGACATTCCTGCTGGCAGCGTCTATTAGCGATGATTTTCTCTGCGTATCGGATTGCTTGAACTTTCTCGGTTCAGCAAATTCTCCTTCTGATGCAACATCTGCAACAGCAGCTTCCTTGTCAAGATATTCATAGACGTTTTTCATCAGCTTTCCGGAATAAATCCTGTAGCCGGCAGTTTTAGTAGTAGAACCTATGACGTCTTCAAAAACCGCTCTTTTAAATGATACTAATTTATCCTCTGCAAATTTATTGCTGAAATGTATATGATTTACCCTGCCGCAAACATTTTCTATTTCAGCAGAAGACAGACCATAATCTGTTGCTATTTTTCTAAGCCCGTCAGTTAGGCTTATTTGTGTTTCCTGTGCATATGACAATACTTGTGTTGCTAATTTTTCAATTCGTTCTTCGTCAAAAGATTTTATTCCGAACATTTCATCTCCTTTATCTCGCCCACACAGCTTGCTTTACTATGTCAGGCATTTTTAATTTTTTATCTTTATCTTTTAAATATTTATAACAATTTATTAACATTGCTTACCAGGTGGCCTCTATCCGTTATTGTCATTTTAGGCACAGATCCCCACTTGCCCTTAGCATACCATTTCAATGCGCCACCCGGCTTTACATCATGGCTTCTTAATATCTTGGTTTGTTTAGTTATTAACTTCTCCATTCTCGCATCCGACATATTATAAGGGTTATCACCCATTGCTTCCTTGATAATTATTGGACATTTCATTATAACGCTCCTAAGCTTGCTCCTATTTCAGTGGCGGCATCCCCTATGCCATATGATCGCGCACTTCTCAATCCTTTGACACCTAAGGCACCGAATCCTGCTCCCGCTGCCGTTCCCAGCGCAGTTCTCCCTAAAACTTTAGAAAACTTCATTTTCTTTCCATCTTTTTGTTTCATTAATAAATTAGACATAAACGTTGTTCCTCCTAATAGTCCGCCGCCAATTAACGCCCCTTTGGCATATGGGGACATCGCTTCCTTAATCATTTCTGGACATTTCATAACTTTTCCTGTTTTATTCATTTTTTTATCCTTATCTTTTAAATATTTTTTAGTTATCCCGTAATATGCAACCATTTCTAACGGCTTAACAATATCGGGAATAAACATACCGGCGGCTCTTCTTGCCGCAATTAACTCCGGATCAACAGGAGGAAGATTGTCTTTCTTCTCCATTTTTCTTATTGAAGACTTTCCTCCCAAGTATGAGCCGACTGTTCCTACTATCATTATTCCGGCCAACATAGATAAGTTTTTAGGCTTCCCGATCCATTTCTTTGCTCCTGCCCGGATATATTTCGATGTTGCAATATCTATTCTTTTTAAAGCGAGAGAATTTTTAGACGTAGAAGAAATCATCTTTTTCGCCGCCGTTCTCATAACTTTAGTTGGAACCACTTTAAGATGCGCCTGCATAAACTTTGCGAGACGAGGGTTTTTTCCAATAGCTGGAACTTTCTGTAATCCTCTACCGAAAGCATATCCTATGGGCAATGACGCAGCCAACCCTAATGTTCCGCCCATTATCTCATTGATATATTCTTTAGAGATTCCCTTAAAAGATTGCCGCTCTTTATTGCTTTTTATGCTAAGCGGCGCTACGAAAGATTCTTTTTCCATTAATTTTCTATCCAATATTCATCGAACGTAAAATAAAATAAATTACTACAGCTGCAATTATTACTATTGCAGCAAGTACTGCCAAAATCCATACCCACCATCTCATTTTAATCTCCTTTTCCATGTAGAAACATAAGAACTAACTTAAATTTTTTGTCAACATTTTTTATTTTGTTACATATGACAACTTGTCGTGATCAAACATAAATGCCAATCTCATAAATAACAGAGAATGGAACAGGTCGTCCGGTCCGGACTTGCCATACCGCAAGGATCTTTTAGCCGGATCATGATATTTATATACCGTCGTCAGATCGGAAGAATACTCTGATGTTTCCCCATCATACTTAGCCATCCTGATTGTCTTATTGACCACAAAAGCCTCAATAAAATCTTCCATAACCCTTGATCTATTTAGTATCCATTTAAGCGCCGCGCTGGAATAAACGACCTTATCGTCAGTTCCTCCAAGGTATTGTAATTCCATAGTCCTATCATATCCCAGTATGTTTGATAATCGCATATTTTCCTTATGTCCAGCTCCATAGTCCATACCTAATACTCTAACACTGAATGCATTAACCCATTTTATAATATCGTCTGTAACGGCAATAGGATTATTCGAATCTTCAAATTCAAGATCATAATATCTTTTTACGTAATTTATTTCAATTTTATTAATGTCCGGTATAAATGAACCTATTACGAGAGTTGTGAAAGATTTTATCTTATCTTTTTCTCTGCCTGGCCGCGTTTCCGTCGCCCAGTCTAAACCCGCATAGGCATACCGTTTCATTCTCGGAGTTATTTCCGTTGTTTCCCTTACGTAACATCGTCCCGGATCACATACAGATATTACATCTTGCCTGGATATGGGATGTTTGTTATCGGAATAAGACATGCCGAGAACTTCGTTCATAAACTCTAAAGTCGTTTTATTTTCAAGCTTGAATATTATTTCCGGCCAGGTTGCAGCGTATTCTGCGCCAGGTGGAACCATTAGCTCGTTGCAATGATAACCTTTTACAACAGCAGACGGCTGCGCTGCCGCCCATATTCCAAACCTGGTATATATTTCAGCTCCGCACTTGTAACATATAGTGCCGTACTTACCTATATTTTTAATCCCGAGAGGACCGTTCCACGTATTACATTTTCCACACTTTATCATCCATTCGTGTCCGGTGGATCTGTCAAATTCTTTCTGTAAAGGATTTTCCGGCTGTAAGGGAGTTCCGCTCTTAACCATATATCTGAAAGGAGATCTGCTTAACGCTTCTTCAATAATAGTAGCATGATGCTCCGGAGTATCCTGGTATTCGTCTGCATGATAAAAATCTGCGGAAATACCCCTGGCAGACAATACGGAGGAAAATATATTAGCGAGAACTATACGCGATCCGGTTGTATATGATTTGTTCTTAACCTGTCTTTCATTCAGCTTATTGTCATAATACCATGTTTCGGTTATCACAGAATCTCTGTTCATTCGCTTTAATATGTCTACGGAAAATCTGCTTATCTGCTTGTCTGTCGGCTGAGTTATAACGGTTGTGAAGTTTTTATTCTCAACCGATAATCCAATAGCCAGGGCTCCTGCATTTACAGATTTTCCTGTCTGTCGGGAATTTTTCCATACCATTTTTCTTCTTTCAGGAGGAACAGCTACACTTAATCGTGCTGAGTTTAATATCTCTCTCCAGAATTCCAGAAACCAATAAGATAGCGGTTCGTTCTTAAGGTTTAATAATGCGTTTAGAAAGTGGGTTCTATAAATATAGCCCTTATACTCACCTTTAAAGCGATTGGCTCTTGCTACGGCCAATTCTCTTCCATCTGCGTACATTTTAGCTATACGCTTATGCCCCTTTTTAAGATAATCACTTGGGACTTTTTTATGCTCTGAAACTACAAGGATCTTTTTGGGATCTAAATCTTTCATTGATTCCTTATCTACTTATAGGATGTTACTTTATCTTTAATTTTAGCATATTCTTTGCTCTTTTGGAATGCCATGGCTCTCGCTCCGCCCGGACCAAGCATACCTTTATTCTTAGAAAGCACCTTTTTATAATGTAGCCCATGAGGAGTTTTATCCCAGGCCAAACTAGCATCTCTATATAGTTTTTGTGTTTTAGGATTAGTAAAATCCAGGTACGGAATAGGATATCTAACCGCTTCCTTAATTATTTCTGGACATTTCATGCCGGCTGTTTTTAAAAAGCTATTAGATCCCGGAAATTTAAAATTATACATCTTTATCATATTGGGATCACGGGAAGTAAACGTTGGGCTAATTTTACCCTTTTTCCAGAACGCAACGTATAACTATTCGGATTACTTACGGCTAATATTAAATTTTTCTTATCAAGATTAGACATCTCGGCTTCTTTAATAATTTCTGGACATTTCATATTTATACTCCACCCATCTTAGTTCCGCATTCCGGACAACTTATCTCGCTACACGGTGTACCTCTATCGTGATTTGCGACATGTCCACACTTGGGGCATTTACATTTATCTGCTCCAAGGTCAAGTTGTCTTGCTCCGCCTTGACCAATTCCTTGCCCACGTTCTGCTATTTTAGCAAATAACGCTTCCTTAATAATTTCTGGTGTTCTCATAAACTTTCTCCTTTCTGCCACTTTTTCTGGCAATCCTTCCATTTTTTTTACACACGCTTCTTTAATTATTTCTGGTGTTCTCATAACTTCTCCTTTTATTTTCTTCCCGCTGGCTCGTCTTGATGTATAAGACTTGGATCAATTTTCTGATTTTTTAATTCATCCAAAGAAATATCCTCTTCTATACATACCACTATTCTGTGCTTAAAGTCCTCAATAACAGCCTTATATTCATTGACACTTTTACCTTTATCAGCACTATCTTTTATCTGTGCGTCGGTATATTTGAAAAGATCTAAAATATCCGCAGATATTGCCCTGTATTTTGTGCTATTCAAAATTTCTATTATACGATCTCTGGTCTTTCCCCGCATAACATTAATATCTATTCTTCTGTCATCTTCTGAAAATGTTCCGAATTTATGTTTCGTGAACGATGGTTCCCTGAATAATAACTCTCTATGATACCTGTAGAATTCGTTCCGCTTATCAGCATCGAGATAAGACATGATATCTAATCTGGTTGTGCCTTGTTTACGTAAGGTTGTTTCCCTGCAATTCCAAAAATAATATACATAGATGCTTATGTTTTTAGGCACCAATCTCATAGATTTCTGCCCTGCCGCTATGTCATTCCAGCCTCTAATTAATTCGGATAAAGCCATTTTTGTTAAAACGCAGCACTCTATATATTGCCTTGCTGTTTCGGTCCTGAGGACATATAGTATTTTATATACTCCCGTACACTTAAATGTGCTTCTTTTAAAATTTTGATAATTAACCAGGTCATAGAACACGTCTGGCCTTCTAAATTTTTCAGCAACCGCATCGAGTATTAACAATTTCTTAGCGGTCGCAGGCCTGATAAGCTTGGAATTATATTCCTGGACAATACGATTATGATCAATCATCTTGCTTCCGCCGGGAATAGTCCTGCATTCAGCTTCTATTAATTCGTAATAATGTTCCGGTAAACTATTGTAGTTGTCTTCTACCAGGGTTTCGTCTATGCTGTTTTGCATAGCCGTTGGCTTTACCGGTATTCCGCTCAATATTAAGACTTTGATATAGTTTTCGTGCGGCACTGCTCTTAGCGTCTGTTTTGACGACATATTTTACCCCTTCTCATTCTTGCCCCTAATCTCACCTATCAGTTTGGTTAGAGCACTAAAACTTTTAGCTAATACTGCTTCGGATAATTCGGTTTTTCCCATTCTTGCTACCAGGAGCAATTGCCCGACATCATCCAAAGATTTCATGATCCTTGCTTCTACTTCGGACATATCTTGAATATTGGTATTGTCCATATATTCCATGCCAACTAAATCGTCAACAACTTTTTTAACTTCAGCTTTTTTAAGAATTTCCTCAGGCACACTACACATTATACTGGCTGTCTTAATCCAGCTGCCTCGATATCTTTTAAGAGGAGACAAGTCTACTGGTTTTGTTTTCTCTTCTTCTTTGGCAACTTTCTGAATATTATAAGAAGTATTATACTTAATGTCTTGAATATCCTTAATTCCATCTCCTGTGAAATATCTCATCAATACGGTCGCGGCTTTTTTCGACAATCCATCATACTCTTTCTTGCCGCCGGCATCAGCTACCTGCACCTTGTATAAGTCAACATCTTTTTGTTCCACTTCTAATTCTATTGGATATTGTCCCGTAATATCTTTAATCATTTTGCGATAATCTTCTTTATAGGATGTTGCGGGAATTCTCCTGCCTTTAAGCATTCCGACTTTATATGATGCGGGGATAAGATAAACATTATAATCGGCCCAGGTTAAAGACGAGTAACCCCTGGTCTTTAGTTTCTTGTTATCTGCCTTTAGTATCTTTGTGATATCATGATCAAGCCAGAGAACAGCTATTTTATCGTCTGTTAAAGATTTTACCTTAAGAATCCTGGCGCGATTACCTTCTTCTCCGATTTTCACATCTTCACATCCAATGACGTGATATGGAACAGACATACTATCTGCTCCTGCAAATAATACAATTGTTTTATCATATGTTTCGGCAGCCCTGTCTATTTTTTCAGTAGATATACTTGCTCCAAACATTCCTTTTTCATACTTTGTGGTTTCAGGAGAAACGCTCCCATACACGTCTCCGTATACCCACTTATCCACATCTTCCGGTTTTTCACCATCAATTATTGCCAGGCTTTTTATCTCGGGCTTACTTTCCCATATTGCGAAAAGATTATTAAAAACTTTTCCTTCAACTGCTTTTCCTTCTACAAGTAACTGATCGCAATTTCTTGTATCTATTATTCTTTTTACGACCGGTATTTTTTGCAGATTCTTATCATTTCTAATATAATTATATTCTTCCTCCGGCTTATCCGGATTTTCGGTCTGTCCGTATCCCACAGAAGATATATATCCAAGTTTCTTCATATCTTCCGCATTGAATGTCCCTTCCTTGACCTCCAGTCGACCTACGGTGTTTCTATATAATGCGGCAACCTTATAATGATAAGGAACATCCGCATTTTCCGATAAAACTTTCAATAGAACATCTTTCGCGGGGGCCGTTACAGGTGTCACCTCTCTTACGAAAGTGGCTATCTTATCGGTCAATTTAATTCTCTTATCCTGAAGATAACCTTTAACGCGATCGATAGTCGACAGATCTGCAGATATTTTCTGTTGTCCTTCTTCATCATATGAGAATAATCCATCCTGTGCAATATATTCCATATTATCAGTGATGTCTTTATCGTCTTTAACTACCTCTCCCACGCCTTCATTCGAATTTTGTGTCCAGGACAGGAATTCCTCATCTAACGGAATGACTTTATCTCTGTAAATAGCAGTATTGGGTTCCTTTAACTTTCCGTCCTCTATAATGATAGGAATAGTAAAAGACATATTATTTTCCGACCAGACAATTTGTCCTACTGCGTCTTTTGAGTTTTCGTCTACTTTTTTGAAATTAACACTTCCCAATCCTGACGATAAGAATGAATAACGCTCATCCATATATCCATCGATTTCTTTTCGCCAGTTCTCAACTTTACCGGAAAGCTCTAAGGATGCCTCTTTCTTAATGAAAGAAAATACGTCTTTAGCTGCTAATGGTTGTTTAAATAAATTCATTATTTTTCTCCTTTTTATTTAATGATCATTTCAACTTTTAATTATTCCTGGACATTTCATGATTTTGCCCAACCTCTTCTTCTTTCATCCCCTACTCTTTTGCCAAGATTATATTGCAAGATAGAAGAAGACCCTCCCAGCAATGCCGATGCTCCTAATGCCGATGCGGCGTTAATGGTTTTATCCTTAACTAATCTATGGGCTTCTGTCATTCCTTTTGTGCCGCGCAATTGAGGTAACATGTTTCTGAATGACTTACTTTTAATCAGTTTTCCGCCCGCTTCCAATCCTAATGCTTTTTCAATGTGAGACGATCCTTTTCTTGACAATAATCCGGTTTTTCTTGCTTTTCCGAGAGCTCTTGTTCCCTTTATTCCATGATGTAACGTGGAGTAGGGAAGTATTGCTCCTTTTCCAAAACCTTTCAATCCGCCTATCATTCTCCCTACGGCTCCTCGTCCTTTTGCGAAACCTTTAATTCCTCCAATAATTCCACTTACTGTAGAAGGAATCAAAACTGTTCCTCCGATCAATCCGCCAGCTAATCCCACGGCTCTATGTTTTTTGTGTCTCGTTGCTTTTTGTGATAAGCGAAAAGTTTTTGATCCAGTTGGATCTATGCCGGCTATAAAACTATCCTTAAGACTTACCGGATCCCTGCTATTCATCGCTTCCTTAATCATTCCTGGGCATTTTAATTGGGCAGTCTTTTCGATTTTTTTATTCATACTGACGAAACCCCAAATAGCACCGTCAGTAGCATCATCACTCAATAAAAACTCTTTAGGAAAATCTTTAATAGAAGTTATTTTTTCAGCCGATTTTTTATTATTCTTTTGGCACCATATCTTATAATTTTGCTTTAAATTCCCCATGTCTTGTTTAGTTGCCTCCATTCCTTTTACTCTCGACCAAAAATACCTGCCTTCATCATCAGCAATTACCGATACATTTGGAATATTTCTCTTTCTCGCTATATTGTCTATCAAATCTAAAAAACTCTTACCAATTCCCTTCCGTTTGTATTTGTCTTTTAAATAAATTGAATCAATCTCAATTTTTTTATTTAATAATCTTCCAGGAATATGAAAATCGGCCGTGCCTTGTCCAAACATCGACTTGGATTTACTTAATACGGATTCGCTCGGTTTAACCCTTAGGTCAATTTCAACCTTCTTAGTTGTGGGATTAAATATCCCGGGCTTTACTTTTACCGTTGAATGTTTCGGGTTAATTAATGGAATATTGCTGAGCTCTTTTTTAACTTCTTCCTTTAATTTTTCTCTGTCTGGCTCGGTTAATTTCCTTGCGCCAATATATCCTAATACTCCGACGCCGGCAACTATTGGTAATATCATCTTAGGGAACGCTTCTTTAATCATTCCTGGACATTTCATGATTGCTCTTTATTTAAATAATTCTTTAAAACACTGTCGGGAAACTCTTTTTGCTCGATTTAAACTATTTCTGTAAACGTAATTAGATGCTTTACTTTTGCGTCCATCATTGACGCTATATACATCAACAATATATCCTCCTTGATATTCAACTATTTCAGCATAAGCATTCTTGCCTAATCTCATTTTTGTCATATTTTTCTCCTTTTTATTTTAAAACGGTAATCCTTTCGGACTGTATTTCAGTGTATCTAACACAGAGTCGCCTACCCATAGCCCCGTAAGCGCTTTATTGAACAATCCCTTCTTGGTCTTCTTGACAACATTCTTGATGACCTTCCCGGGTTTATCCTTCCAGCTTATGGGAAGACCAGAGGAATGCATCTTAACCTTAACGCTCCCTGCTTCACGAAACTTGACGGAAGGTTTTGGTCTAATGAGAGGGGTTTGTCTAAGCCTTGGAGCGAAATGTGAACCCTTTGCGCTGACTGTGGGCTTTTTCAATGCTTCAAATCTCTTTATGTTTTTTAGTTTTTTAAGTTTTTTTAAATGTAACCCTCCGCCGACTGCTCCTGCTCCAAGAGCTACTCCTCCTGCTGTCCCCCAATTTCTTTTAGAGTTATCTGACATTGCTTCTTTTATAATAAGGGGACAAGCCAATTTAATTTTCTTATTAAGCCTGTCCACGTCTGCTTCTTTTACATAGATGCGTAAATAATCCATTTATGCCTTGCTCCTCCCTATTTTTTTTTGGCTGATAGCTAAAAAAAATTTATCTGTTGAATATGTGAAGTCAAATAGATTTCTTGTCAAGCTATTTCTATTTAACATTCACATCGATAAAAATTCTAAGACTATTAAAGAACCCGAATATTTCTTTCATATAATCAAATCTGTAGATTATTTTCTGGCCATTTATTATTTGTTCTATTGAATATCGCGGAATAACCTTCCTGGATACCTTGTCTATCTTAACCTTCTTTCTGACAACAAAATAACTTCGGTTAATTTTATTTATTTTAATTTGAGTCTTTCTCTGATATGGCTTTAGCGGTCTGTTTTCATATTTCAGTTCTATACAATAATTCCCGGATAAAGATACCAATAGTTTATCGAAAGGTCTTCTTCTCTCATTAAATTTTCCTGTTTCTTCGAATTGATCCAACTTTTCTGCAGTGACAACAACATCTGGTATATCTATAAGTTTACATCCATGTATAGGAGCTTCCCTTTCTAACTCTTTAGCAAATTGAGTCTCTCCAGGATAATTACGTTTCTTTTCGTAAAATTTATTCATTTAATCACTATTGGTGAACCAACTATGTTTCCATCCTTATCTATTATCGGCTTCCTTAAAGCGAGCGATATCATTTCTACCTCCGTTAATAAATCATGTTTATTCGGAAAAATCAAATCATCATGAGAAATCATCGACCCAATAGAACCATCGTCGTCATAAAGGATTTCCATTATATGATAATAGAAATCATTGCACGACGGAACTATTTTTTTTAGATATTTGTTCGGAAATCTAACAACCCTATAATCCCATTCCATGGTTTTAATAAGAACACCTTGCTTTATTTTGTCAAGCTAATTGAAATTATTTTATTTAATTTTTCAAATTCAAGTATAGTCTTATCCGCATCCCTGCACTCTTCGCAGCAATATAAATATTGCCAATCAGGACGAGGATAATGGTTCAGAATCTCATATGAATCTCCACACAGACGACACCTTGGTGTCAATATCTCTTCATACTCCCCTACTTTGATGTGTAAATCTATATTTAATTCCGAACCTTTTACCATTCCCCTACCCTTCCTTAAAAAGTGTTCCTCTTAGAAGCTTTGTTATAGCATTAGTTACGTGTTTGTGTTTTTTTGCTAAATGCCATTTGCCACATACCCCGCAATGATAACTCATCAACCAACATCCTTTTTCAGGGTGCTGCATTCGAGATCGCTCAGCTTCTGCGAATGACACATAAGATTTTTTCCTCTGACATTTAAGTATTTTTCTTTTATTTTTTGACATTTCATGTTATCTCCATCTTTTTATTTTAAAAGCATTCCCATTATTCTTTATTCCAATTCCCCAAATATTTCTTTTTCTGTCCACATTCCGCTTTCTGCGGCACCATCTTGAATAAAATCTATTAAATGTAAAGTGCCCCTTAAATATTCAATAGTCTCGTTTGCTTTTTTACTTTCTTTAGATTGATTATTTAAGTGCTTCACTTTAATGTAATCAGTAATCTCCGAAAGCCTGCGTTTTCTTTTTCTCAATAAATTCCATTCAATTTTATCCCCATCCACCATAAATTTTTTCATTTGTTTTTTTCTCCTTTTTAACTACTTCAATTAATTCAGGTAACGTTTCCACTATTTCATATTCATCCTTTTTTGCCCACCCATCATTTCCTCTTCTCATGTTTTCGGGAATTCCTTTTTCAAGACATTTTTTTAGCCGTTCTACACCACTTTTACTACTGCAATTTAGGCAAAACCAATGTGGTATTCCATAAAGTACGCCATAACAATCCTCTTTCGTATATGGCTTTCCACAGAGAGGACAAAAGTAATCTTTTAAAATTATTTTTATCATCAACTCATCCCTGTCCACGGAATAGGAATTGGTGCTGGCGGCGATGAAGTTGTCTTGGCAGCATAAGTTCCTTCTATCGTCAGTAAATGCGCCTTGAATGCTTTTGTCATCGCATTCGGCATAGCGCTCGGCGGCACCCCTCCGGAAGGCATAATGAAATTACACACGCCCGGCGAAGTAACTACTATGGGCGGACCGAGAGTAGATAGCCCGGGAGGCAACCCGGAATAATTACTTGCTATTATAGCCCCCGTCCAATATGCTATGATGGCATTATTCCATGCAGCACTGATAGCCGATGCGGCGCTTCCCTGCGAAATTGATTTTGCACTAATAAATCCCTGTAAAATAACCGGATAAAACCTGCCCTTGTTTCCATTATCTATTAGCTGGCATTGTGTTAAAATTACCTTTGCCGTTTTTGCGGCGGCATCATACAGGTTTGCTATTTTCTGCGCTGCGGCCGCCTCATTCGCAGCACCCTTCCCGGCAAAATAGTTTGTTAATTCTGATTTAAAAGCTCCCCAATTTATAGGCATTTAGCTCTCCTTTTCTCCCGCTATAGGTATTTCGCTCTCACTAGATCTTGCTATCATCGCATCTAAATGATCTGCTGCAAAAGCCAGTGCCTGATAGGCACGAACCCATGATGAGTCAATACCCCAGCTTACACCAGCATTCATCTCCGCCTTGCTCCTAATCAATTGTAATTCTTTTCTTGTAAAAAGCATTTAGTTCTCCTTTTTTTAACGCCTTTATTTAACTGTTTAATAAAATACAAATATTTCAATGGATCAATATACTTATAATCCTCTGGAAATAAGCCGTCCCCATTCGCATTACAAATACCACGTCCCCATCCGCCCTCTTCTACATAATACGTCCTAAAAAACCAATGAAATTTACGTCTATAAGGACTACGGATAATTGCTGTTCCAATTCTTTCGCAAGGCATTTAATTCTCCTTTTTTATCTTCTTATTTCTAAGCCATTACAAAACGCCAACAATGGCTCATCATCATCATTATCATCGCGCGTATCAGTCAGCCCAAATCCATAAGCCAGTCTTTCTGAATATGTCGGATCATTTCCTGGTTTATCAAATACTGGGTGACTATTGGAATAAGTCTCAAGTTCGGATGGATATTTCCATCTTTTCTTTTTCGTATCCATTTGTTTACCTTTCTTTTTCGCAATCATTTCTCCTCCGTTCTTTAATCTCAGCAACAAGAGAAATCAGCCACTCTCGCTCTATCTGAGCGTGCTCGCTTACTGGGATTGTGCAAAATCCATCCCAGATAATTTCTTCTATCTCTTCATCGGTTAAAAGTTTCATCTTAATCCTTAATTCTTTTTAATTCTGGACGACTCATCCCTGCCGACTATAAGCTTGCCGCAAATAGGACAGGAAGACGGATCGGATATGTATTTTTCCGGAATATTCTTGGTCCACCAATGTCCACATCGCGGACAAATAAATTCAATTCTCATTGCCTTGTCCTCTCGAGATCGGTATCAATCAAATTAATTAATCGCGCGGTCTCCCTTATCCTGCAGTCATCTTCGAAATTCTGCACAAGATCTCCATATATATCAACTTTATCTAATTTATCTAACGTTCTGTCTATTTCCTGTAGGTGTGACTTCGTGAGTCTTAAATATTTTATTCTTTTTAATTTAGTCATCTCACACTCCTAACATTTTTTCTAATTTTTTGCGAGTTTTCTTATGTAGAATTATATCATATCTGCTAACAAAAATCTACAATTATCTTATAGATTAATGAGTTTTCCTGCTTCATCCTGTCCGATTTCAAAACTTTCGCAAGAAAGCTCCTAATCTCGTTTGATATAACAGTCCGCAGGCTTAGATTCCCGATTAGCCATCGGTATTTTGTTAAATTTATCATGCCGCTATCCTATATTCTTGGGCGTTCTTCAAATTTGTGCCGGCATTTATGTCTCTGTCGCAAACAAATCCGCAATCACTACAGTGATACACCCTGTCTGATAGTTTCAGATCGCTTTTAATACTTCCGCACCGGCTACATATTTTTGAAGAAGGATAAAACCTATTCACCTGTCTCAGCTCTATTCCATACTGTCTACACTTCCAGATTAACCACGTTTTAATCTCAGACAATTTCTGTTCGGATATAGCTGCGGATAGATGTCGATTTTTCATCATACCCTTGATATTCAGATTTTCTATTGTTATGAAAGATGGATTGGATTTCACTATCTCGCTAACAATTTTCTTTAAATAATCTGTTCGAATATTGGCTATTCTTTTATATATTTTCTGAATTTTCAATACCTGCCTAGCCCTGTTTTTAGCAGACTCTCCTTTTTTGTTTTTCTTTTTCCGGCCAAGCTTTCTTTGTTCATGTTTCAATCGCT
>Ga0075115_10000403_pt1 | contig 21164 bp, 18 predicted proteins | sample AntAceMetag02UKH_FD_69785 | JGI IMG/M metagenome (GOLD analysis project Ga0075115, IMG submission 69785) | Saline lake microbial communities from Ace Lake, Antarctica - Antarctic Ace Lake Metagenome 02UKH | ecosystem: Environmental > Aquatic > Non-marine Saline and Alkaline > Saline | place... | reverse complement strand
TGGAGATTAAAGATTAAAACATCATTATTTACTACAAAATGATAATTAAGCCTGTTTATATAAAAAAACTATAGATGTAATTTTAAACAAATCGTTTGACTTGGTGATTATATATAAGTTAACTGCAAAACAAATAAGAATTCCGATTTTGAATAAAAACGGAGTATTAATAATATGTAATTAAAAACATTACGCAAACAAACATTTCAACAGATCTGCAATTTGCACAGGGTGACACACAATCTAATAATTGCAAAAGAGTTGAAATTTTGCCAACGCACAAAGACAGGATAGTATGAATATTATAAAACAGAACCCATTTAGAATACTTGGACTGACTGGCAATGCAACAGAAAAAGAATTGCAGAAACAAATTGGCATAATAAAACGATATGCAGAAGTAGGTAAAACAAAATCATTTGATTATGACTTTGAATTTATTGGAGATTTTACAAGAACCTCAGATGAAATTCAACAGGCTTCGAATAGTATTGAACAAGCACATAAAAAACTACTTTACTCATTGTTTTGGTTTGTAAATAATAATCAATTTGACGAAATTGCTTTTAACAACCTGAAAGAAAATGAAACTGATAAAGCCATAGAAATATGGAATAAAACCTTGAAAGAAGAAATTACAAGCAAAAACTATTCTTCTTACCTTAACCTTTCTACGCTTTATATTGCATTATCCACAATTGACGACCAGATTGAATTACAGAAATTGCAGGCTGGAATCTCGTTAAAAGGAAATTTAATCCATTCAGAAAATTTAAAAGATTTTTCAAAACTTGTAACAGGAAATGGAATTGTAAACGACCCAATAGAAATTAGCAAAAAGTTTGTTGACGAAGTTATTGAATTATTAAAACCATATTTAAATAAAAATAGAGGAATATCAACAAATGATTTAATTTCTCTTTTTAGTACATTCCCAACAATTATACAAAAATATATTTCTTCAAAATTTACTGAAATTCCAATTTCATGCATTGAAAACAAAATTGAAAAAACCACAAGGAACAGAAAGGATAACCCAAGAAATGCAAACGAACTCGGGGAGGAACTTTATAAATCAACTAAAAATGACATTTCAGCACTAAAAAAAATAATGTGTGGCTCAAATGTGCAATTTCAAATGGTTGTTAATAAATTGGCAAATGAAATTATGCAGTGTGCAATTGAATATTATAATTTGCACAGAAAAGAGAATAAAAATATCGACCCAGGCGATAACGCTTTAAAAATTGCAGAATATTCAAGAACTATTGGCGCAAACGGACAAACAATAGATAGAATAAATGAAAATACAATTCCAATTCAAAAATGGGTTGATGATAAACCTAATCGAGAAAAACAAGAAGCTATTAGTTATGAAGTTGGTTTTATAACGACACAATTAGTCATTTTTGAAAATCAACAAGATTCTGCGTCAAATGTAGAAGATTTAATATCTAAGTGTAAACCACAACTGCGCGAAATAAAAAATAAGTTAGGTAAATATGATGAGTTCTACATTAACATTAGTAGTGCGGTTGTGCAAAATGCACAAAACATGTTAGTTACCTCTGTGAACTCAGCAACAGAGGATTTTTCAAGAAGACAAAAACTAACAGCAAGTATTTTTGATATATCAACTATATCTTTAGAACCGTTAGTTAAAAAAGTATTGGAATTGACATTTTTGTTAGGATATTTTGACATGAATTCAGTTTTAAAAGAACACTATAATAATAATCTTCAAGGAATAAAATCTCTAGCAAGCAATCTCAATATTTCCACTATTAGCCCAAAAGATAGAATTACAAGTGAAATAAAAAATCTTGAAAGCAAGTTGTCAAGTACAAAAAGTAAAACATATTATGCTAACGAAATACAGGCATTAAGAAATGAATTGTCAGATATAAAACAATGGAAAATGCTTAGATCTGATGAAGCAAAAGAATCCCAGATAAGAGAACAACAAGGAAAAATAGACAAATTAAATACTAAAAGTGAAGCAGAAAAGAAACAGGAAATTTCAAGGTTGGAAGAACAAGTTTATGGAAAAAGGTATGAATTAAAGGAATTAGCAGAATAAATAAAAATAAGATGTTATGAGAAAAAGATTTATAATATTACTAATTGCAATGTCAGTTAGCAATGCTTATGCTCAAGCAGATAGTTTAGCTTTACAAAAGAGTATTTTACGATTGGAAATTCAATTGATCGAACAACAAAACAAATTAGATGAATATTATAAAGAATTAGATAAAGAATACCGTACCTATAAAATTGTAAAGAAACAGTTCAATAATAAATATGATAGTCAGACAAACACCATTGATAGTTTAAACCAAATAATCATTGTAAATTCTGCTAATATTGAAAAGACAGCAGATGAATTAGGAGTAGAAATTGAAGATGCTCACAAATTCACAAATAAAAGCATTACAGACTTAAATAAAACCGTAAGTCAAAATACACTTTACTGGATTATTGCAATTTTAGTTGTTGTTTTATTGGTTTTATTATTATTTGTATTGTTAAGAAAGCAAATATTTAAACAAAAAACAGATTTGGATAGCAACATACAAGATACAAGAAAAGCTCTTGAAGAAGAAGGTGTAAAACTTGACAATAAATTGATTGAGGTGCTTGAAACACAATTAAAAATTATAAATAGCAGTAATTCTGGCAAAGAAAAAGAAGTCGATCATTCACTGGCTTTAAAAGTTGCTGATGAAATTGTTAGGATTGAAAAAAATATTAAGAAAATGGACAGTGGTTCAAAAGGTGTTAAACCACTTGTAAAAGCCATTGAAAGAATAAATGATAATCTCAAAGCAAATGGATATGAAATGGTTCAACTATTAGGAAAAGACTATGATAATGGAATGAATATAGATGTTATTAATTTTATAGATGATGATAATTTACCAACTGGAAAAAAGATAATTACTCGAATAATTAAACCACAAGTAAATTATAAAGATGTATTAAAACAAAAAGCACAAGTAGATGTTTCACAAAACTAAAATATAAGAAATTAAATATTATGACAAGAATAAAAATAGACTATGGAATTGATTTAGGTACAACAAATTCCGCAATTTCAAGAATGGAAAATGGAGAACCTGTAATACAGAGAACTGATGCGCAAAAAGACATAGCTTCTTCTTGCGTATATTTTAATGCTAATAATTCAATTAGAGTTGGTGATAAAGCATTCAATGCTTATCGAAATGAAAGCCAAAAAGCATTAACAAAAGGAGCGGAAATAAATTCATTTATTGAATTTAAACGAACAATGGGAACAGATAAAAAATACTATAGTTCTCATATGAAAGAGGATTATAGTTCTGAAGACCTTTCCTCTGAAGTACTTAAAGAATTAAAAACTTATATTACAGATGAAAATATAAAATCAGTAGTTGTTACTGTTCCTGCTAAATTTACCGTAAATCAAAAAGATGCTACTTTAAGAGCTGCAAAGTTAGCAGGATTTGAACAATGTGAATTATTACAAGAGCCTATTGCAGCATCAATGGCTTATGGTTTTGATGCAAAAAGTAAAGATGGAAATTGGTTAGTGTTCGATTTTGGAGGTGGAACTTTTGATGCAGCATTGTTAAAAGTTGAAGATGGTATTATGAAAGTAATAGATACAGAAGGTGATAATTACCTTGGAGGCAAAAATCTTGACTATGCAATTGTTGAAGAAATAATGTTACCGCATATTGAAGAAAACTACTCAATCCAAAATATTTTGAATGAGGATAAAAATACTCAGAAGTATAAAAATGCGTTAAAATTTTGGGCTGAAGAAATAAAGAACGAATTGTCATTTAAAGATGAATACAATTTATATGTTGACCCAGGGGATGCAGGTATTGATGATGATGGAAAAGAAATTGAGATTAACTTAACGGTAAGTCAAGATATGATAAAAAAAACTCTTAACCCAATATTCCAAAAAACAATAGATATTTCTTTACATCTACTTGAAAGAAATAATTTAGACGGGAATACATTAGATAGCCTTATTCTTGTTGGTGGCCCAACCTATTCGCCAATTTTAAGGAAAATGCTTGAAGAACAAATCACTAAACCTGATGTGAGTGTTAAACCAATGACTGTAGTTTCAAGAGGGGCTGCATTATTTGCTTCAACCGTTGATAGTGAAACTATTATAATTGATCCAACAAAAATCCAATTAGAACTTGGTTATGAAGCTACAACAGTTGAAGAAGAAGAATCAATCTCCATAATTGTATCAAAAGACAAAACAGAAGGTGAAATACCTGAAAAAGTATTTGTTGATATTGTTAGAAACGACAAAGCGTGGTCGAGTGGAAAAACAGAACTTGATAGCAAAAATGATAATGAAGTAAAAGCAGGGGTTATTAAAGTAAAATTAAATCCAGGCAAAGCAAATATTTTTGATGTTCTTGTTTACAATAAACAAGGCGATTTGCTTCCAAGTGAGCCATCTGATTTTACAATTATTCAAGGTACAAAAATTGGTAGTGCAACATTACCGTATCATTATGGTATTGAAATTTTAGATACAGTAAAGAATAAAATGATATTTTATCCAGTAAAAGGGTTAGAAAAGAACCATTCAACACCTTGTATAGGGACTGCTAATAATTTAAAAATTTCAAAACAAATACGACCTGGGAAAAAAGAAGATTACGTAAAAGTTCCTATTTATCAAGGAGAGTATAATGCCGAAGGGTCAAGAGCAATATTAAATGAACACGTTTTTGATGTTGTTATTACTGGTGATGACATCCCTGCATTATTACCAGAAGATAGTGGTATTGAAATTACTATGAAAGTTGACAGATCTGAATTAATAAAGTTTTCAGCATTTTTTCCTTTACTTGATTTTACTTATGAAGTTGAAGTGGAATCAATTAAACAGAGTATTGATACGAAATGGTTGGAAGCAGAGATTAGTAAGGCGGAACAAACGCTTAAATTAATAAATGAAGAAGGGAATTATTGTAAACAAAGTGAATTAACAAATCTTGAAAATGAGATATCCGAAACAAAGCGAATATTTGAACAAGACAGAAACGATGTAGATAGGAAGAAACAGACACTTAATAATTTACGAAAATCCCTAAAAAAACTTGATAAAATAGAAAAAGATAATGAATGGCCTAAAACTGAAGAAGAGTTGAAAGATGTTTTTTATCGTTTGGAAGAAACCAATAAACAGTTTGGAAATGAAAAGACTAACGGAATTGTTGAGCAATTTAAAAAGCAAATACCAGAAGTAATTAAAGATAAAAATTTAAAAATTGCACAGGAATTAATTGATAATATGCGGCAACTTGATTTTGCTTTGCGTGACCAAGGTTTAGGTTCTCAAATGGAAATTATGCTGTTAAAAAATTTTAACGATGAATTTGATACTTTTAATTGGAAAGACCGTAACCGTGCAAGAATGACATTGGATAGGGGTTTGCAAATGGCAGCAACTAATCCTACCAAAGAAGCATTAAGACCAATTGTCATTGAATTGTATAGATTATTGCCATCAGTAAGACCACCAAGAGGTCCAGGGTCTAATGTTCCTAAAAAATAGCATTAATAAAATGAAAAACATTTTAGATAAAAAACAAATGTTTAACTCTACCTATGAAGTTCAATTTTTCATAAGTGGAGATACCTTTTACGAAAAATACAGAGTTAAAGGGAAAGACGGAAAAACCTATTTGTTGAAATTATACAATAGTTCTAAGTTGTCTAAAAATGATTTTTCAAACGGCAATTTATTAGAAGTAGAGATACTGGCTTCTTTAAATTTGGATAATTCCGTAAGGCTTGTTGATAACGGCGAATATGTAATAGACAATAAGAAATATCATTATATAGTTTTAGATTTTATAAGTGGAGAAACACTTCAAGACAAATTAGAACGAGAGGGTGTCTTTTCGCAATATTCTGCTGTTTCAATAATTATTGACTTACTTGAGAATCTGGACAAATTGCATTATCACCCCAAAACTATAATCCATAACAATATTAGTCCAAATAGTATATTTTTTGATTATTCTGAAAGGATAGAGAAACCTATTTTACAAAATTTTGGGTTTGCCAGATTTCTGACCAACAATAGTGGCTTTGTTGATATTAATAAGTTATCACCGTTTTTTATAGCTCCCGAGCTTTATAAAGGATTTTTCGCACCCCGTAGTGATATTTTTTCAGCCGGTGCATTATTGTTTTACTTATTAACAGGTAAACCACCTTGGTATTTTGAGCTTCCAAAATTACAGCATACTGATGAAAAGTTTATTGATTTAATAAGTGAAAAACGCAAAGAACAATTAAATTTTATTATTAAAGGAACATTTGATCTATTTGAAGACGAGCATATAAGAGACGTCATGAAAAAATCTTTGTCATTAAATATTGAAGATAGATATAAAAATGTAGAGAATTTTATTAAAGCACTTAAAAGAGAAGTTGTTTTTGATGGGGGAGAAAAAGAAGAAACATATAAAAAAGCCATTAAGAAAAAAGGGAAAGGATTTTCTGCAATTGCAGGAATGGATGAAATAAAAGAAATTTTAAATAATGATATTATTCGAGCCTTAAACGAAAAGGAGCGATTTGAAAAATATGAAATTCCATTGCCCAATGGGATGTTACTATATGGACCTCCCGGTTGTGGTAAAACTTTTATTGCAGAAAAGTTTGCAGAAGAAGTTGGATTTAATTTTATTAGAATTATTACCTCAGATATAGCAAGTACATACTTTCATGGAACTCAGGTAAAGATTGGAAAGCTTTTTAAAGAAGCTGAAAAAAATGCACCTACAGTAATATTTATTGATGAAATTGATGCTATGGTTCCCAAAAGAGGGGATAATATACAACAAGGGCTAGCAGCTGAGGTAAATGAATTTTTAGCACAGTTAAATAACTGTGGTGAAAGGGGGATTTTTGTTATTGCAGCAACAAACCGTCCTGAAATTATAGATCCTGCTATGCTACGAGCAGGAAGAGTAGATTATAAAATTTACCTTCCACCTCCTGATTTTGAAGCCAGAAAAGGATTATTTAAAATTTATTTAAAAAATAAACCTGCAGACATTGATGTAGATTATAATCATCTTGCAAAAATTACTAAAAATTATGTTTCAGTTGATATAAAAACAATAATTGATTTTGCATCAAGAAAAGCTGAAAAAAATGACATTAGAATATCTCAGGATATTTTATTAGAAACTATTATCCAACGTCAACCTTCAATAACCCCAAATGACTTAAAAGAGTACGAATTAGTAAGGAATCAACTTGAAAATATTATACCAAAAGAAACGACAAGAAGACCCTTAGGTTTTCGTAGAAATAATGAAGATTAAATTTAAAACTATGGAAAAAACAGAATTTAAAAAATTGTTGTTCAAAGTTGCATTTTGTACTATGGCATGTGATGGTCATATCCACCAAAAGGAAATTGAAGAATTAAAAATAATTGATAAAAAAACCTCATTTTTTGAATCAATTGATTTGTCAGAAGAATTAAAGCAACTAATTAAAGGCCTTGACAAAAAAGGAACAAAGGTAATTGAAGAATTGTTTACAATTTTGAGAGAAACAAAACTTAATCCTATTCAAGAATTGCTTGTTTTGGAAGTTGCATTACGAATAATATATGCAGATGATAAACGCGATGAAAATGAGGAGAAGTTTATTCATATACTTAGATCAAAACTTGAATTACACGATGAAACTATAAATGATAGATTTGGCGAATTAGATATTTTATACACCAATGAATATTCAAAAAATATTGTAGCAGGGAAAACAATAATAGAATTTTCTGAAAGCATAAAGTTACCTGAAATGTCGGAATTGATACAAGTTGATTTAAAGATTGCAAAATCAAAATAGCAAATGCAAAAACCATACACATTTGCATTGTATGCCATTTGAAAAAAAATATAAAAACTTGAAGTTACTAAATTGAAAGATATATATGAAAGCAAACGAATTACCAATCAATAATTTATTACAAGCACCTAATGTCCAGTTTGTAATACCGGTTTATCAACGTAATTACGATTGGACAACCAATGAATGTAAAGAATTATTAAACGATATTATCTCTGTTGAGCAGGAAGAACGAGGTACTCATTTCATTGGAAGTATTGTTTTTATTCATGAAGGCACATACAGCACCAGTGAAGTAAAAGAATTGGTAATTATTGATGGACAACAACGTTTAACAACGATCAATATCTTGTATGTGGCTTTGTATCGTTTTGCAAAAGAAAATGGCAAGCAACAGGAAGCCGATATGCTTTATAATATGTTTTTAACAAATCAATATGTACAGCAAGAATCAAGTAAACTTAAATTAAAACAAACTGATAATAATTCACTTGCATTTAAAGCTGTTATGAATCAAACTGAAAACGAGTTTGATAAATTTTCAAATGTTATTGAGAACTACAACTATTTTAAAGAGATAATTGATGCAAGTAATTTCAACACTATACTTAATGGTATTAAACGCCTAATTTTTGTAGAAATCTCATTAGAAAGAGGAAAGGACAATCCTCAGCGTATTTTCGAAAGTTTAAACTCTACAGGTCTGGACCTTTCGCAATCAGACTTGATTCGCAACTTCATTTTAATGGACTTAGATCCCAAAGATCAATATCGAATATTTGACCAAATATGGAATCCAATTGAAGAAAATGCAAGAGATCTAAGTAGACAGAAATCTATGGTGTCAGATTATATTAGAGATTACTTAACACTAAGAAACAAGAAAATTCCAAATAAAGGAAAAGTATATTTAGAGTTTAAGAAGTTGTATGTCAATAAAAAAGACGAAGCATATCATCAAGAATTAGAGAAGATAAAATCTCTTTCTTCACATTATAAGAAGTTGATAAATCCAAATACTGTAGCCAATAATAGTTTACGAGCAGAATTAGAATATATAACGCGTTTGGAAATAAATGTTGCTTTTCCATTTCTACTGCAAGTTTTTGAGGATACGGACAATGGAATAATCGATAGCATAACTCTTATCAAAGTTTTAAAGCTAATTCAAAATTATTCTTGGAGAAGATTTGTTGTTGGACTACCCACCAACGCATTAAATAAAATTTTTATGACCCTATATTCTGAAGTTGATACGGAAGAATACTACGACTCTCTTGCAATTGCATTAATGAAGAAAAAAGGAAGTGCTAAATTCCCGACAGATGAAGAATTATTGACCGCATTAAAAGATAAAGACCTATACAATATAAAGGCAAAGAATAGAAATTACATGTTCGAAAAGTTAGAGAATTATAACAATCAAGAATTTGTAGATACTTCAAACGAAAACATCACAATTGAACATATCTTTCCACAAAATCCAGATGAAGATTGGAGCACAGATTTAAGTTCAGATGATTTTTTCATTTTCAAAGAGAAGTATTTAAATACCTTGGCTAATCTTACATTGTCAGGCAACAATGGAGCATTGAGCAATAAATCTTTTTCAGAAAAGCAATCAATGAATAATAATGGAGCTGAGCAAGGTTATAAATACAGTAGATTATGGTTAAATAAATATTTAAGTACAATAGACGTTTGGAACACTGAAAACTTTGACAATCGCTTTGCAATTCTTTCAGAGCGATTTTTAAGTATCTGGCAATATCCAGATGTTGAATTACCAATATTTGAAAATGGGGAGGAAGTGAATTTATTTGATGCTGAAAAACCAACACATAAAAAACTAGACTACTTCATTTTTGAAAATACAAAAGTTGAGGAAAATGCAATTGCTAAGATGTATTTTTTTGTTGTAAAACATTTATATCAAAGAAATACAGAGTTTTTACTTGCACAGCAAGAAATAATTAAAACAACGCGAAACGAAGAGGATTTTCGTGCTCCACAAGATTTAATTAATGGCTACTTCATTGAAGCTAACATCGATAGCAATACAAAATTCAACATTCTTAAAAAACTCTTGACAGCTTATGAATTAGAAGATGAACTAATAATAAAGTATTCAGCGGATTCATATGAGGGTGAAGATACAAGTCGCTTTGTAATTAGAAAGAACTTCTGGAAACAGCTACTTCCTCAAATAGAGAATACTACATTATTTGAAAATGTAAATCCATGTAAAGATCATTGGCTGAGCACAGGAGCAGGCATTAGTGGTGTATCTTATACACTTGTAGCGACTAGAGCATATATCCGTTTAGAATTTACAATTTCGACATCAAGTAAAGAGCTCAACAAACAGTATTATCATAAAATAATTCAAAATAAAACTCAAGTTGAGCAAAGATTTGGAGAAGAATTAGTCTGGGATGAATTGCCAGATAATAAGATGAGTAGAATAAAATTCGAATTAGGTAATGTAAACTTGTTTGAGGAAACAGATTGGAATACTATGAGTGAGTTTGTTGTAAATAACTTACCAAAGTTTGAGCTCGCATTTAAATCAGAAATTGATAGTATAAAAAAGAATAAAACTGCATACAACAATGTTGTATAGTGTATAGCTACCCTACGGGTTAGTTACGACACCATACACGGAATGTTATATGCCATTTAAATTAATTACAAAATTTCATGTCTGAAATAATCAATAATAGAAAAGTTTTTTCTTTACTCGAGGTCACAAAAAGCATTGAGAAAACCATAGCGGATAGATATAAAAGTTCATACTGGATTAAGGCTGAAATGAATAATCTTAATCATTATAGTCATTCAGGTCATTGTTATCCTGATTTGGTTGAAAAAGAAAATGGTCAAATTATTGCTCAAGTAAGAGCAATTTTATGGAAAAATGATTATCAAAATATTAATGCAAGTTTTATTCAAGTCCTAAAAGAGCCTTTAAAGGATGGCATAAAGATATTAATCTCTGCCAAAATAGGATTTCATCCAAAATATGGTTTATCGCTAAGAATTATTGATATTGATCCAAGTTTTACCCTTGGCGACTTGGAAAAAGAAAAACAAGAAACTATCAAGAAACTCCAACTAGAAGGAATATTTGACACAAATAAGAAATTGCAAATCCCATTGCTTCCTCAGCGTATTGCAATTATTTCCGTTGAAACCAGTAAAGGTTATGCCGATTTTTTAGATGTGCTTGAATCAGCAAATAAATCTTGGAATTATAAATTCTTTCATATTTTATTTCCTTCTCTCTTGCAAGGAGATAAAGCAATCAAAAACATAATAAATCAACTTAGAAAAATACGAATGGTTTCTCACCATTTCGATGTTGTTGCAATATTGAGAGGTGGTGGTGGCGATGTTGGGTTATCTTGCTATAATCATTATGACTTAGCCAAAGAGATTGCTCTATTTCCAATTCCTATTATTACTGGAATTGGTCATGCTACTAATTTAACAGTTACAGAGATGGTTTCATTTAAAAATGAAATCACACCAACTAAACTCGCGGAATATCTAATTCAAAAATTTCATAATTTTTCAGTCCCAATACAAAAGGCTCAAGAAAAAATAATTGATAAAGCTAAAAGACTAATCCAAGAAGAAAAAACCAAATTTAATTCAGAAATAAAACTTTTTCGTTCAGTGGTTAGCAATATCTTGATTAGTAAAAGAAGGAATGTAACAGACTCTGTCCGATCGCTTTCTCAAAATCTAAAATTTAGAGTAAGTAAAGAAAATGAATCAATTGGCTATCATCTAGAAACGATTAGGCGTAATTCGATGAACTTGTTGTCATTAGAAAAAAATAGTTTAACTTTAATATCTTCTGAACTAAATCGTAATATAAAGACAGAACTAAAAAATGAAAATTTGATTCTCAATAATTTTGAAAAAAACATTGAATTTTTAAATCCTCAAAATATTTTAAAAAGAGGGTTTAGCATAACGCTTCTTAATGGTAAATCTTTAAAGAATTATATTGATGTTAATATTAATGATACAATTAATACAATTTTACACAAAGGAGAATTGAAAAGTAAAATTATAATAAGTAAAGAAAATAAAGATGGAAAATAAACCAAATTATTCAGAAGCTTTTGAAGAGCTACAAAATATAGTTAATGAGATTGAAAAAGGTGAGATAAGCGTTGATAAGTTATCAGAAAAAGTTAAAAGAGCTTCGGAACTTATAAATATTTGCAAAACCAAATTATCAATAACCGAAGAAGATGTAAACAAAATCCTGAAGGAAATTGAAAAAAATCAATCAAATATTGAAGAATTTTAAACGGCATATAATAACGTCTCATAGTACATGTCGCATAGTCAGTTAACGGAACTTTATGGTTTCATTATCGTTTCCTGTCCCTCTCAGTACATGAAAGCGCGCCGCAAAATGCGCCACGCGCCAAACCGTTCACAACTGGAAAAAATAATAATATTTTCTTCACAATCAAATGGCATAATACGAAAAGTCACAGGTTAAGCGGTGTTCAACCACAAAAAACCTTATAACTTACCGGCAAAAGCCTATTTTATCATATGCAAGGTTATACAAGTGCTGCACATTAATATAACAAGAAACATTAAATCAAAAAAATCTAATTTCATCTAATAAATCATAGTTTTCTTTTCCTTTATTAGTTTTTTCTTTTTATATTTGAAGAAAATTAATATCAACTATTTTCTTTTTAAAAAAAATTCATTAATTTTAAAAAAATCATCCATTATAAACAAACCATTTCATCATGAAAAAAACAATTCTTTCAATCACATTATTATTAATTGCTTTTTTCGGCTATAGTCAAGGGAAAATTAAGAAAATAGAAATCAACGAAGAAGGCTATAATTTAAAGATTAGTTTTGAACCAATTGTTAATCAGATTGATTATAATGGATTATCAGTAAAAATAGCACCAGTTTCCTCAAATAATTTAAACAAAATGTTTTTTATTGAAAATAAGAATAATGGAATATTTGAATATTCTCATTATGATAATAAGATTGAATCTTATTTCCTTAAAAAAAAGAAAAATAAGAGAGAAAAATCCGATTATGAATTTTTATATGAGGGTGCATTATGGCTATTTAATAATAATCAGATTAATCAAAATGTATTTAATGAATTAATCAATCAGATTAATTACAATTTTGAAACAAAATTCAACAAAACTACTGACAAAACTTTTTTGTTTAATCCTTACCGTATAAGGGATAAATATTTAAATCTTTTTGAAATAGAAATTACAAACCCAACTGAATTATTTATTACTATTAAGGATAATATTATAGTTGAATGTGGAAATAATTTATACAATCCATTAAATTCTAAATATATCATTGGTGAACTTATTAGAAATGATCAGATGAATACTTATAAAAGTTTTTCATTAAAAAGAAACAATTTTGAACTTCCTATCACAATTCCTCCAAATTCTTCTATTAAAAAATATTTTGCTACTCTTCCTCTTGATTATTCTAATAACGAATTATCAATATTCTTTGATAATTACGATAAATCATTCACATGGAAAACAACAAAAACATCTATTAGTTTAGATAAAACATATAAATTCTATGAACTTGATCTGGAATATTATTATTCAGGTATTAAATCCAAGAACGGTACAAATTTTCATTCAATACTTTGCAAAAACCCTTCATCAGTATTTATAGTTGATAACCAATTATACATTGAAACAGAGAATCTAGATGAGCAATTGCAAATTTACACATTATCATTATTTCAAGACAAGCTTTACTTTAAAGCGATATACCCTATTGGATCTTCATATATTGATACTTCAAAAAATAGAAAAAAATCGATTTTAATAAAAACAGAACTAATAAAAGAAGTTGAAAAATCAGCTATATAATAAGTATTTGTGTCTATTCATTTTTAATTATTAATAAATAAAAAGTAACTTTACAACAAGTAAAAAAAAACAATTTAATGGCAAAAAATAAAAAGGGAAACGGAACAGACGAACCACTTGAAAAACAACTCTGGAAATCAGCTGATAAACTGAGAAAAAACATTGATGCTGCAGAATACAAGCATGTTGTTTTAGGTTTAATTTTCCTTAAATATATCTCTGATGCTTTTGAAGAATTATACGATAAACTAAATTCTAAGGAAGGTGAATATGAGTTTGCTGATCCAGAAGATAAAGAAGAATACAAAGCTGAAAATGTATTTTTCGTACCACCTTCTGCTCGGTGGAATTTCTTACAAAGTCATGCCAAGCAACCTACCATTGGAAAAACTATTGATGAATCCATGGATGTCATTGAGCGAGAAAATCCATCTTTAAAAGGTGTATTGCCAAAGGTATATGCACGGCAGAACCTCGACCCAACGAGTTTAGGGGAATTGATCGACCTTGTAGGAAATATTGCACTAGGTGATGCCAAAGCTCGAAGTGCTGATATACTTGGCCATGTTTTTGAATATTTCTTAGGAGAATTTGCCTTAGCTGAAGGAAAGCAAGGTGGACAGTTTTATACACCTCGAAGTATTGTTGAATTATTGGTTGAAATGCTTGAACCTTATAAAGGAAGAGTTTTCGACCCTTGCTGTGGTTCAGGTGGTATGTTTGTGCAATCTGAGAAATTTATACAAGAGCATCAAGGAAAAATAAACGATATTTCTATTTACGGACAGGAAAGTAACCAAACCACTTGGCGATTGGCAAAAATGAATCTTGCAATTAGAGGATTAGACAGCTCACAGGTAAAATGGAACAACGAAGGCTCCTTCTTAAATAATGCGCATAAAGATTTAAAATGTGATTACATAATTGCAAACCCTCCTTTTAATGTTAGTGATTGGAGCGGTGATTTACTCCGTAAAGACGGAAGATGGCAATATGGTACTCCACCTACAGGAAATGCCAATTATGCGTGGATACAGCATTTTATGTACCACCTTGCACCAAGTGGACAAGCTGGTTTTGTATTGGCAAAAGGTTCTTTAACTTCTAAAACTTCGGGTGAAGGTGATATAAGAAAAAATTTGATTAACGAAGGCTTGGTTGATTGCATTGTAAATTTGCCTGCCAAACTATTTTTAAATACCCAGATACCCGCTTCTTTATGGTTTATGAGCCGTAACCGCACAAATGGTAAATACCGCAACAGAAACAAGGAAATACTATTTATTGACGCCCGACATTTAGGCCATCTGATAAACAGACGAACATTGGAACTTTCTGCAGAAGATATACAGAACATTGCTAACACGTACCACAACTGGCGCAACCCTGTAGGTGATTACGAAGATATAAAAGGTTTTTGCAATGCAACAAGCATTGAACGTGTTAAAGAACTCGATTACGTTTTAACTCCAGGTCGTTATGTTGGATTGGCTGATGAGGTAGACAACTTTGATTTTAAAGAACGCTTTACCAGTTTAAAATCTGAGTTTGAAGAACAGCTAAGAGAAGAAACGGAATTGAACGAACGTATTTCTGCTAACTTAAAAAAAGTAAATATCAATGAGTGAGTGGAAAAAGATAAAATTAGAGGAAGTTGTTGAAATCGGCTCAAGCAAGAGAATTTTCTACAAAGATTATGTTCCGTTTGGAATACCTTTTTATCGTTCAAAAGAAATAATCGAAAAAAAAGAGGGTAAGAAAATAAATGATTGTTTATACATTACCCAAGACCGATATTTTGATATTAAAAATAAACATGGTTCTCCAGTGGAAGGAGATTTACTATTAAGTGCTGTCGGACATAGATCAGGAATTCCTTATGTTGTAAAAGATGAAGGTGATTTCTATTTCAAAGATGGAAATTTGATATGGTTTAGAAATTTCTCATCTGAATTAAATAGTACTTTTTTTTATTATTGGATAAATTCTGGCTTGGGTCAGGCTACACTGGAAGGAGCAATGATTGGTTCTGCTCAAAAGGCTTTAACTATTAGTGGGTTAAAAAATCTTGAGATTAATACCCCCTCTCCAACAGAACAAAAAACTATAGCCGAAGTTCTTTCCAGTTTAGACGACAAAATTGATCTGCTCAACCGCCAAAATAAAACATTGGAACAAATGGCGGAAACGCTTTTTAGGCAGTGGTTTGTGGAAAAAGCTAAGGGGGATTGTGAGTATGTGAAAATTGGTGATAATATGGAAGTCTTGCTTGGCGGAACACCTTCTACAAAAAATGAAGATTATTGGGATGGGGATATTCCTTGGATTAATTCAGGAGAGATAAATAAAGATAGAATACTCCATCCAACTAAAATGATAACAGAATTGGGATTAAACAATTCAAGTACTAAATTATTGCCCAAGGGCACAACAGTTATTGCTATAACAGGTGCAACATTAGGTCAGGTTTCAAGACTTGAAATTGAAGCTTGTGCAAATCAATCGGTAATTGGGATTTTACCAAATAATGAATTTTCGAATGAGTTTATTTTTTTATGGATTAAATATTCTATAAAAAAAATCATTTCCAATCAAACAGGAGGAGCTCAACAACATATTAATAGTATCGACATTAAAAACACTAAAATACTTAAACCTGATGAGTCAATTTATAAGTTGTTTATGGAAATTGTGTTGCCAAAGTTTCAAAAAATAACAAATAATGTTCTTCAGATTGAAAAGTTAGAAACTCTCAGAAATACATTACTACCGAAATTGATGAGTGGTAAAATCAAATTAAAAATGTAATCTTGTAAAAAAATAGTTATTAATATGGCAAAAGCTGAACAAATAAAGAATTTAATAAAAATGCACTTTGAAGGTCAACAAGAAAGGTTTATTACAATTGCATTGCAAATAGCAGCTCACGAAGCAAAATTAGGACATACTAAATTAGCTAATGATATTAAGAAATTAATTGATAATGCTAAGGTAAATAGGCCTAAGCTAAAGCCTATAAATGGAGACCTTCAAGGACTTATTATTGAGATTGAACCCATAGAACGTTTTTCTGATTTAATTGTTTCTAAAAATATTGAAGAACGTATTCAGAGAATAATAACCGAATATATTCGAATAAATAAGTTAAGAAAACATAATTTAACAAATAGACGAAAATTGCTACTCACAGGTCCTCCGGGAACTGGAAAAACCATGACTGCTTCGATTATTTCTAACGAACTAAACTTGCCGCTCAATATAGTTCTTATGGATAAAATGATTACAAAGTTCATGGGTGAAACAAGTGCGAAACTAAGGCAAGTATTTGAAGTAATTGAATCAAGAAAAGGTGTTTATCTGTTTGATGAATTTGATGCAATAGGTACGCATAGGGGTAAAGATAATGATGTAGGAGAAATGAGGCGTGTCTTAAATTCTTTTCTTCAATTTATTGAGAGAGATAATTCAGAAAGCCTAATAATTGCGGCGACAAATAATGTTAACTTATTAGACCAAGCATTATTCAGACGATTTGATGATGTATTACATTACCAATTACCATCAGATGATGAAGTATTATTTCTATTAAAGAATAAATTAGGTTCTTATGGTAAGAATATAAAATTAGAAACTGTTGTTAAAACCTGTAAAAGTCTAAGTCATGCAGAAATAGCATTAGCCTGTATGGATACTATTAAAGAATGTGTGCTAAATGATAAATCTAAAATTACCAAATCATTGCTTGTAAAATCTATTGAAGAAAAGAAACAAGCATATCTAAAATAGTATACGACATGACCAATCCCTTAGAACATATATTTATTAAGAATACTTCTGTTTCATTAAAATACACAACAACACAAACAGGAGGAGGAGGGACTAATATTCCTACAAGAAATAGACAAGAGCATACGATTAAATTAATGTCACAATTTGATAGGATTTGGGAACAAGAAATTTCTTTAAGAGAGGAAAGGCAAGCGGTTTCATTATCTACAAGAAAAGGTACTTATATTGAGTTTAAGAGTGCTGTAAATGCTGACTTAATTACAAAAAGTATGGAAGATATGCGTCAAAATATCCGCCTACTCAATATAAGAACAATTGAAAGTGCTGATGAAGGAAGTCATATTAAAGCAACTGTATATATCCCTGAAGGGAAAGAACATCTATTTATCAGAAAAATACAAGATTATTCAGAAAAAAATACAATTTGGAATCGCCCAAAGAATGAAAAACTCATAAACAGTATTGAGGATATTGAAATTGCACTTGTTGAATCATTATGGACGGATAATAAAGATTTAATTCCAAGAGAACAAGCAAAATGGTGTGAAGTATGGTTGCGAATAGATGAAAATAAATTATTTGATAACCAAATAGAACAGTTTACTAAGATTTTAGAAAAATTACAGATTAGCTACAAAGGAAATGCTTTGCATTTTGTTGAAAGGGCTGTTTGTTTAATTTCTGCTAATCAAGAAACATTACAAGAACTAATTAAAACGTCAGACCAGCTAGCAGAATTTCGTATCGGTCAAGAAGCAGCAGGCTTTTGGTCAGAAGAAAGCAATATTGGTCAAACTGAATGGGTTGATGATTTGTTGTCAAGGTTAAACATAGAAGATTCCCACGTAAAAGTTTGCATTCTCGATTCAGGAATCAATAACGGACATCGATTAATAGCACCTTTGGTAAGTGATGAGGATTGTTTATCCGTAAACCCAGAATGGGGAACCGATGATGTTAGCCAGATTGCAGGACCTAGAGGGCATGGAACATTGATGGCTGGGATTGTTGGTTATGATAGTTTGCAAAAATCCCTTGAAGCGAACGATGGTGTTTTATTAACACATAAAATTTGTTCTGTAAAAATTCTTCCTCGAACAGGACAATCTAAAGCAGAAAATTGGGGAGATTACACAGAGCAAGCAATATACAGAGCAGAAGCACAAAATTCGGATAAAGTTCTTTTGTTTTGCATGGCTGTTACATCTAATGTTGACGTGGATAGGGGGAAGCCTTCATCATGGTCTGGAATTATTGATTCAATAAGTTTTGGACTGAATGGAAATAAACGCCTATTTATTATTTCAGGAGGGAATGTTGTAAGCGAAGAAGATTGGAAATCCTATCCAGTGAATAATAAATTAGTATCAGTTCAAAATCCTGCTCAATCATGGAATTCGCTTACAATAGGAGCTTACACCGAGAAAACAATAGTTTACGACCCTAATTTCAGTGATTATTATCCAATAGCTTCTTTACGAGAAATTTCACCATATAACTCAACATCTTTTTTATGGCAAAAGAAATGGCCAATAAAACCGGATGTGGTTTTTGAAGGCGGAAATATTCTAAGAAAAGATTTTGGAGAAAATGAAACTTATTTTGAGAGACATCCAGACTTAGAAGAGTTAACCACCTCTAAAAATATTCAGATACGACAATTTGACACGATAAATGGGACAAGCTGCGCAACTGCTAAAGCTTCGTGGCTATCTGCAAAAATTGCATATAAATACCCCGACATTTGGCCGGAAACTTAAACTACGAAACGGCAAATTCTTGGACCTATAATGATGATCCTGCCAATGGAAATATTTACGGAAGGTTATACACTTGGGATGCTGCTATTACAGCCTGCCCAAGTGGTTGGCATTTACCCAGCGATGACGAATGGATGCAACTTGGAAATTATGTGGGTGCACAGGGATTCCCCCCCAACGGAAACGTAATCAATGGTGCGGGCAATGCCCTTAAATCCTGTCGGCAGGTAAACTCACCGTTAGGTGGCGATTGTAACACTACGGAGCACCCACGATGGAGCCAGCATAGCTACCATCATGGATTTGATGAGTTTGGATTTTCTGCGTTTCCTGGCGGCTTCCGTCCTTCCTATGATTTCTACGATCTTGGCGATCAGGGGCTATGGTGGTCCTCTACTGATTACTCACTGTCTGGCGCATGGAGCTGGTCCATACTCAGTGATTCTGGTGACACAGGCCTCACAGGCTACGGCAGTAAGGCTTCTGGGTACAGCGTCCGCTGCCTCAAAAACTGACAGTTATAAACACAATTTATTGTAGATCTTGAAATTGCAACAATTCGACAATATAAAACAAGTAAATTATTAATGATTGACTGTATACCCATCGTTTATGGACAAACTTTAGTTGTTGTTTATATCTGTTACGTATAAAATCAATTTCAGAAATTGATAAATTAACTAACTCTTTGAGAAAACAATTGTTAACCAATAAAATAAGATAACATGACACTTTCAATTATCCTATTTATCCCAAAAGTGATAGGCTTTTTACTTTTATGCCTAATTTTTTTTATTTGCCATAAAATCTTCCAAACAGTTGAAAAGGAATCAGGTACATTTGCTGCTATTGTGGCAACATTAGTGATTGGTGCAATACTGGTTGGCGGGTTACGTTGGCTTTTTATGATCGGGATTTTTTTGTAATATTTTAGAAAATATACAAAAATTTCAACAATGAACTACCTCGCAGCTGAGCTGACGAGTTAACAATAAGGAGTTTAGTTTTCCAAACGAAGCATAGCTTCGGGTAACTAATACTAATTAAATGTAGAATTGCGCCCATGCATCTCTCCCCCACCATCACCTCTATTTTTCCTAGTCGGATACTTCGAAAAATTTAATTTCTCAATTGGATCCATACCAATAATATGTTTCTTGATTTCATCTTTAAATTTCCCCTCAATCACCAAACCATTAGTAATAAGTTTCGCCCCCTCAAAACTCGTTATCTCAATCCGGTTATTAAAAGTAACCTTATACATCCCAGCCTCATTAAGCATAGTTAAAATAATACCATGCTTTTTACAAGCTAGTAGTATTGTATCTGCTTCTTTTTTATTCATGATTATATCCCAATCAAAATTTTGTTAGCAATATAACCATTGTAATTAAAAAACAAAAAAAATCAGATTCATGAAGTTCCGGATATGACATTATATCAATAAAAAAAAGCAGAGTTATTGATAGTATAATTTCCGAGTAATCTTATACTTAACTTTAAGAATATTTAACCATCTTCCTTCCCATACAATTCATCATGTGCTTGTTTGATAATTTCAATTATCCACGGATTCATATTCTTATCATAGCAAATTAAGTCAATTCGTTTGCCACGTTTTTCGATTGGTATTTCGTAACCAATGATTCTAATATTAATCCCTTTATTGCTTGAAATATTCAAATACAAATATCCAATCAAGTTGGATATTCCGGTCATATTGTGCCACCTATTCCGGACATATTGTGCCACATAAAACAGATGTAATTTCTAGGCCAAATTTACACATTAATTTATAATTTTTATC
>Ga0075115_10000397_pt1 | contig 21204 bp, 13 predicted proteins | sample AntAceMetag02UKH_FD_69785 | JGI IMG/M metagenome (GOLD analysis project Ga0075115, IMG submission 69785) | Saline lake microbial communities from Ace Lake, Antarctica - Antarctic Ace Lake Metagenome 02UKH | ecosystem: Environmental > Aquatic > Non-marine Saline and Alkaline > Saline | place... | reverse complement strand
AGCAAAGAGATCGCTTTTGGCGTCGGGAAAATAATCCTTCGCGTACTCTTTCAGTAAGGCATTCATTCCCCCGGTTCCCATATACGGCGGATTCGCCACAACACAGTCATATTTTCCAGCCAATATAAAAGCCTGTTCGACGATGGAAATAAGGTTTCGTGCAAATTGACTGTCGATACTTTGGCGATCTCCCGCCTTTTCTCTTAAATAACTAGCTATAGCTCCAAGTTTAGCAGCCATCTCATAAGGAACCGTTATCAGTGATCCAAATGTCTTTGCGTCTGTGAACAGATTAACGAAGTCCAAAAGATCATTCTTTGTTATCTCAGCATCTTGCTTTGCGGATAAAACCTGTTGAACAAACTCTTGTGGAAAAAGATCTCCTTCATTTTTAAATCTCACTACTTTCTCGGATGGGAAATTGTCCAGAATGGCCGAAATCTCCAGCTCCTTGGTCGATTGGATACCCATCACATTCATTTTTGGTGAATCACCAATTAAGATCGTCGGATCATCTGCCCTTGCCTTCATAAGAAGTGCAAACCCTGCCAGCTGTGCGGCGCGATCGTCGATGTCGAGTCCAAAGAGGTTCTTTTGCAGGATGATCCTCGGAATATTCCTGCTCTTGTATCCACGCTCGAGATATATCTCCTTCAACAGGTCATATGCTTCAACGAGGATATGGCCCGAACCAACGGCTGGATCCAGAAGGGTTATTTCCTCCGGATTTAATGATTCTGGCGTTATCTCCTTGAGCTGCCTTTTGACCTCTTCAGTTTGTTCAGCGGGCTCAATATAGAATTCCATCTTGTTTCTAATCTTGGAATCCGGGTACGTAGCCAACCACTGCGCCCCCAGCGAGTTCTGGACCATGTATTTGACGATCCAGTTTGGTGTGAAGAGCTGTGTTGCTGCTGGGATGTCTTCACTCTTTACAACCTTTCCAATTACCTGATCCTTCTTTTCTGAAATATAGAACTGATAGAGCCAGCCTATAATCTCCACTTCTTGCCAGTCCTCTTCGTCAATGTCGGATATAAGCTTTCGTATAGGGGAATTGGAGTGGAGGAGATTGTTGAAGAGCAAAAGTTCCGTTTCATCATCAATATGCTCAAAGAGGAAAGGCATGGCTATGTGCAGGGCATTGCACTGAGCCACGAGGAGCATCCTGTATAGTTCAGAATCCTTGTTGCCTGCGAGTTTGAGTTCGATTACCTCATTGTGATCCAAGTGGGGTAGGTCAACATGCTCCGCCTTTTCCAGGATTTCCGGCGTATTGCCTCCACCTGGATGACTCAAGACCCTCAATCCATGTTCGAAGTAGTTATGGAGCTCCATATAGCGAAGAGCCAAAAAACGGTTAAACCAGGTATAGGCTACAGCCTCTATTACCTGCGAGAACCCATCTCGCGCTATCCGTTCTTCGAGCTTCTTTCGTTGAGGTATAATGGCACGAGGAAAAGCACGGCCGCCGATGATGGCCACGTCGCCCTTTTCCTCGATAGGCTCGATCTTCTTATCTGACAATCCGAAGGAATGCGCCTTATCAGTGACAGCCTGAATAAATTCACGCCTTGCTACAGGTGCATATGCTTTTAACCTGGCCTTGTTCACAATTAATCCTCTCTTCTACTGTATTCTCACACGCCCCTTCTTTACGGCAGATATGAGACTGTCACGAAGAGTACTTAAGTAAGCCTCCACATCTGCCTCTGTTTCTAAATAGCTTTTCGTAACCAATGCGGAGGGGCTAACTAAGGTAACGGGTTTTGATGGTGCTTTACCATCACCCTTCTTCACTTCTTCTTCTTCGATCCCTGAGAGAGAGTTTTCGAATTGCTCTTTTGCCTCAGCTTCAAAATAGAAAATCCCAGGAATACTTTGGCCCTGCTCAATTTGCTTCTTTATATCCTGCAACGGTTTGAGAGATTTGTTTCGTAAATCATCCGATGCCTTGCATTCACCCAGCCTCTCAGAAATCCTGGAGATGTAACCGTCCAATACAGCCGTCGAATTATCCTGCGCCCTTTTGATAAGGGCATTATTAACGGTTGTTGCATTTTTTATCAGCGCATCGACTTCCCTTAACATCCCATATGGTTTTGCCGCGGCTAGAATCTCATCCATTCTTGCAAGGGCTTTACTTGCATCTGGATCCTTCACGAGCTCCTGCCTGTTCGGCCCGAAAGAACCCGCCATCACAGTCCTTAGTCGCTCCCACGTAGACTTCTGATCGGCATAAAAGTCATCCAATTCATGAATATTTTCAGATAAGCTCGCCAATGCTTCTTTATCTTCGTTAAAGGTCTTAAAAAATTCGTAGCTATCACTTATTGACAGCACCCTCCCTAGAACACTCAACGCACCATCTATTTCCTCTTTTCCTGGATAGTTTTCAGTATCCGCCAGCGGCTTATACTCCTTGAGTTTGTCGCTCCAGCTAGTAAGTCTTTCATGGATAAAAGCGTAAAGGGCATCCTCCGAATCTGGACCAATCCTGCTGAAAATCTTCTGACACGCATTACTCGCAACTTTCAACTCCTCTGCTCCAACCGCCTTTCGCTTCAGAATCGTCACAAGCTTCCATTTTGCCGATTTTGTCAGCGGTTCCACTGCCTGCTTGGGTTCTAGGGCACCTCCGTCCATTGCCAGAACGATTTCGCCAGCTACAAAGAGACGGGTAACCAGCAAGACTGTTTCCCATTCGGGCCAACCATATGGTCGACCTTTAAAGCGATCCACCAGTTCACTCAGTGCAATCCTGTGATTTTTGGATGTACTGAGGTCAATGAATTGCTTTACCTCTCTCAAAGCCTGCGCATTTCCTTCTGTCCCCTCAAGCTTTATGACATACTGCCCGATATCATTTGTCATGAGGACTGCACGAATCTCCTTCTGAGGTTCATCCTGAAGGGATTTTAGATAGTTTAGTTTTGTGAATGTGTTCTCAACCACATATCGGGCGAGATCGTGAAGCACCGGGCGTGCACTCGTGAAATTCAATGGAAGAGTCTGCCCTAACGCAAAGTAATCCGCCTCGATTAGAAGAGTCTCAAGCATTTCGATCAGCCTTGCACGCCGCGTTCCATTCTCGTCAGCTTTGTCTCGGAGGATTTTTTTAAGGCTGTCGGGTGCTGAAGCGTCACTCTTAAGTCGTATATATTTTTCAACCTGAAGATACGTGCGCAGTTCGAAGCCCAATTCTTTTTTGTCAGTTAATTTTATCAGTGCCTTACCGTTATCTTCGGTACTACGCATTATGCATTGAGAGTTATCATAATTTGAGAAATCATCATTGAGAGGTGTTATGACCTCGATGGTCAAGTCCTGATCTACCCTGCCATGCGGATGTCCATCACACATGCGGTTTAGACTGTAATCGCTTCGATTTGCAGGGTAGCGATATTTATTCTCATTCTTAAGTACATCATCATATATGATGGTCGAAAGCAGCTTCGCCTCGTCACTTGCTGCAATATCAACGTTCTTAATTTCACGACCAACATCCCGTTCCTCATTTGTCAAAAAGAAGTAGAGATCCCCATTTCTACTGATAAGAGTTTCCTTCTCCAGTCTGACAAGGCTTTCTTGGATTTCTCGCCTAATCTCAAGTCTATCAGCATCCACTCCATCAATGAAGAGCGTTACCAGGTTATCAATATTAGATTTAATGATGTCCACATACCTGATAAGAAACAGCGTTCTTAAAAGCTGGACATCAAAATGTGTAAGGCTGCGGTTGTCCTTTGCCTGGTCGACAGTCTTTTTCACGGTGGTATCGAGAAAACTTTCTATCGAAGGGTAAAACTCATAAAGAGGAACTAGAGCACCGATGTCCTTGTCAGAAACGCTCTTTGCGGCAGATTGAAATGCGTCCAGCATGGATCGCTCGCCGCGACTCAAATGGAGGCCCGTGGCACCTGCTTGCCGGATTGATTCAAATATCTTTTGGACAAGCTGAAACTGGTAAGGTGCAAACGGGTAATTAACAATAAAATCATTCTTTTCGCGATATCTTTCCAGCGTAGCCCCACCAGTGAAGCTTAGTTGGTGCTTAATGATCTCTCCCTTCTTCTCAAAAAGCATACCAAGTTCTTTTGAGGCAGCATCCGTTTTCGAGAGCAATCTACGTTGGATAACCTCATCTGTATTTGAGCTCGAAAGAGAGAGCCTTGTATTAAAACGGCCTTGAATTTTTGAGAAATCGTTTGCCTTAGAACCTTTTACTTCACCCAAAACTTTATCAATGTCCTCCTGTGAGGTCACTACAACCCACGCTCTTCCCACGCACATCCTTCCTAAATCCTCTGTAATTGTCTGAAGATTTAACATTAGATGTGTATCTGAACCTATAAATTGCCCCATCTCATCGACCAGGAAAATGATTCGATGATTTGGCCCTTTAGAGGCCAGATATTCGTTAACCTGACTGGCGAACTTTTCTATATTCAGGATGTGGCTCTTCTCTGCCTTTTCAAACCACTCTGAAGCACTCTCTTGGCTTTTGTCGAGAGCCTGTGACAATGCCTTCACGACTTCGTCCTTCATCAAGAGATAGGCATCACGCTCTAGCAACCAATCCTCGCCAGAGCTATCCTTAAATGCCTTATGAAAGCTCTCTAGTACACCTTTGGAGAGTAAATAACGCTCCATCTCGGCAATATGTGGGGCTTCGCCACAGAAACCCTGCATTTCATTAAAGACCCGTAAAAAGACACGTAGGATAGCATCTCGGCCCTCTTTTTGATCGGCTTTGCTGTCGATATTGAAGAGAATCACATCTGTGTCTGATGCCACCCCTCTCTTGATATCGCCGAGCAACATTGGATCTTCATCTATTTTTGTTTCAAAAAAGCTTATCGCTTTGCGATCCTCATTTGTATCGGGATTTATCGTCGTTCGATTCGCCAGGAGATAAGAAAGAAGCTTAATGAAATGCGATTTTCCAGAACCAAAGAAACCGGAAACCCATACTCCCATTTGGGATGTAATGGCAGGATCCTTGGGATTATCCATTGCAGCTAAGTAGGCATCAAAGAATCTGCGGAAATAATCAGAAAGTTCTCTTGTTACAACATATTCATCCAGCTCCTGCCAGACAATCGAATCATCCTGCTGGTCCGCCTTGACAACACCGTTAATCGGCCTGAATAAATTTTTAGAAAATATATCTTTAATCCTCATATAACGTCTCCCTGATAATTAAGTAATAAGTCTAAAAGCCCGATAATAGTTATCATCTTTCAGTCGACCAAAAAGCTTTAGACTTTGGCCATCATATATTCCTGGATAAAACATAACGAGCGGAGTTCTTGACATCAAAGGATGTAGGTTATTCAAAAGCGTGTGTGATCTCAAAAGCGGCCATGAATTTCCTACTCCTGATACGATAACAATATCGCTATTATCAGGATCCGCCGCTTCAACAAATACCTTTGCAAGCTTTTCCTCGTTTAATGGACCTGCAAGGGCAGTGCGAAGCGCTTCGTCTCCTTTTTCCTTTTGAAGCTTCAGAGATTTCTCCAACAGGTTCCTATTTTCCAGATGACCTATTATGAGTTTGAAGAGATTTATATGAATTACTTTAAGGTCGGGTCTTTTCGTTGCGAAGTGTGCAAGGATGATGTCCATATATTCCCGAATCGCCAACTCCTCTTCCGGGGGATAATCGAATATATAGAACCCTATTTCATTGCCCAGCCCTGCATTGTCCAGAAACTCTTGAGATTCAAGGCGAGGAATTACTTTATTTAACCTTTGCTTCAATTCTTCATTCATTGCCCGATCTCCATACATCGCAGCACGTACTTCTCATTGTTATCGACAAGGTAACGATATATCTCAGGGATAATTCTATGAGGGAGTAAATTCATTTTTCTTGTACTATCGATATATTTTGCCTCCGCCAAAATCCTAAAAACAACCTGTCCAAGCTTCCTTTTGGTCGATTCAGACAGGTCGCCAAGCGAGCGGTCACGATGTTCGCACTCTTCAAAATAATCAGTCCAGTCGCGCGCAGATAACTGCTTGTTGTATGTACGCCAGTGATCACGGATGACGTCTTTCATAAAATCGCCGAGCAAATGACTGTGTTTTATTGAAGTAGCCAGTAACGCCTGTGTCGCGACCTCGGATGAGCCGCTGGCTACAAGCTTCCAAAGATCGGGCGTCATCAATTCCAGCCGATTGCGGACAAGCCTCGCCATTCGCTTCGCACTGGGTGGGGATTTCTTTTGAAGAACATTATCTACTATCACAGCCTTGTGCCAGCCCTGCTCATCCACTCCCTTGATCAGTAATTTGGCGATCCTCTGGCTTTCCCTTACAAGAAGGGATCCAGCTGATATCTCAGCGTTATACGGAGATTTTTTCATGTTCTTTTGATAATTCCTAGTCTGTCACAGTTGATTCGACCAGCGTGATCGGAAAACACTGGTTACGAAACAATATACCAAACCTTGCACCCCGACGGATGAGCTATCAAACCCCCACCACCCAAGGTCACGTAAAGGCTTTCTCATACACCCGACGGTCGATTTTGGCAAGAATATCAATAGTGTACAGACCTAAGTGTTCGTTGACACACCCCCCTAACTAGGCCACTCTTAAGGCTGATATGCGCATATTTACTCGATTTGCCGTGTTTTCCCTTCTGACGTTTCTTATGTCCTGGCTCGTCCTCTCCCCTGCCCTGGCCTACAATTTCCTTTACGTGGAGAAGGACACCGGAGTTCCGATCGGTTGGGAGGCGGGGACGACAATCGAGTATTATCTCGATCCTGGGGATGCTGGCGTGCTCACCAACGAGCAAGCTCATGTACTCCTACAGGAAGCGATGCGGATATGGGAGGAAGTCCCATATGCCGATGTGCCGCACTTTGAATTTGCCGGATACCTGCCTGAAGACGTCAATGGCGATAACTATGAGAGCTATGTGAGTCTGAATCAGTGCTACACGAGCGACCTCACAAACTGCGATACCGAATATTACAGGAACCTACAGACCCTCATCATCTTCGACCCTACGGATGCTATCCTAGACGGCGAATTTTGTCGGATTGCACCTTGCAGTGCATATGCGAGTCCCAAGGTATTTGACGGCAACTTCTTTAATCGCGGAACCTTCCGGCAGGGTATCGCGGTCTTCGGCCATGTCTTATTGCTCACGGATACATCGGAGATCGTAGCCACCTTCGTCCATGAGTTAGGTCATCTGCTCGGTCTGGCTCATCCTTCATTAAATCAACAACTCTACACCGGCAATATAGGATTTATGGACGATCCTACTGTGTTTCTATCTTCAATGGATACGAACGCATCCGGCACGCGTGACAATTTGAATCCCGACGATATTGCGGGTATATCGACACTCTACCCTGCCGATAGCTTCTACAATGACCTAGGTACTATTCGTGGCGAGATTTTAAAAGCCGATGGCTCGCCCATGACCCACGCCAATATCATAGTCCGCAACGTCGACGATCCATGGTGTAAGGCATATTCCTATATCAGCGGGCGCTCATGCGACGGAGCTACTACGCAACATTGTGAGGACTACGGTTTAGCTGACGGCTCCTTCATAATAGAAGGTTTGCCGCCGGGCACTTACACGGTCGAAGTCGAAGGTTTTGCAGATGAAGAATATGCCCAGAAGGTGTCCCCGGGCCTCTTGGACACTCAAATTCCCGGCAATGCAGAGTTCTGGAATGAAAACGACGCAGCTATTGAAGATCCCCTCACCTTCAGCTTGATTACGCTATCCGCAGGTGAAGTCCGCAACGATATTGTCATCACTCTGAACGATACCGAACCTGATCCAAACTACACGGTCATAATCGACGCTGATATCGTCGGAAACATTGAAAGCACATCATGTACGGCAAGCGGGACTGATTGGAATTCCCTGGCTGGAATTGAAACCCCCGCCGACGATCCTGATGCGTCGGCAGGGGGTTGTTCACTCATCACACCGCGGTAATTCTTAATGTCCGAAAGCCAACCAATGAAAAGTACACTTCGCTTGGCCAGTACTCGTCAAATCCCGGCATTTTACCTGAAAACCGCTACTACTCACATTCAGAACTTCCGTTGTATAGGGACCAACTGGCGTGATCACAACCGCAACATTGTTATTCGCTGCTGAAGATGCAAAATTGACGTTATAGTAAGGATAAACTGCACCTTGTAGTGACGACCCTCCGGCGTTAAATCCATAAGCTGTCGATCCGGTACTATTTACAACACCCCACCCCAATGCTTCTTCTCTTGAATCATCACTGGTTTCAATGTTGCTGATACGCGTCTCGTGGTTACTTAACGTAGACATTGCCGAAGACATGTTTCCTTCAAGAGATCCTATCCTGCTCGTATTGCTGTTAACCTGCGATGTTAAGCCGGAAATATCGGCATCGTTTGACGAAACCTGATTTTGCAGATTCGTCACTGCCGTCTGGCGGTTCGCAACCTCTTGCGCATAGTTGCTATAGAGTGTTTCGAGTGCGATTTGCACCGTCCCGCCTAGCTGCGCAGCAAATGTACCGTTTGCATTCAATACAATTGTCGTCGCTTCATGCGACGTGCTTGAGTTAACATGAAGGTCGAATGTTTCCTGTCGCACGATATTAGCCGGGATCTGTTCCTCGGTTACGGTGCCGCCGATCTCATCAATATTGAATGCCTCGGCAAAATGCCTGAATTCAACGGATCCCTCCTTGATGCTGTCACCGTCTATACTTCCGTCCACGACTCCAACCGCCGTATCCGCCCAGAATGCGTATGGAACTGAACTTAGGGGCAGAATACCATAGGGATCGCTGCCGTCGACGAGGACGTCCACAAACTTCCTTCCCTCAGTGGGATCCAAAACCTCGGGAGGTATACCACCTGAGCTCTCGCCGATTATGAGATTCATAGCACCTTGAACCACGGGCACGTCGTAATGATCTTCTTGAAAGTAGACGGTTCCCGATTCGTCCACAATCTGAACACTCACGCCTACAAAATCGGCTTCCGTCACATTTCCATCCTGATCGTAGACCACCGACTGCAAATTGATTGTCTCGGGTATTTCAGCCACTGCCGATGATACATAAATCATCATCATTGCAATCGCCCCCAACCCTGCCATGATCTTTTTCATATGGTTCTCCTTTGTTGAATCATCCCCGTTTTATCGATCGTATATCTCGACCCTGCGATTTTTTCGGTGAGCCGCTCTTGTATTCTTCGTATCCTTCGGCGTCCTCTCCCCCATCGATATAAAGGTCGCTCTATCGTGTCTTACGCCCTCCTGGATCAAATACGCCCCAACGGCACGCACCCTCTTTTCGGCCAATACTTCGTTGTAAGCTGCCGGCCCTATCTTATCCGTATGCCCTTCCAGCACGACGAACATCCTCGGATTTCGCTTTAGCTTCGCGGCAACTTCATCGAGAATCGGTTTGGCGCTTTCTTTAAGCACGTGCTTATCGAAGGCAAAGAGCACAGTGACATCTATCGTGATTAATGGCGTTCGGGCAGTCTTCGCCCTTCTCTGCATCGTGCAGCCAGAAACCAGCACCAAAATAAGAACGATCATTGTTACAACGTATCGGTTCGTCATAAGTTTCCTATCTTTCAAATGCCCCCAGGTCCGGCGCGTACTCGTATCTATCGGCAAAATCGTGATCGTCGGAAACGACCGTGCCGTATATATTTCTCGTATTAAGCCCCGCTCCCTCTGCAGGCGTTCCGTTTTTGAGACGCCAGTTATTATTCGGATAAACGGAGTTGAGAAAAAGGCTGCTCAAGCTGCCGCCGTAACCAACGTTGGCGCTAAAATTACTGGAAGCGGCGTTGACATCGCCAACTGTCTCATAGACATGCGCAAATCCCGGATCGTAGTCCATGTATAGCTTGGGAGTGTCCACGCCGTCCTGCACACCGAAGAGCATGTTGTTTCTAATCGTGACGTTCGCACTCGGCGTCTCATCCAGAAAGAGTAATGCTATTTGTGACCCGCCGCGTTCGTTATAGATAATGTTGTTGGCTATGCTCGGGATCGAGCGGAGGCTTTGCAGCGCAACCGATGAATGCGTCGATGTTCCGCCACTGATCGTATTGTGATAAAGTTTTGTCGCCGGAGAATCCACAAGCTTGATACCAACCGAGTTTTGCGCATCCCCTCCAAATATCACGTTGTTGATGAATCTGGCGCTCGCATTATGAACCGATACAGCAACCGTGGAACCACCGGGTACCGACGGCGCTATGACGTAGGAATGCTCGATCCTGACGAAATTCTCGGAAGGAGACGGAGAGCCGGATATTTCGACCAACGATGAAATATTGCCGTTCGCACTGCTCGTTACGATTACACCTTCCAGATTCGTAATCTCGGAAATGTCCTCAAAGCTCACCACCGGGGTTACGGCAGCAGTAATAACCGTCGGGTTATCATCTGCGGAACCGTTTTCTAGGCTTCGGCTGCACTGAGAGCCGTTATTTGAAAGGCCGAATCCTCCGAGCAGCGATATACCTTCAAGCATATCAACCTGCTCGTCATAAACGCCCTCAATCACATAGATTTGCGATACGCCATTCTCCTGGGCCAGCTCTATACCCTTGGCGATCGTTCGGACCGGGGCGTTTCGCGCACCTGGCGCGTCATCATGCCCTTGGTCCGACGAAACAAAGATGCCGTTTACATTGCGGATTGCTGGGTCATACGAATCACAATCGCATGCATCGCCCTCACCATCGCCATCATTGTCGGCTTGAGGAAGTGTGTTCGGCGTAAGCGGGCAAATATCGCTACCGTCCGTAATACCGTCACCGTCAGTATCGGCACTCAGCGAATTCGTGAGCAAGTTGTCGACGCCTGCGGAGTTTTCCTCAACGTCACTCACGCCGTCGTCATCATCGTCCGCATCACAGGCATCGCCGTCGGTATCACCATCGGTGTCAGTCTGGTCCGTATTAGCTGCAACACGGCAGTTATCCAGATCGTCCGTTACTCCGTCACCATCGTCGTCGTCCGTACATACGTCCCCTACCCCATCATTATCGGAATCCGTAAAATCGTCGGACGCAAATGTCGGGCAGTTGTCATCGACGTCCATGACTCCATCATTGTCGTCATCGACGTCACATGCATTGCCCAAACCATCTTCGTCGGTATCAATTAGATCGGGATTGACGACCGTGGGACAGTTGTCACTAAAGTCCCCCACGCCGTCCCCGTCGGTATCCGGAAGAAGAGGATCCGACCCTTTTACCTCTTCTTCCTCATCCGTAAGACCGTCGTTGTCGGAATCGGCGTCGCACACGTCGCCCAATCCGTCACTGTCAACATCGCTCTGATCGGCGTTAACACTGAATTGGCAGTTGTCTGCGTTGTCTCCAACGCCGTCACCGTCGTCATCGCCAAACTCCGCGGCTTCGTTCGGAAAGAAATCCGCACCGTCCTGAACGCCATCACCATCCGTATCGCCGTTGTAAGGGTCGGTTTCCGCGGCAAGCTCATCCATATTCTTGAGCCCGTCACCATCCGTATCCACGTCGAGCGTAAAGTCCGTTGGAGCAGCATCTATAATAATTTCCACCTGCCCCACCACGACATTGATCGTAAGCTCATACATGGCAATCGGAACGCCGCCCGTCGCATCAGCGCTTTCTTTGGATGCACGCGAAAGCGTCGAGGTGTAAGTTGCATCGGGATAAGTCAGATATATCTTCGTCAGGTAGCGTCCCGGTGGCAATTCTTCGAGAGTTGTCGTGTAGTATGCGTTTTCCCCATCATACGTGAGCACCACAGTTACCGATTGCTCCGACTCATCCGCCTCAAGGACCTTCGTCATCTGAAAAGCGACGTTCCTATTGGCGCTGCTCAACTCCGACATATCGGATGGTTCGCCATATCTTACCCTCACCACCCTATCCTCGGCGGAATCGCTCCCTCCCGAACAACCTCCGAGAGTTGCAATCAAAAGAACCGCTACAATTGTACTGATATATCTCATCATATCGTACCCCCGATTTACTGAGTCGTAAGTGCCATCATGACCAACGGATAGTTATTGTCAGGAACCGCTCCAAAACCCGTGCCTATGGTTACAATCTTGCCGACCGATCCGGCTGTAACAAATCTGAATCCGGGCCGATTGTTCGCGTTTACGAGCGTAATGGGCTTCGACGAAGATTCACCGTTCGTTGTGTCGGTAAGAATAAGATCCTGTTTTCCGATGGCGAATGTTTCAGGTATGTGCTCGAAAAGTCCCGTATCTTTGTCGGGACTTATGACCAATTCATCACCGGCAACATTTAAGCAAAGATTTAGGTCGTGATTTACGCCGGTCGATAGAATGTCCAGGGTTGCTTCAGGTTCGCCAAAACCATAGATCCTAAAATAATCGGCTAGCACGACAGCGTTATCCCTGTAATTGAGAACAAGCGGGATGGTGTTAAGTGCCGTCTTGAGAGGTGTAACAACTCCCGCCTTGATGATGACGTCCTCTATGAGTCGCCGCCTGATGACTTCTTCCCGCCCGTTAAAGGCTTCGATAAGAACATCCCTCAAGCCGGGAGTAATTTCCAATATCTGGATCTGCTCGGCATTGGCGTCCGCTTCGGTAATCATCGGTTCTTCGATTCCCTCACCGGTGATCGTCACGCGAAACAGCGAAACTTGCAGAGGATCGATCCCACTTTTCGTAAGTGTGTTTGTGGCCTTGGATGCACCGCTTTCGGTAGGATTCGGGAGTTCTATGTCGGCGGGCTTGCGCGCGTCTTCAATTTCGAGTTCCATCCAACCACCGCCTCCGCCGCCACCACAACCCGAAAACATGATGACTGCACACGCAAGACCCACACCTATCCATAATTTTTTCATAATCTTCCCCCTATAGTCCGATGATGATACCACCCGTTGTTGCAGCCGCAGCGCCAGCGCCCAAAAGAACCGCCGCTATACCACCGGCGGCGGCACCGGCTCCGACCAGAGCCCAGAACACAGGCCTCTTATAGATCGGCTTGCGGCGTTTTTCATGAAGCTGAATACTTCCCACGCTTTGGCTTATGAGTTGATCCCCCGGATTGGACAGAACGTCCCGCTGCAACTGGCCACGCATCTCCTTCGTGAGGAGCGCTATGGACTCGCCCTTCTTTGAGTTATAATTCAGCGCGCTTGGTCTGTTGACCGCGCCAAGCGAAGAATCGCCAATTTGATAGGCCAACGCATCCTGATCGGCACCCGTGCGACCGTGAACAAGGATGACCTTATCCACGCCCATATAGTAGCCAAGACCGGAAACGAGAACGGACAGCTCATGCGCCGTTTTGAAACGCTGCGGCGACACGACCGCAACGTTTTTACCTCTTGGAATCGCTATACGTTTGAGTCTTGCATCAATCGATTTCGTCTCGCCGCTGGCAAGCACGAGACATTTCACATACGTCTCGTGATGGATGGTCCTCAACTCCACGCAATGCTTACCAGGAGGCATTCCGTTCACGACAAAGGGTTTATTGTAGTAGGTGGCTCCTTCATGGACACCGTTTACATAAATTTCGCTGTTCTTAGGATATGAAGAAATCTCAAACGTCGCGGTATTTGTGGATGTTTGTTTCTTTTTCGCCGCACCAAGCGCTTTATGCTCCCACCTACTGTAGAGTCCCTTAGGAAACGAAAGATTCGGATTTAGCCTAAGGAGCTCGTCATATATTCCCGCCACCTCACCTTTTCGTCCCATCACATAGGCAATCTTTGCTTTGAATATTAAAAGGTCGGGCATTAAAGCGTTTGAAGCTCCCTTGCGCATGCCGCTTTGGATTCGGGCCTCAGCCATCTTCAACTTTTGTAATGCCACTTCATATGACGCTTGCAGATATTCTTGGCGAGCTTCCCGCAGAAAAACAGCCGCCTGGCCGTCATGGGTGGTTTCATCGACGTGATCTAAATAATAACTCAGAATCTGATTCGTAGTTCTTCTATCCAGAACTCGAATACCCCTCTGATCCTTCAGGTTCTTCTCAATTTTTTTGATGGTCTTGTCGATCTCGGAGGAAGGAGTTTCATTGTAAGGAACGATCGCTACCGAGGTAAACTTTCGTGAGGAGCCTTTGTCGCCCGCTTGGGCGAAAGGATGGACACTGCTGAAAACCAGCATGGCCACAATTGGGATCAGTGCGAATCTTCGCATTCGCAACCAGCCTTTCCGCTGACCCCCATGGCAGCTGAGTTCGCGCGTTATAGAGATATTGTTATGAATGATGCAAGATTTTTTCTGTCTGATATTGCGCATGCCCGCATTAATGCAGTTGGCATGCCAATTGTTATTTCAGGATCAAGATTTGGGATTCGCACTAAAGATCAAGTGGATAGAGCTATAATGGTTTTCGTTGTTAACCGGAAAAGTGTGGCAAGTGTGGCACCAAAGTGCCACACTATTTTCCACAAATGCCACAGTGTGACACACTTTTGCTTGATCGCACCGGTCTTCGTGCTATAGGCGCCCCATGATCGAGTTATATGTAATCCGCCGAGACGAACTAGTCCTTATCAAACCCCTTGAGGAACGTCTTACCATCGGTAGTGACGCTAAGTGTGACATAAGCCTGCGCGGAACGATCTCCCCTATGCACGCCTCGCTTGAGGTTGCGGGGGATAAATTAACGCTTAAGGAACTCGGAGGAACCGTCTATTTCAATGGGCAGCCGATCAAAAGCACTGTAACCCTCAAGGCAAAAGACATCTTCGACCTCGGTGAATATAGATTTCAAATCAACAGAAAAACCAAGACGGATCGCTCAGTCATCTCAAGGACGCTCACAGCTACGCACAATACATCCGGAACCGTAGCTGATGACGCATTACCCGTTATCACGCTCCTAAAACCGCAGAAAAAATCGTTCTGCCAGCTCAATATCCTCATTGGCCGCGGCGCAAGTTGTGATTTGAAAATTCCTGATGAGGCCATCACCAGAAAAAACGTCTCCCGGCGACATGCCGAGATATATGCTAAAAACGGCAAATATTTTATCAGAGATTTGCAGAGCAAGAATGGAACCACACTGTATGACTATAGTGTCGATGGGCGCCCCCTGCCCCGCGGCGGGACACTTTGCCTCGGTAGATACGAGTTGCCCTACGTCATTGAAGATCCCACGAGCACCGCACTCAAGGAAGAAGGCATCGAAATACCTTCCTTAAACGCCAATCTCGGTTCCAAGCGGATGATCGGTAGCTCTCCTGCAATGCAGGTGCTCAAGGAAAAACTCGATCGCTCTTTGCCGGGTACGCATACAGTTCTCATCCTCGGCGAAAACGGTACTGGCAAGGACCTCTGCGCCCGTTACCTGCACTTTTATCACCCCGAAAGGAAGAAAGGCCCCTTCGTGGCCATAAACTGCGCTGCCGTGCCCAAACAACTCGCCGAGAGTTCCCTCTTCGGACATGTAAAAGGTGCCTTCACAGGGGCCGTGGATCACTCTCAGGGCGTGTTTCAACAAGCTCATGGAGGCACCCTCTTCCTAGATGAGGTTGGCGAGCTGCCGCTCGAAATCCAGGCTCAGCTATTGAGAGTTTTGGAAGACGGCCTCATACGTCCTGTAGGCTCCAACAAAGAGAAAGCCGTCGATGTGAGAGTCGTTTTCGCAACTAATCGAGATATCGACGAAGAACGACGTACAGGCAAATTCAGAGACGATCTCTACTATCGATGTCAGAATACTATCCGCGTTCCCTCACTTCGTGAGCGAAAGAGCGATATTCGGCAACTTGTCGATCATTTCCTATCCAACTCGGGAAAACCTCTCGAAATAGTCCCGCAAGCGCTTTCAGCCCTCGAAACCTATCCTTGGCCGGGCAACGTGCGTGAGCTGGCATCGGCAATCGAGCGTGCCATTCTGAACGTATCTTTCAGGGGAGCTTCCGTAATCATGGAACACGATCTTGAACTTGAAAGCGATGTGTCGGTTTACACGAGCAACAACGTCGAGGAAACACCAGATTTGATGAAGGAACAGATTATTCAGCTTCTCAAGAAATCAAAAGGCAAAGTATCTCACGTAGCTCAAGAACTTAACTTAGACAGAAAATCGCTCTACCGCAAGATGAAGGCATTTAACATCAACCCGAAAACGTTTCGGATGTAAAACTTCCGTTCCACCTATTGCCACTGATGGTTTGGGTCAGAAACGAATGTCAGGCCTTGACCGTTAGCTAGAACCAACCATCCACCGAAAACTTTGGCGCGCTTTATCTGCCCCACGCCTAGGCCTTTTTCATCAGCACCTTCAAATTCGATGCGCACTTTTTTGCCTTTTGCCGTAGCGAGTCGTACTTCAAATAGGTTTCCGACAATGGTACCTGCGACAAAAGATACGAGAATCACTGCAACGAGAATTAATCTGTTTTTCATTTCTCTCCCCCAATAAGATTCATGTTGCTCTAACCGTCGGCATACTTGTTCAATAATTCCTGATTAGCTTTTTGGCGCGCTAGCGTCTCCAGGATAAACACAGGTATGGATGGATTCTCCGCTTGTAGTTCGTCGAATTGCGTTTGGAATAGTTCGTTGAAATCTTCTTCATTCACCTTTTGTTTTATGCGTTCGAGCTTTGCAATGCGTTCTTCTTTTTGGCGTATCTCCTCATCGTATTCCTGTTTTTGCTGATCCTCATCAGCGGCCTCCGGTGTATTTTTGGACATAGGAGCCAAATAAAATTCTGCTCGCTTAATGGACCTTGTATCGCTTTTCTTTGCTATTTCCGTAATCGCTCTTTCGATGACGTCAAATTCAAACCCCTCGTAATAGTGCCAATTGACGATACTGGCTATATCCGATTGTCGTATACGGTCGGTTTGTTGGGACCAATTCATTGAGTCGTAAAAAGTTTCTGTTAGCTGTTCAGCTCGTATAAGCATTTCGGGTGGTATTGAAAAATTAGCCCCCCCGTTTTTTTTTGGGGGATTTAGGGGGTTTATTATTTCTTTATTTTCTTTTTGTTTCTTTAGGGCAATCGGTTGTTCTGAAATCATGTTATCTATCGAATATTTACCGCCGTTTTTTTCGGGTGTCTGGGGACTTTCGGGTGACATATCCGCCGCAATTTTACCCCGGGTGCCCTGACCCGGGTCAAATTGACTGGGGACATCTTGACCCTGGTGATCGGTCATGGAGGGGTGGTTTTCTTCAGGCGCACTATCCTGCTGATTGCGCGCTGCGATGATCTCGCGAGCAGCATAGATGCGATACTCAAGCGGCTTCTTGCTGGTGATCGCCTCAAGCCTTGTTGAGAGGATTTCGATCCACCCCTTCTTTACAAGACCCTCTCGTAGGCGCCTGATCTGGCGTGGATCACTCTTGACCATCTGCGCGAGATCTAAAATCGATATTCTACAAGTATTTTTTTGATAGCCCCAGCTCATCCGAAACAATCGTTGGTAGAGTCTTTCCTCACTTGGCGTGAGTTCGCTTGCGGCCAAGTCGTAGAAATCGTTATCCTGTTTAGTGAAATAGGTTGTGATCCCCATTTTGGGCGAGGTTTTCACAGGCATTCTCTTTGGCTCGGGCGTTTGCACTTTGATTTCGGGCCGCGGCGATTTTTTCTTACTTTTCTTTGGGGAGCCGGATTTAGCTTTGTGCACCGCATAGTCGGTCATAGTCCACGGCCGCTGGCGAGCGGTCCTGCGATCGATCTCACCCTGCTTTGGCTTCTGCACTTGTAATTTGTCGAAGTTGTTCATTGTGCCCTGAGTTGATTGCCCCAACTTTCGTTTGTGTTCGTCATGGGTGTAAATTCTTCCTGGCTTGTGTAGTGATAGCTTCCGTCACGTTGCCAATAGTCGCCTGGTCTTACCGGTATATCGAGCACCTCTCTGGAAAACGATACGACGTCGATTGAGCCCTTTGATCTTTTGTCGTGTATGAACACTGGGGATGAATTCGAGGTCGCCGTTGTTATTGCCGCTGATTCATTGATGATGGTGTTGCCGAGGTACTCGGAGAAATTCTGTTGAATTGCCATCATCGAACGCTTGCAGATGTTCTTCGTCTGATCGTACATGTTGGGTAACAAGTGGATCTTGTTGAACTTCACTTTCAACGTGTTCTGGACTTCAACAAGCTGTTCGAAGAGATACGATGCTGCTTCAACCGATAGATAGTCGGTTTTGACGGGAACGATCACGTCGTCTGCCATATGGAGTGCATTGACGTTGACGAGTCCCAGGTTGGGACCAGTATCTATAACAACAACGTCGTAATCATCAAAATGCTCACGCAGAATGTTACTGATCATACTTGCCGAATAGGATGCGCGCTTTTCCTGTATGAGTTTGAACAAAAATAACTCGAACGTCGTCAACGTATTGTTGGAGGGCAGGATGTCCAAGTTGGGAACCCACGTCTGTTTGACGACGTCTTTGAACTTTGTTTCGGCATAGGGATCCAATAGATCCATAATGCTCGGTGATTCACGATGTGTTTCCATGCGTAGAAGAAGCGTTAGATGACTCTGACCGTCCAGGTCGATTGCGAGGACGCGGAGGCCCATGGATGCGATGAATGCGGCATAGTTGTACGCGATCGTGGATTTGCCTGTGCCGCCCTTCATATTGAAGAAAAGTTGGACGTGCCCCTTCTTCTTGAGTATTGTTGGGAGGTTGAGATTTTGGCGAGCCGTTGAAGCGTCGTAGCCGGTGTAGTAACGGGACTTGATGGCACCGCGTTGCACCCTGCGGGCTTCAGGAAGGCGCCCTTCTCGCTCCCATTTCACTATGGTGCTCTTGGATACGTTGAGAAGACTCGCGAACTCCTTGGCCGTAAAAGTAGGAGTAATAATCTCAGAAACAGGCGTCACATCGGTAAGTTGTTGTTTTGTCATAAGAATTCGCCCCAAACGAATTGCTGTGTCTTGGTAAAATATAGGTTTGGACCCCTTATGTCAAGGTTAAGTATGTATCCTCGCCCTATTCCCATATCGACACCTGCCATGAGTATCGACGGATCGTAGCAAAAAGCGATCATCTACTACTAGGGACATTTTGACCCCGGTAAAATGTTTCACGGCATACTAGGGTCAAAATGCCCCTAGTAAACGCCCGTCTCATTACCAGGGTCAAAATGTCCGTAGTAACATGATAGCGGAAGGACTGGGGACATGGTGTCCCTAGTAACGCATCATAAAATCACTAGGGTCAAAATGTCTGTAGTATATATCATTCCGTAGCCACTAGGGACATAGTGACCCTAGCAAAATCATATAGTGCAACTAGAGACACCATGTCCCTAGTAATATTGAGATCAAACAATAATGGTCGCAAATACGATATATAAGCAACTACTAGGGACACCATGTCCCTAGTAAAGTAATATGGAATAACCAGGGGCACTATGACCCTAGCAAGCCTATCATTGCGATGACTAGGGACATGACGCACCTAGTAGATATCTTTTTGAATGCCAGGGTCAGAATGTCCGTAGCAAAACAATAATCGAATCACTAGGGACACCATGACCCTAGTAGCACGTCATAAAATCACTAGGGTCAAAATGTCCCTAGTAGCTATTCAAAATGTTTCACGCGACAATCTCTATTCAATAAATGAACCCGCTTTCGTAAATATGTGAACCCTCACTAGACCTTCTCTGAACTCTCACTTTTAATGCAGGACATGGATTTATCCACGTACCGCATTAATTGATTGCCGAAATAGTGGGCGATCTCTTTGCATATGGATAAAGCAATACGCGTGCCATCGGACATGGCAACGAAGATTCAAGGACTTACGGAAATATAGTGCCTCAAAAGTGTGGCGAGTGTGTCACCGCTATTTCTGCTGGCAATATGCCTTCGGCTTTTTGCCGGTTGGGGCTCTCGCGGCGAGGTCAATCTCCATATTTGCTTTGCAGATAAACGAACCACCGTTCCGCGCATCAAGCGTCGTATGTGCCTTTGAGGTTGCAAGGGGGTTGCTGAATATCACGCTGTAACGTCCCGCTGGAAGCGACATGAGAGGGGAGGGCGCGTCCTGATTTGCAATGCGTCCGGGGATCGTAAACGAAGAGGGGGGATTTGCCGTAAAGCGAACGCGTACCAGTGGCTTTTTTTTCAAGTCGAAAGTTCGTGTTATGGATGGGCTATCCTTGGTCAGCGTCAACTCGTCGGAAACCTCGATGAAATCGGCCTTCTGCGCACTAACTTTCAGCGGTGTATCTAAAGGAATGTCCCTAAACGAAGCAGGGGAGGGGCTTTCAATTTTACGATTGCCGTATCGGAGCAGTACTATTGCGTCTTCGGGGTTAGTTTCTACCGTGAGAGATCCATGGGTTCGTTGAGCTAAAGAGAAGAAGGATTGATCTGAGCCAGGACTCCGGTTGAATACAAACGAATAACTCAAAACAGCCGCGACGCCGAGAAGCACAGTTGCGGCAATTGTCTTAAACCATCTGCTCCGTACCCAAGCGCGTTTGTCGGGAGTGAAGATACCCGTTTCTGCCGCGTCATCATGGTCCGGGAGGTCGCGCGCTTGTTCAAGATATATACGACGTTCGACTGCTTCTTTGAGCTGGGGAAGGTCAAGATAGTCAAGAAACTGAGCAAGATCATCGCTCGTTGCGATTCCACCGCGACCTATCGCTATTTGACCGATGTCTCGTCTAAACTGCTCCAGATCGTCATAACGCTTGTCTCTGTCAAACGCGAGAAGCCTTTTTAAAATAGCTCTCAGATCGTCGGAAATGCCTCCAGGAAGAATAATTTTACCGTTCCTAGCTCGCTCTATGAACTCGATATCTGTTTCCGCCTCGTAGGCCGGTTTGCCGACGAGGCATTCGTAGAGAATAAGGCCCAGTGCGAAATAATCCGTGCGGTAATCGATTTTCCGGCCCCGGGCTTGTTCGGGTGCCATGTACTGGTACTTTCCCTTGATTTCACCCACGCACGTTTCGGTCGTTTGAACCGTGGATTTGGCAATGCCGAAGTCGGTGAGCTTGACCGCTCCCGAACTCGATAGCAGAATGTTCGAAGGGGAGACGTCCCGGTGTACGACGTTGAGTGGTTGCCCCGTCTTCGGGTGTTTGCATCCATGTGCGCTGCTCAAACCCTTGGATATTTCGGTGACGATATATGCCGTAAGGAGGAAGGGGAGTTTTTTGTTTTTTTGATTCAGCGCGCGGAGAACGTCTCTCAGTTCGGGTCCGTCAACATATTCCATTATGAGTG
>Ga0075115_10000394_pt1 | contig 21234 bp, 10 predicted proteins | sample AntAceMetag02UKH_FD_69785 | JGI IMG/M metagenome (GOLD analysis project Ga0075115, IMG submission 69785) | Saline lake microbial communities from Ace Lake, Antarctica - Antarctic Ace Lake Metagenome 02UKH | ecosystem: Environmental > Aquatic > Non-marine Saline and Alkaline > Saline | place... | reverse complement strand
CTTACAAGCATCTTATTTGGAGGGCCTCCGGCACTTGTTGGGGTTCGTGTACGATGACTACGCCAAAGAACTTCAAAAACGGGGAGAAACTCCCCTGAACTTCCGCAAAGACTTGTTGGAGCGCATCGACAAGGCCGTACACGACTTCTATTCCCACACTGGGCCGATGCCCGATGTAGAAGCAGCCGTCGTCCAACAGACTGAGTTTCTCCGTGGCATCACCTGGGGCGGCATTATGGGTATTGCCCACCCAGAATCAATGGCCTTCATTCCTGAGGACCTACAGGAAGCCACACTTTTGGATTCCCTCAATGTTGAGGGCGGCCCGGGGAAAGAAATGCAGGCAGGGGTGGCCCTTAACCCCTTCTGCATGGACATCAATCAAAACGTGATGAGCGAGCTCTTTGGGGTCAAGGGGCTTATCCGAGATCGCAAGCCTCACATGATGGAAGCACCCATCAACAAGGACGACCCGACGTTCCGGGTTGTCAACACAGCTACCCCGGAAGAGGCTGAAGAACTCCTGAAGACGGCCGCCCCTGGTCTGCGCATCTTTTATGAGAAGTATCGAGAAGAAGATGGCTCTATCTCAGTGCCCCTGAAAGCACAACCTCTCCTGAACACCTACAATGATTCCAACCGGATGGAGGGTTCAGCTGACGACTCCCCTGTTTTTTACGTTGGAAAAGATACTTTGGTGCAAATGGGCAGCAACATCACCGAAGCAACGGCTGGTGCTAATGCTGGGGTTTTCTATTGTCGGAGCCTCCTAGCCAACGTGTTGGACGGCCAGCTGTATCAGGAAGCTGCCATAGCCCTGGGGGTGGCTTCATCGGCATTTCAGCGGACTCCGGCCGACGGGGAGTGGATAGCTGTCCGATTTCTGGACCAATTCCCTTTCTTGGAAGATGCACTCCAGGTGCTCATCAATTGGTTGGAGGCCATCAAGAACAGTATCGATTCGATCGTCGATACCATCCGCAAGTACATCGAGTTCGCGGAGGCCCGGGTCATCGAGCTTCAACAGCTCATGGTACGCATTAATGCCCTTATCCAATCGTTGCTGGGGTACTCGTTCCGGATCCCCAAGTCCTCTGCCTTGTTTCTTCAATCACAGGGGACAGATGGAGTACTGGCGGATTTAGTGTCGGCTGATAACAAACCAAGTGACAGCCCTCTGGCCTATGGGGCTGGTATAGCTATCGTAATTCCGTTGCCATTAGGGGCAGCACCTTCGGCTCTAAGAGCCCTGGGGTTACTGCAAGCATTCATGGTGAAGGAAGCGGGCACTCAAGACCTGGATGCCACACTTTCGTCTGGTGAAACTATCCCGGATGCCATAGGGTTGGAGGCTCTGCCTGGACCCCCACCAGTTCCCCCGGCGGATGAAGGTCCGGACGTGTTGTAGAGGAAATATGTCGTCTTTCTCGAAAATGTCAGTTTGGCCTGTCGGCTACTTTCGGGCGTTCTCCAGCTGGCTCCTGCGGAATCGGAAAACGATTGCTTCCCGTGTGGACAAAATCAATGCCGACCTGGCCCGTATCGGGTTTATCAAAGTGGTTTACCGGACGGTCAATATCGACGGGGAGGTCAAGCCAACTGAAGAACGGATCGGATTTTCCGTAACTGACGAGTCGTCTTTGGGGAGGTTGGTCCAAGCCTATGTTGCTGGCGGGGGCAACCCCCTTGACATCTCATCGTTCATGTATCCCGACAGCGTGGAAATCCTGGACGAGGACCCGGAAGGCAACCTCACGATAGCCCAACATTACCCACATGGGGGTCTCGCTGCCCCTATATCCGTTGAATACAATGACCCCCTCCCTGTGAAAGGGGAGGATACGGGTTACGGGGAATACCGGGGTGGCCATGTCCGATCCGATAGGTACTATCCCACCCGCCAAGGTGGGCGGGTGGACCGGGGTGGGTTCGATGTTGAGACGGTGGTTTCGATGATGCACAACATGCGGGGTTGGGCCAACCAAGACATCCGAGAGCGGCTTCAAGACATCGAATGGCGCATCATCAAACTCTCCGACCTGCGGGAGCAACTTGTGAAGGAGCGGGATGATATGCTGGGTCAGGCATTTGGTGGAGTCCTGTCTGGGGTTGGGGATTTCGATAACGAACGATTCGACCCAAACCAGCGAGTCCAAGCCTTGGTTCAGGGAATTTACAGCCTCATTTACGAGACCAATGAGTCGGGTCAGGTCACTGCCTACAGAGCCAACCTAGAGGTGCCATTCCTACATTTTACGTTCGAGGACACCACATCTGAGCTGCGTGATCCTTTGGGGGGCTGATGCGGTGTCCTGCCTATACGACCTACTCAATGGGAGATATGTTGGAGAATGAGGGCCCATGTCCACTGATTACCAACTTGCCTGGCGCTGTCCTCATCTGACGATGGAGGAAGTGGTCCCCCTGGACCCAGACAGGCGCTCTCTGTTTACCTCCCAGCCCATCGCCGGGTCTAGCACAGTCAGGATCCTGGTCAATGATGAACTGTACGTTCCCCAGGGTGGTCTATTTGTAGGTGCCAACCTGTATGGTACTGTTTCCGGTCCTTTCGACATCACCGAGAACGAGGCCGACTTAACGGTCGCATCTCCGGTTGGTTCTCAAACCTTCACGTTCCCAATTTCCGGGACAGTCCGGTGGACGACTGGTCAGGTCGTCACCTACATGCTGCGTAACGACTTATCCGTTGTGTCGGCATCAAATTCCAATGGCCATTTGTTGTTCGGGGATGCCTCGACTATTGGTTCCGATTCCTTTGTTGAGGTATCGGGCCACGCGGCTCGCTCCCTGGGATTTGGGGCCACAGTTTGTGGGGATACGTCAGGTTACCAGCGACGGGCCCAAGGACGACAGATATACCCAGCTTGGGAGTTTGGTAACCGAGAAGACAGCATCACTAACCGTTATCCCCGATTTCGGGCATCAGTGATGACCAACCCAGTTTTCAAAGTCACCTACACGACGGCAGTCCAACGATGCCGTCGTTGTCGGGCTACCTTCGTGGAGAATGACTACCGGTTTGACACCAGTGGGCAAGCTATTCTCATTGAAAATGAGAACCTGCTCTATCAGGCGGCGCTCAAGATTCTCCTGACGGACCAGGGAAGTAACCCATACCATGCGTGGTATGGGACGACGCTTCGATCTCGAATCGGTTCCAAGGCCATCGCAGCCGTGTCCTCATTGATCAGCGAAGATGTGCGCCGAGCGTTGGCCAAGCTCCAAGTCTTACAGGATGAGCAGTCCAAGTACCAAAGAGTCACTTTCAAGGAACGATTGTATTCAGTGTTATCCGTCGAGGTATTTCCCCACGAACAAGATCCAACGACCTTTATGGTTAACGTCGTGGCCCAAAATGCATCATCCGAACCGGTCAACCTGAGTATCGTATTCACGGTCCCCGAGGTCGTCGCCTTGATGGGGACTAATGGTCTTTTTCTCGGTCAACAGTTGTCGGGGACTAATAGTCTTTGATAGGATGCAACCATGCTGGCCGAAACAAAACCTAACCGAAAGCCTGTGTCCGATGAAACCCGTCGCAAGATGTCCGAAGGTCAACTGCGTCGTAGAGGCTGGGAGCGTTCTCAGACAGGGGTGTTGTTGAAGCCCTGTTCCCAATGCCGGACCCTTCTGGAGGTTACCGAAGAGAACTATCCTCGGGACCGAAGTCGCTGGAACGGTTTCTACCATCGGTGCAAGAAATGTTGTTCGGCAAGGAACGGGATTATCCGTAACCCGACCTGTGTGATTTGCGGTGGGGCTGTTTCAGTAGATGTGCCCTTGAAGAAGGGGCGGAAACGACGAGTCTACCCCAACACGGTGTGTTCCCCTGCATGTAAAGCAGAAAGGCGCAAGTTGACGGCGTTCGACTACAATCTGCGGGTCAAATATGGCATCACCCATGCGGATTATGACCGGATGCTGAGTTCTCAAGGGGGGTGTTGCGCCATTTGCCGATGTACTGCCTCGGGTGCTCCCAGGGGTGGCCGGTGGCTCGTTGACCATGACCACACGACGGGAGCTGTCCGTGGGCTTTTGTGTGTCAGGTGTAATACAGGGCTCGGTTTGTTTGGTGATTCCTCGGTTATGGTGCAATCTGCAGCCGAGTATCTGGTGAGCAGGGGTACGGAAGAAGCCCGAGCCCTGATCGATTAGGAAGAGGACATGGCGGTATCAGCATCGAAAACTCCGCAGTTCGAGGGCCCCGATGGGGTGTTCCGAGAAGACTTCATCTTTTCCACGGACATCTCGACGCGATTCTTTACGGGCATCATGTCAACGGACACCGTGGACATGCAGGTTTCAGTACGGGGTGCTGCTTTTTCGTCCGATCCAGACTTGATTAACTTCGAGGGCGAGACTTTCATCATCCCCAACCCGTCGGCGTTCCCGGACGGGCTCCAACTTTTTCCAGGTGAGAATCTCATTCAGGTCAAGTCCGTCCTTTCCAACGGGGAAGAGACGGCGGCGGCATCGTCACAAGCGAAGCTCTCCCTGGAAGCAGATGTTAAAGCGGCGGTCATTGCCCCATCAGGCATTTTCGTGGAGCGTGGGGACCGGACCGTGACTGTCACGGTCGAGGGGCTGAATGACTCCAACGTGTCGGGCTACCACTTTTACGCTTCGACAGCTCCGGGTGGGGGCACGGTGGGCTATCGGCGCATCAACACCCAATTGGTCATTTCCAGTGAGACCGTCGAAGTTCCTAACCCGCTAGGGGAGATCACTATCGATTCCCGGATAGCCACCAATCCGGATGGGAGTCCGGCAGCTGACCCGCTGTTCTTCCGGGTTATCGGGAAACAAGAAGACAGGCAACAGAACGAGCTTCAAGAAGACTTTGACCAGGCCATTGACATAGCCGAGACCATCAGACAGATCAAGACCACGGTGGCAATAGAGTGGATTCAGACGGTCCAGCAGTTCTCGTTCACCCACGACCGACGCTCAACGTTCACGTCCGCAGAGAACCCGGCTATCCCCAACGCTGAATTCAATGCCATCCTGGAGACGGATCCACTGTACTACGTGGTGACGGCGGTCTACGTCATTGACAACGAAGAGTACGAATCGGTCTTTTCCCCAGAAATATTGGCTTCTCCGCTCATCGTCACCCCGGCCATCGCTGGACTTCCGGCTATCACCCGACAGCAGATTGTTCGGGAAACAGTGCTGTCCATTTACCGGTCTCGACCTGAAATTGATGTGAAACCAGGGTCCGTTCTGCGGGACACCTTCATTGATCCGTTCTCCAGTGAGGCCGAACGCCTGCGGTTCATTGCTGGATTTCTGCAAGCCGGACAGAGCTTCGCCACTTTGTTGGTCATCGATGATCCGGGGGCTACAGGGGAGTCCATTGCTGTCCGAGAGTCCCCTTACAAACTAGCTGTTAAGCAGGCGTTCTTCCTCCGAAATGACTTTTCGGTTCAGAACCTCATCGACAACATGTTCGACCACCTGGCCTCTCGGCGGGGGACCACCCGTAAGACTGGGAAGAGGTCCCGAGGTCAGGTGACCTTTTTCATGACGTCCAGGCCGAACCAGTCGATGTTGTTCCCCATCGGCACCATTGTACAGGGTGGAGGGATTCGTTTCAGGACGACTTCTGCGGCCGAACTCACCCCGACCGGTTTCGGGGGGACCTACAACCCAGCAACCGGTCGATATTCTGTCCGGGTGTTTATCCAGGCCGAAGTTTCGGGTATCCAGGGGAACCTCGCTCCGAATCAGATTCGGACTGTCGTCGCGGGCCCGACAGGTGCTCTGGTAACCAACGAGGGGTACACCTTTGGGGGTCGGGACGATGAGACGAACCAGGCATTGGCCGTCCGAGCCGATGGCATCTTGTCGTCGGTAGATTCGGGCACCTACCGGGGATACGTCAAGAATGCTGCTGGTGTCTCAGGGGTCCTTCAGGTTAACGTCATAGATGCTGGTAACGATCTGATGATGCGGGATATCGACCCTGACACCGGCCGGCACACGGGCGGTAAGGTGGACATCTGGATTCGAGGTGAGAATCTGGCCACCGTGACGGATGGGTTCGCCTTCTCATTCGATGTCGTGCAGCAGGGTCAGTTCGAGCCCGTCGGGGCCATCCAAAACCTTCGTTTCCGGGCGGTCAATTCCGACATCTCCGATGCCAACCCCCTCTTCGAGATGCTGGACTTCCCTGAGTACGGTTACGAGTTCATCAACGAATCGACTGGACACGCATTCGACCTGACCGACGTAGTGATCATCCCGCCCGACGGCATTCAACTGTCGTCGGACTACAACGATCCGGTTGATGCGCCCCTGACCGATATCTTCCGGGGGTCCTACCGGTTCAGGACAAGCAACAAGCACATCTTCACCCGCCAACCAGCCCGAGACATCGTGTCCTTGCAAGGCGAACCAGACAAGTCGGGGGTCATTTCGCCGGACTACTACAAGCTCTTCGTCGGCAGCTTGCCCTTGGACATGGGACGGTCCAACGAGGCCGGGGACTATGTGCAGGTCATCCAACCTCTGGGATCGGACCCTATTACCGTGCCTTCAGGAGACCCCATCCAGGTGACTGGGGAGAGCCATGTCATGCTGGGGGGCATCGAGTATCTGAATAATCTGGGCATCAACCCGTTGACCATCCAGGTATTCAATGCTGAGCGCTCCATTGAATACTATGGCCCATTCCATCCAGGGGTGGACTCGGATTACACCTTGGTGGATGAAGTTGGGGAAACCCCTATGGGAATCGTACTGACGGCCGATTCCCGTATTCTCGAAGGTGGTACTGTACTGGTGGATTACTACCACGACGAGAACTTCGTCGTGGAGTATCGGAACAACGCTCTGGTGGGTGTCGTTCAGGGAGATATCAACAAGGACCGCCATGTTACGGCCGATGTTCTTACCAAGGAAGCCATTCCCGCTGGTGTGGACATTACGGCCACCATCGTGCTCTACAAGGGTCAGACGACCACCCAACAGGCGGACAGCGATGTCCGTACAGCCTTGGGACGCCTGTTCGGCTCGTTCGTGTTGGGCGAACCGGTACGCCAGTCGGACATCCTCAAGACCATCGAGAAGGTCCGGGGTGTCTCCTATACAGTGGTGCCCTTGACCCGTATGGCCAAGACAGATGGGTCTATTGTTGTCCGGGAGGCTGTAGTTACCGACCGGGTGGCCGACTATTTTTCCATCACGGCTTGGTCCTCTGACACCATCGACGTGTTCCTCGTACTGGATCCTGTGGAATCTGGCACGGCTCATGGTGGGGGTGATATTAACGAACCCCGGGGGGTATTCCAAGACGAGCAGGCCATGACACTGTTTGATGAACCTCCGGACGTTAATGGCATCCCAATCAAAAACATGGTCAACTCGGCTTTCATCATTGGCAATCCAGGGTTGCTCATTCCAGGGTACAGTGATGATCTAACTCTCAAGCAGCAGTTCCCGTTTGCTACCGATGCTGAAATTGATGTGAAAAGGCAGGAACTGACCCAGCGTCGGATTTTATTGGCGCTTCCGGCTGGGCAAGCGCCCCGGGATGCTGACTATTTCGTCACCTACGTGATTTCCGGCGACACGGGGGTCAAGAACATCGAAGTGGGCCTAATTGAGTTCCTCGAACTTGGTGACCTGAACTTCACTTGGGATGAAGATTCATGACAGACAAACCTGCGGACAAGAACCTGTTCCCAACTCTGCTGGACCAAAACCCGGCCCCGGTAGACGAGAAGAGTCAGGACCGCAAGGATAAGGAAAGGGCACAAGTAGACCGCATCCTGGAAGTCTTCATGCGGGTGCTTCCGAGCAACTACGTGAGCCAAGTCACGGGTCCGTTCTATACGCTTCAGTTTCAGGCAGCGGCCGAGCGTCTTGCTGACTTCCAGATCACGGCTCAGGAGGTGTTCGCCGACTGGTCCTACGAGTACACCCGGTCGGAGTTCTTGTTCCAGATCATCGGCGCCATGGTGTTTCCGGATGCCAACACGGGTGGGGGATGGCCCACCATCCAGGGCGACATCTCGTACCGGACGTTCCTGACCCGGATGGTCGAGCTCCTCCTCCAAGGGGCCACGACATCCACCGTCAAAAGCGGCATCGAGCTGGTGACAGATGCCACCATCGAAATCATCGAGCGGGCCATCGCCGCCCGGACGACTCCGAATTCCGCCTGGGGGGCAGACGACCAGTTCACGTTCGAGATCAACGTCTCGAATATCGTGAGGCATCTCGATGTCAACGCATTCAGGGATGTGAGTATTGCCCCCATTCCTGAAGATGAGTTTGAAGATCAGAGTGAGACTGGGGATTACGTTGATTTGTACGGCTTTCCGGACAATCCGTTCGTCCTCCAGAAGAACGTCGGAATCATCCTTCGGGCCCTCAAGCCAGCCCACACGTTGTACGACTATCGGCATTTGTTCCGAGAAGCCTTCGACGGAGTGTTCGAGGATGAGGTCAGCTGGGAGCTGTCCAACTACTACTACCAGGACTGGCGCCGGCTCTGTTTAGGGGCCAAGAACGTCATTGGGGACAACGGTGAGACCCTGATCGACCGGTCCCTATTCTCCGACCCGACCCGAGATTTCGAGTCCATCAGCCCGGGGGCAACCTTGGTTGTCACTTCCGGACCGAACTCCATCCACTCAGGGGGCATTGAGGGGACGGCCGCATCAATCGATGAGCACCATATCGGGCGATACAGAGTCGAAGAAGTCCGGGCGTTTCCGGTGGGGGATGACCCAACTGTTCGGGCCTACACGACGACACCCACGGGATTGACCGGTACAGCCACAGTCTCCGGGGATGTCGTCGAGGATACGAATCAGGATTGGGGGCAGGCCCTTGAGGGGGAGATACTGACTTTCCCGGAGGGGCCGAATGCCGGGAACTATCGGTTCAAGACCCTCATGGGAAGCTACGGGGGGCCGGTGGGGGATGCATCCGGCCCAGCGACCCGGGTGCGGGTGGCTTCAAGCCTTTTGAGGATCCGGCGGCGTATGGCGGTGGCTATCATTGACCAATCCTATGAGGTGGAAGTAGATCGGTTGGGGAGGCAAATTCCTCACAAAGTAGAGGGCGAAGACGCCACCCTCTACTTTGTCCGATGATTGCCCTATAACCCCGGCCCTATAAGGGTGTCGCACTGACGAGGGAGCACCATGCCTGCTAGCATACGAGTCACACTGCATGAATCTCCGGGCGGGGTTGTTGTTGGACCTGTCACAACCGATTCGAGCCGAAACGACCTCCGCAAGGGCTATCAGGTCGTCTGCGAATCCGTCCATGAAGCCAACACCTACAGCTGGGTGTTGGCTTTCACACCGGATTCTGCCGGCCCCCCAGCAGCATCCGGGGACGACTTCATTGGGACGCCCTCAAATGCCACCTTACTTCCTCCGTACGGCAGCACATCCCAAGTTGCCATGTTCAATGTGGACTGGGATGGCTCCTACCTGATTCGCCTCACGGTGGATGCGGGGCTCCCGACCGAAGACACGATGTTCCTACGTCTTCGGGTTCTGACCCGTTTCGCAGATATCAAGCTCGTGGCAGCCGGTGAGCGCCGGGACGCCAATGGCGTCGTACCGATAGATGCATCTCCTGAGGGGTGGGCTGACGACCAAAACCAGAACCTCAACCGACTGGTGGCTCTTGTTCGGCGGCTTTCGACCAGTGGTCGTACCCTCTATGTGGATGCCAACCGGGGCCGAGACAATTCGGCTAGTCAGAATGACCACACCAACATCCTGCGCATTCCAGGACCGGATTCAGCGGCCTTGGACGAGACAGGCATCCGCTTGGAGGCCGAAGGGTTCGCCGACTTTTCCGCCATCAACGACGCCATCACATATGCAATGGGGGCTGTGGCTCGGGGGGAACCCGCTCTGTCTGTCGGGAACCCGTACTTCATCCGGGTCAAACCCGGTTATTACGAGGAGGATCTCAACCTTCAACCCCATATCCACTTGGTAGGGGAATCCCCCCACGCTGGGGTTGGGGTTCCTGGGGTCAATACACCGTTCATCACTGTGCGCACTGCAAACATGGGTGGAGTGACCCACCATTTCAATGGGGCATCAGCATTTGATTTCTGTTTCTTGTTCAATTTGCAGTTGGAAAACACGGGTTCGACCGATCAGGCGGTCATTGAACATACGGGCGGTCTACTGGTTCTGTGGGATTGCATCGTTTCCCAACGAGGGAATGCTGTCAACCAAGGTGCTGCCATCCGGTCAGTGGCAGGTACGATGACAGGGCTGACGGCCCTGTTCGATTGCATTGTTGTTTCGGAGGCCGACGCCGACGATGACCGGTATGCCCTCATTTTCGATATTCCCGATAGTTCCCTGACTTTGGAGAACACCAGGGTCCTAGCCCAGCGAAGCGGTATCCGGATCAACCCTTCGTTGGTGGCCAACATGGACCTCGGGATTTCTCGGAATTCGGTGGTAGACGTAACCAGTGGTTACGCTATCCGGAGTGCCGCATCCACTGTAGGGGTTAGTTATTCAACGGTTCATGCCAGTGACCCCGACAAGTGCATTGTCCTAGATGGGTTTGGGAATCCTCCAGGATCCATGGCCGGGAGTCAAAGGGTTGGTCTTCTTTATTCGAGGGTGGATAGAGTCATCTTCGATACGGCTATCCCAGTAGGGAACACAACTCTGCGGCTGGATGCCACAGAATTTCTCAGTCCTGGTGCGGATTGGGTGCAATTCCCGAATGGTGAGCCCGACACGTTCGACACTGAACTGCATGACCGGTCCATCTTCTACGATTCCGATTACGAGGACCCCGACAGTCCGGGGACTCCGGTGGTTCCGGTCAATTCCCAATTGAACGTCAACAATGTCCAGGACGCTTTGGACCTGCTCGTTCAGATATGTCTCCCGTCGGGCAACATTCCGTTCTATTCGTTGGATTCGGCCTACGACGGTCTGGCTTCGGTCAACCCATTGGTCTACGGCCAGGGCCTCGGTCGTGTCATCATAGCAGATAAGGGGGCTGTCCAGATCACCGGGGCGACACCCCCACTATCTTTGGAGACCGACGGGAAACTCCGTGGTGGTCTCCAGATGGAAGGCGTCCTGGATCTTGGACCGCTCGTTTCCGACGGTCTGGGTTCCGAGGTCAACATCAGCGCCAATCCGTTCACCGCAGGTCCGATGATCACGATGGGCCGAGCCATTTGGCCTGACGACTTCACCACGATACGTCGGGGATTCCCGGCAGGACTCATCATCGGGGGTAACCCGGAAGCAGCGGACACACCAACCGACGGGACCATCCCTTACAACGTCTTTTTGCGGACCCGAAACAACTTCACGTCGCCCACGGATATGCTGGGTACCGTCATGCTCGATGGCGGGACAGCAATGGAGGACCCATCCGTTCCGGCTGACACGGCCGGAGGTGGGTGGGTCTTTATCCAAGGTGGCAGTGTCTACTCGGCTACGACGGCCGAAGACCCCGGCTATATCGTCTTGGCACCCGGTGAGAAGACCGGGGCCGGGGCTGGTGAAGCCAAGATACGCATTGTCAGACCGGATGCAGCCACCCGGTGTTTCCTTGTAGCCCAGAACGTGTTCGTTGGTGGTCAGGCAGGGAACTTCTGGGTTGCCACCCCCAACGGTGTTGAAATGTTCGCTGTCGGGGCTGGTGACAACCTGGCTGCCGTCATCGCTACCATCAATTCGACTTCCCGGGCCGTCACCGCTTCCAATGTAGGTGGCCGGCTCCGGATGGACGGTACACCGTTCGGGCCCAACGGGGACGTCCTCTACATTGGCGATGACCAGGCCGGAGCTTTGAATACGGCTCTGGGCGAGCTCCGGGTAAACTCGGGGGCCAATTTCACCCCAGGGGACTTCCCGAAGTACGTGGACATTTACTGTGATGCCCATGGCCGTCTGCGGGTCGAGGGGGACATTCACGCCGATGGGGACATCACCGCAGGGGGCAGCTGTTGTGCTGGGGGCGGGGGTGGTTCCAGCACCATCTACCCCTACCATCAGTACACCCCAGGGCCCCCCTACGTTGTGCTTCCGACTATCCGTATCGTCGGAGTTGTGACGGTAGCGGGACCCCCGGTCGTGGTACTGCCCTTCTTCCCCCCGGATGGACGTGTCATCACTATCAAGGACGAATCAGGGAATGCAGCGGTCAACCCGATACTCATCGACCCAGGTCCGGCGACTATTGACGGATTGGGGCCGGGGCCGATTCCATTGATCATCGTCAATTGGGCTTCTCTGACGATGTACTACTCCGCTGCGGCAGGGGCGTGGTTCCTCATGTAGAGGGTTGAGATGGCACCTGATTACCCAGATCCCATCGAAGGGGACCCAATTGTCGAGACAGACCCTTCGACCTGTTGGGACCTGAGCCGGTTCGGATTCGGTCCATTCCCGATACCCGGTGAATCGGTTATCGACTGTCCCCCGCATCCGGGTCACTCAGGTTTCGGTGGGGTTTTCTGGGCGCCCAGTGCCGGTGGTGCAGTCTACGGAATGAGCTCCTACGGGAGCCGCTCATTCCGGGCTCCCCCGTTTGGCATCACCGGCGGCTACGGTGGTGACCCTTACGGCCACAGCCCCTATGGCTCATCAGAGGTCACCCCGCCCCGGCCCACATCAGCCATCAGTCTCAACGGGTTCGAGATCGAAGTGTTCTTCTCTGAGCCGATGGACCCGAATGACCCGTTGCTCACGGACCCGGATTCCTACACCCTCACAGGCATCGTGGGGGCACCGGCGACAGTCATTTCCGTCCGCATCGAGAAGCTGGGGTCGGTGGATATCTACGAGCCGGATGTCGGGGCCGGAGTCCTGTCGGTCATTCTCACCCACACAGGCACCACCCTGGGTGGCACCTACACGATCCTCATCAACGGGCCGCACGACATCTCGGGCAACCCGATTCTGGGTGTCGTGGTCGCCCTGTTCACCAAAGGAGAGCCCCCGGCGTACACCGTCGATGCTACATCGGGCGAAGAGCTCCTCTTCACCTTCGCTCAAGACATGCTCCCAGACGACGAACGGTCGGTCGGGGCGGGTCCCGGCATCCTGGACCCGGAGTCCTACCGGTTCACCTCGACACCACCCTATCCGGTTGTCCTGACTCCGATAGAGATAGTCCACCCCTATGACGGGAACGCCGACAAGGTCTACCAGAAGGTCGTTGGGATGACATCGCTGGAGTACGAGAGCAACATCAGTCCGGCCACGGTGTTCTACTACGACGGGTCTGTACTCCCAGACGAAGCGACCAACTTCCAGGGGTCCGAGATCAACCCGACCGGTGGAACCTCCCAGATATCCGCCGGCCACCTGTGGATGACCAAGGACAAGAACCAGACCTACGGGTGGTACTTCCAGGACACCAGCGGCAGGGCGGCCGTCTTCCCATCCACGCTTCGGGTGGACTTCGAGTTCAACGCCGCTACGACCAGCTATGTGCCGCCCCTGTCGGCGTTCCCCGACCCCCGTGTCGGCCAGATTCTCATCGAGAACGGCCCCGCCGGGTCGGGTGTCCGGGTCAGAATCACACTCCAGAAGGCCCCGGGTGAGGTTGACGAGATCCGCATCCAGAGTGGCACCTACGACGTAACCATTGAAGCAGCGTGGTCGGTCGGGACCAACACGATATCCCTGATTCGCAATCTTCAGGCGGGCTTCTACTCGGTCCTGTTCAACGGGATGCCGGTTGTGTCCTCACCTGAAGCCAACTTCACCGAAACATCCCAGGCAGCCCCCGGTGTGACCTGGACGTTCTTTGATGAGGCATACAAAATCACCGGTTTCCAGATCCGGGATATTCGGTATTCGGCCACCCAGACCGTATATTCGGCGGCTTGGAATTTCCTGCACGACACCCTGGTGGGGTTTACAGGTTCTGATGCCCTGACTCGGGATTACCTGTTGACCCAGCGGGGGCCTTTGGTCAAGGGTTGGGGGGATGCTACACCTGCCACCGAGCAGGACATAACTATCGAAGTCAATGGGGGTAAAGTTGGAATTCGGGAGGTCAACCCCTACATTGGCAAGGTCACTCTTGAAGTCCCCATCCCACTTCTGCCCCCAGGAGACCCCCAGGCAGATGTGAAGGTGGACTACAAGTGGATGGCCACCCCCATCATGGGGATGGCCGGGCTCAACACTCCGGGGCTGACCCTGAACAAGTGGGACTACGCCCACGGGCACCATGATCCGGCAGGTCATGGGTCACAGATTCAAGAGATCCCGGACTTCCCCAAGGGCTCAAATACCAACGGCCGTTTCCCCATGCGGGTCGTATTGGGGCCCGTGCAGCGGCTCAATCCGCTGCTGATTGGCCACCGGTACATGGGGTTCGAGCGGGCATATTCGGCCCTGTTGAACAGCCCTACGACTTTGCTGTTGAACCAGAATCCGTTCCGGGTGGCCCAACCGGGATTCGAACAAGTCCCGGAGGGTATTTCCGTAGCTTATGAAGGCATCGTTGCTCCGGTGGATGACACTCCCATCTGGGTTCTGGATGGGACGGATTATGGTCAGGTCAATGTCGGAGAAGGTACCTACACGGTTGTGGACCTGAAGGACAGCTCGTTCGACCCAGATGATCCCCAGGCCGTCGTCTACTGGCAGGAAGTGGACCTGACCTTCCCGTCCACGATCAACATCGTGACCCGATTCCAGATCGAAGACGTTGCCAGTCTGCTGGACCCGGACAACGAGAACGTTTTGGGTCTGGACGGGGTGTTCACCGGAATCGGTTTTGGGATGCACAATAACCTCGACCTGTACCTGGTCGGGGCACTATTGGTCAACGGGGTCGAACATGTCGGGATGCTCCTGGATGCCCGCAGAGCTCACCTGGTGGATGCCTGGCAGATAGGCCCCGAGACAACCGGTACCATCGAGGATAGCACTACCCTGAAGGTCACCACGTCCGAGATCCCCATGGACTTCCAGGTTGGGGACCGGTTTCAGATTCTCGAAGGAACACAGGCTGGGGTGTACACGGCCACGGATGTCGTGGCCCAGTGCGACGGGATGACGACCATCACGGTGTCCTCGGCGTTCCCGGCCGACCCAAACCGGCTGGGCAACAAGTACCCTGACGCCATCTTCGAGGTATTGTGGAGTGGGGACCCCTCGACATACCGGTTGGTTGTGGATCCTGAGCAAAAGATGGCTGTTCTCTCGACATCTGGGTTGACCACGGCCGATATCCTGACGTTGAACGGCACCATCTCGGGGATCCCACAACCGGCCGAAACTTCCTTGATGCTGTCCACAAAAGGTACCGGACAGATGTTTTGGGGGTCATTATCGAACCGAGCCACGAACCGGAGTTGTTGGTCATTTTCCCGCTACGGCATCGTGCCTGACCAGTCGCTCATTACGGGCCATGCCGTCAATGTGTTCACCGGGATGAATACTGTCCCGGAAAATGACCCGAACAACGAGTGGCTCACTACCCAGGGCTTCGGCTACTCCGAAATAGATGACACTGGGGACTTGCTGCTGCTCAAGGCTACATCCGAGAGTGACACACTGGATTACACTTTCGGGTACTCCCGCATCGAACCGTTCTTCATCCATGATGCCATCATGGACACACGGATTCGATTTCAGATGGATTCCGGGGTTCTGGGAGCTGGGGATACCCAGGTGGTCCTAAACGATGGGCAACGGGAAATTCGATTGGGCACATTGCTCTACTTCGAGCATCCTGGGGAATTCCCGTTCCGACATCTCGTCAACATGCCGGTGGTCAGCACAGCCGGTCTCGAACTGCCGACCGAGCAGGGCTGGGCGCTCGTGTCAGCATCCACGGGGACACCCTACGTTCAAGGCCCCGACCTCCAGATCACCCAGGAGCAGGATCAATCCATCCTTTACCGGGCCACCCTGGATGTTTCAGGCATGTCCCTAGATGAGATAGGGGGCAACACCTTTGAGGGTCGGTTCGCCGTGGATTCTGCGACCGGTCGGGTTGCGGACGACGTGGCCGGTATTTTGTTCTCGGCTGGTGTGGGGACCAATGCTCATGTCATTGTCCGTCTCCGAGGTGGGGCATCACCCAAAGTCCAGATGGTCAACGTGGATGACACGGTGGTCCAGGAATACGTCTTTGACTGGACCGACGGGGAGTTCCATACCTATCGGGTAGTCGGGATACAAGACGGGGCTGTGTCTGTTTTCCTGGACGACGAGCTCCAGCTGCCGACACTTGCAACAAGCCAGTTCGCTGGCACGACGGGCCAGCGGATGGTTCTGTTCGGGGCCACCAATCTCATCGACGGGGCCACCGAGCCGGTCACAAGTGTGGTCCGCTGGCGGTCTTTCTCCTACGCCATCAAGCCATCGGACTTGGCCAAACGTACCATTGGTGTTTGGAAGGGTGGCAGCTTGGACGATATTGATTCCTGGGAAATCCCCCGGACCGATACAACAGTGGCAGCCAACTCTGCCCAGGTCGGGCCGGTCATCGAGGAGATGGACTGGCGCTCTCCTATGTCAGTCCGACTTTTGCGGAATCCTACTTGGGGTGTAACGGTCTACCGGCCGGATAGGGCATTGCCGCCCTACTACGTTCCGGAAACTCCGGGCGTACCGGGTTCTGGGTTCGCCAACCAGACGAACCAACCTTCAGCGGGTTGGATTAACGTCGAGTACCCAAACCTACCCCGGATACCTTCCGACTTCGGGTTCATCTCTTTTGGGGCCTTGGATGCTCGATCCGTTTCACAACAGCGATGGGATTACGTCCGATACCGCATCACCAGGGCACTGACCGAAGATGTACGGGCACCCCAAGGAATGGTGCTCAACCGTTACAACGTCATCACCAGTGGGGAGCTGCTCAACGACGTGACCATGGAGAGGGTCAGTATCCAAACCCTCGACAGCCGTCGGGTCACCCTGCTGCCGACCCACATGTATGCGTCCGACATCTACAAGATCGTGGACGGCGAGACCATTTACACCTACGAGTCATGGACCTTCGACCGGGCCTCCCAGACGGTGACGCTGGGACAGGATACCAACGGTAACGACCTACACTTTAGTGGGGAGCACGTTCCTGTCACCGCTGTGTTTATCCCGGGCAAGCCGGTCACGAACACCTACCTGGAAGCCCAGCCGCTGCTCGATGGCATAACCAAACTCAACGAAGGGACTCCGCCGGTTCCGAAGGGCCAGACGTCCAAATCGGAGTGGCAGGAAGTCCACGGGTCGGCTCTGAACAACCCAGAAGACACCCTGGGAGACCCGGACTTCACCTTGAACGACCCCTACACGGTGCTCACGTTCACCGATGACCCTGATTCCCTGTACCAAGACCTGGAGTTCATCGAGGTGGACAACGACGGGGACACAGGGCTCATCAAGTCGATCTGTGAGGGGACCCTCCCGGTTGGCTTCTCGGGGTACACCAAGGATGAAGGGGACGAGCTGGTTTACGAGAAGGAATCGGGATCCGTTGGTTCCATCGGCGGTGACCCCCTGAACGGGACGGGGGCCAGCAAGGATCTCGTCTCAACCGACGAACGGGTAGGGACCACCGTTGGGGCTCACGTTCTAGATTTCAAGGGGACAAAATTTTGGGAAAAAGTTGGCAAGCCTACTGAGAGCACCCACCATCCTGTTACCGGAATGCCCGGTAATATTCTGTTTGCTAGCGGTGGGGACTACCTGGGACCTGTTGTCAACGACCTAGGCCAAATCATCGGTACAGCTCCTCTTGGGGGGACTTTGGGGCCAGGGTCGGCCGTCCTTTACCCGAGCCCCAAGGGACGAACTTACTGGCGCACCGATTGGTACATGCGCATTACGTCCGTGATCCGCATTGAACCCAGTAGCATCGGAGATACAAATCAGGTAGTCGAGGTCCCCTTGGAGGAAACCTTCTCCCTGTCCGGGACCGATAACACCCCCCCGAGTCGGCCCAATACATGGTACCGCAACCCAAGTGGCCCTCCGGACCCGAATGGGTTGGGGGCTTGCCATATCGTCCAGCACGGTGCGGGCAATTACTCCCACATCGGTCCGTGGGGTGGGATGTCCTCGCTCATTCCAGAACCGGACCGGGGATACGTCGAATTCATTGGCACCCTGACTGATGGGATGACAATGACTCTTGAAGAAGAGTTCACCGGGACGTTGATGGTTTTCACAGCCCGGAATGTACCGGTCGGACCTGGGGACTTTGCCATCTTCCCGGCACCCCACGTCAGTCTGGCATTGGCTATCAACAACCATCCGTTGGCCAGCACCTATGTCAGGGCGGAAGCCGGACTCACTTGGTCCGGAATCCAGGCCATTGTGATCGAAGCTCTCCAACCGGTTGAGCCCTCCAATCTCCTGTCCCTGTTGTCCTCCAGTCCGGCAGCTATACGCATCACAGGGGTCGAACCAAGCCTGTCGGGGGCAGGTCTGTTAACTGGGGGGGCGAAAATTACCCAGAGCTCACTCCTGGCCGGTGGATTTGTCACAATTCACGACGGTATTCATGACCCTGAGCTTGGTATGGTTTGTGAGGGTGGGGCACCATTACCGCCGGGAACGACGATTGCCAGAATCATCTATGCCTCATCCCCCTAGTCGGTAAAACGCCTATCCCGGCGCAACAGTAGAGAACTGCGGTTCGGCCGGGAGGGTTGGAATGTCCCAAATCCATCGAGAAAAGGTGCGAAGGTTCAAAGAAACCGGAATGCGGGTTGGCATGGAGCTCTTCTACGCTGATTCTGCGGTGATGGCCAAGGCCGAGGGTTTGGTCATCCTCGATATGCGGGATGCAGAGACCGGGAAGCAACTGGCCTACTGGGAGAAGAAGAATGTCATCACCCTGGATGGGGGCATCCTGGCTGCCCGGCTGTTTAAGGACAGCCAGTTCCCCAAAACGGGCCAGAACAACGGTGTCACGATGCTGGCCATGGGCACCGGGGCGACAGGCAACCTGCTCAACCCGGATGCACCCCAGGATACCCAGCGGAGGATCAACACCGAAATCGGCCGCAAGGCATTCTCGAACGCGCAGTTCCGCAACGCCGATGGTGTGGCCGTCGCCTACCCGACCAACATCGTGGACTTCACGGCGACGTTCGGTGAAGCCGAGGCGGTAGGGCCCCTCAACGAAATGGCTGTGATAAGTGCATACTCGGCCAACCCGGAGATCAAGAATCCCATCAACAATGGACCGACCGATTACGACCCGACCATTGATGTCACTTTCAAAGACCTCCTTGGCAACTATCTGACCTATAGCGTCATTTCGAAGCCGAGCACGGCTATCCTTGCGATAACATGGAGGTTTAGTTTTTGATGTCCTTGACAGCCCCCAACACAGAACGTGAGATAGTTGGCAGAGAGGTCTTCTGCTTACAGGGGGTAGTCAACAGCAACGTCAATCGTTACCATCATAGGGGAACAGTCTCGAAGGAACCTTCGGACTCATCCGCTCATTTTTGGGCAGGCATGACGACGAGAGGACGCTACGGATGGCGGTAAAGAACCACGAAAATCATTATGAGGGCCTTCGGGAGGGCGGCAGCGTTACCCCGACCCCAAACACTGTGTCCCGTAGCCTCAAGGTGGGGGAACGGGCGTTCCAGACTACTGTCTGGCAATCCGGTAAGCCGGTCCTCGATTCTGAGCTCCAGTTAGGACAGGATGCTGCCTGGTGGGAGAACTATGGTCTTCGGCGGTGGCAGGTCCCGTCAGGTTGGCTCCGGGGACAGACCCGGTATGATGCTTACTGCGATTGGATATCGGAAACGGCCCCTTCTGGTCTTGCGGACAACACCCACGGGGGATCCATTGGGGATTCGGTAGGTGGTTCGGTTGGGAGTGACGACGCCGGGATTCTCCCCGACGGAACTCTTATCAACTGCTTCGTGCTGCCCCGGCTGGAAGCCATCGTGGCCGGGCGCCATGTAGTCCTGGAATTCACCTACACCGAGACGTCCGGATACAACATCATCACCCTTCAGGCTCCGCAGGTCTACGACGGGACCAGCGGAACAGTGAAACGTACTGACTTCGTGTTCTTGGAGTGCTGGCTCGCTCTCGTAGCCCCGAGCCCCAAAGCTACAGGGTCCGTCCAGGTAGCAGACTCATCATCCTTGGCGCCTGGGGATAGGGTCACCATCAATGGAATCCATTTGACGGCTACGGCCGGAATCCCGGGTGTGAACCAGTTCCTCATTGTGGCAGGAGACGACAATGCCACCGCAACCAACATCGCAGACGCCATCAACTCCCCGGCCAACTCCTTCGTCGGGGTGGTAGTGTCCCGGTCCAGTTTGGATACTGTAATTATCGAAGCCGCCACCCCAGGTGCAGGCTCTGCAGGACCGCCTAAGACAGGCAACTTCATCACCCTCGCTGTTACAATAGCGGTGATCGGGGCTATGGCGGTCTCCGGGCCAACCCTGACCAGTGGGGCAGACCGACCCAGCAAACCGATGTCCCAGGATAAGATCTTTCGTCATGGCAACGTGCTGTCCCCGTTGCACACCTGGCTGTCTGACGAGATAGTGGACCCGGCCATCAACGCAGAATCGACTCAGAGGGTTCAGCTTCAGTACCGCATCCGGTCCACCGGGACCACCGAAGCCATCAACTACAAGAAGCACCCCGATGGGTTCTCCAACCTCATAGCCGGTTCCCCGAGCGTCTTTGCCCGGGGAGGTCGGGCCACCCCCGCATCGAACGTAAGTGGGCGCTACTATCCGTTCGTCCAGGCAGATAAGACCAAGGTCTGGGGCAACTCATCAGCTCCGGCCTACGACATCGAGGACGATGGGCTGTATGTCGCCGGGAACGGGTCGGAGCAGTCGGCCAAGGACTTGGGCACCCTGGATGGCTTCGTTTACGCCATTCCTCTGTGCTTCGTCTACCGACACAACGATGTGTCGAGCTCCCTGGCGGGATTCAAGGGTTTCGACCCCACCAACAACGCCAACGGGGCACCCCGCTACCAACACGGAGGCTACAACGGACCCTTGGGGCCGATTCCAGCCAACAGGTCCGACCGGCCTGATAAACACTTCTGTGACGTCCTCACCCAGGATAACTTGTTGGACCTGCGGCGTCATGTGATGTTCCCCGGTGCCGACACGGCGGGTGAGCTCCAGTACCAGATTCAATCACTGATGGATGGTAGTCTGCGTACCTGGCAGGTGGACACGGCCAGCAAGCAGGATCTCGGCGGGGATTCGGGTGATGTCTC
>Ga0075115_10000393_pt1 | contig 21244 bp, 20 predicted proteins | sample AntAceMetag02UKH_FD_69785 | JGI IMG/M metagenome (GOLD analysis project Ga0075115, IMG submission 69785) | Saline lake microbial communities from Ace Lake, Antarctica - Antarctic Ace Lake Metagenome 02UKH | ecosystem: Environmental > Aquatic > Non-marine Saline and Alkaline > Saline | place... | reverse complement strand
CGGGTTGGGATTTGAAAAAACAGATAATTAAGATTACCGATCATAAGACAGCAGGAATCTTGAAGTATATAGGGGTTAAATATGTTATTATGCATTTAGATAGGTATGTAAGAGGAGAAGATAAGGAGGCTGTAGATATTATTGGTGAGGTTCCTAATTTAAAAGAAAATAAAGGCTTTAAATTAGTCAAAAGTTTTGATAATATTGATATATTTGAAGTTACAGCAAAACCGATAAAAATTGATATTGTAAAGGAGAATAATGATTAAATTAATTCTTAAGAAATTTATACTACTTATTATAATTATTTCATTAGTGTCTTTTGCTATTGAATTAATCTTAAGTAGCCCCAGCCTTATTGTCAAGAATGTGCTTAGCGATAAGAACATACAATCAGGTCAACTTTTTCAAAAGGGTAGAAAATTCAGTTTTAAATTCAGCTACAGCTACTTTTTACCAATAGGCGTTTCAGATTTCCAGGTCGAATCGCTTGAAAAGTCTGAAGGTGGCGATATTTATAAATTATTTGCTACAGCTAAAACCAATAAGGTTTTAACAAGTATCTACGAAGCCAAGGCAAAATTGATTAGTTTTTTGGATAAAAATAAAATGCATTCTCTGCATTATGAAGAGATTATTACTACAAAAGAGGAGATCAAGTCAAAACGAATAGATTTTGATCAATTTAAACATGTTGCTTCAAGGGAAGATAAACAGTATAAGATCTTACCTGATACGCAGGATCCGGTTTCAATGATTTTTGTTCTCTTGTCAAGAAAGCTTAAGATTGGTGATGAGTATAGCGATAATATCTTTACCAAGGAATGCAACTATGAATTTAAAAGTAAGGTAGTTGATAAAAAAGATAATATTTTTCATTTAAAGATAAAAGTTGGTAGGCAAGATAAGAGTTCTTCACATGGCGGGGATTTTGATTTGTATGTGTTTGATAAGGGGTATAATATTCCATTGTCTATAAGGGGATGGACCCAGGCAGGTATGATTACATTACGTTTAATAGATATAAACTAATGGCTAGAATAGAAAGAATACAAACAGTTATACTTTGTGGTGGTAGAGGTTACAGGATGGGCAGTGATAATTTGCCCAAACCACTTTTTAAAATAGGGAAGCAACCCATTCTCTCACACATTATGAATATTTATAGCTTTTATGGTTATAATGATTTTATTCTGTCTTTAGGGTACAAGAAAAGGCTTATAATCAATTATTTTAAAAAAAATAATAAACAAAATATAATTTTTAAGGATACGGGTTTAAATACTAATACTGGCGGTCGAATTAAGCGGTTAGAGAAACTCATCAAAGGTGATATTTTTTTTGCTACCTATGGTGATGGTTTATCTAATGTAAATTTAAAAAGGCTTTTAAGCTTTCATAAAAAACATAAAGCAATAGCTACAATGGTTGCAGTTCGGCCTAATTCTCAGTTTGGAATAATTGGTATTGAGTCACATACTTTAAAGGTTGAAAAGTTTATTGAAAAGCCAAAGTTAGATCATTGGGTAAACGGAGGTTTTTTTGTTTTTAATAGAGAGGTTTTTGATTATATGGGAAATAATGATGTATTAGAAAGCGATACATTGTCAAAGCTGGCTTTAACTGGGAATCTGATTGCTCATAGACATAAAGGTTTTTGGGAGTGTATGGATACATATAAGGACAATTTAAGGCTTAATTTTTTATGGAAAACCGGTAATGCCCCTTGGAAACAATAATAGAGAAAGGTTTTAATGAAAGACAATTTCTGGAAAAATAAAAAGGTTATTGTAACTGGTGCAAATGGTTTTTTAGCATCGCATATAACAATTAGTTTAATAAATTGCGGCGCTAAGGTTTTAGGGATTATTAAGGAAAATATTCCTAATTCGCTTTTAAATATTGAGATCAAAACGATAAAATCACCGAAATTAAAAATAGTAAAAGGTGATATCAATAACTATAACCAGATGGTTAAAATTTTCAGGGATTTTAAAGCTGATATCTGTTTTCATATTGCTGCTCAAGCTATCGTAGGTACAGCTAATAATTCACCCGTACCTACCTTGAAGACAAATATTTTAGGCACCTGGAATATACTTGAGGCAGCAAGAACATGTAGTAAGAAGACAGCTGTAGTTGTTGCTTCAAGCGATAAGGCATACGGGGAACATAAAAAACTTCCTTATAGGGAAGATGCATCTTTACAGTCACTACATCCTTACGACGCTTCAAAGGCATGCGCTGATATATTAACTAGGGCGTATGCCAATACTTATGGTTTGAATACAGCAGTTACAAGGTGCGCTAATATTTATGGACCTGGAGATATGAATTTTTCAAGGATTATTCCTGGAACTATTCAGTCTTTATTTTCTAAAAAGAATCCGGTTATTCGTAGCGATGGTACGCCAATTCGCGATTATATATATGTTGATGATGTAGTGAGGGCATATTTGGTTTTAGGTATGAATTTGCTTAAAGGTAAAAGCAATGTAAAGGGTAATGCATTTAATTTTGGAACTGGTAAGCCAATCAATGTGATAGGTCTTGTGGATATGATTATCAGATTGTCAGGGATTATAGATTTAAAGCCGAAGATATTAAGCAAAGTTAAGATACATGGCGAGATTGATAAACAGTATCTTAGTAGCATAAAAGCGAAAAAGACATTAGGATGGAAGGCAGATTATTCTTTAGAAAAAGGAATGTCTAAAACTATAGATTGGTATAAAAATTATCTGTGTCGATGAATATATTAGGTCTATCTTGTTTTTACCATGATAGCGCTGCAGCATTAGTTAAAGATGGAGATATTGTTTGTGCTGCCCAGGAAGAACGTTTTACAAGGAAAAAACACGATTTTAACTTTCCTTCCAATGCAGTAGATTATTGCTTAAAAGAAAATAATAGCAGTATTAATGATATTGATTATGTTGTTTTTTATGATAAGCCTTTTGTGAAATTTGAAAGGATTTTAGAGACTTATCTCATGTATGTTCCATCAGGTATACTGCAATTTATCCAGGCAATGCCTTTATGGCTTAAACAAAAGCTTTGGATATCCGAATTGATAAAAAAAGAATTAGGTTATAAAAAGAAAATACTCTTTTCTTCACATCATGAGTCTCATGCAGCAAGTGCATTTTATCCATCACCTTTTAAAAAGTCAGCTTTTTTAACAATGGATGGAGTTGGGGAGTGGGATACAGCTAGTTTTGGTACAGGTAGTGGTAATAAGCTTGATATAGCTTATACCTTAAAATTTCCTCATTCGCTTGGGTTATTATATTCTACTTTTACTTACTTTTGTGGGTTTAAGGTTAATTCCGGAGAATATAAATTAATGGGACTTGCCCCATATGGCGAGCCAAAGTATGTGGATGTGATAAAAGACAATCTCATTGATTTAAAACAGGATGGGTCTTTTAAGCTTAATATGAGATATTTCGGTTTTTGTAATAGCTTGACTATGACAAATAAGAAGTTTAATAAATTATTTGGATTAAAACCTAGAAAGCCAGAAACGAAGATTTCTCAAGAATATATGGATATGGCGGCATCAATTCAAAAAGTCACCGAAGGGATAATGATAGGAATGGCTAATTTTGTTTATAGCCAAACTAAAGAAGATAATCTTTGCCTAGCAGGTGGAGTTGCTTTAAACTGTGTTGGTAATGGTAGGTTGTTAAGAGAGACCCCTTTTAGAAATATATGGATTCAACCGGCAAGCGGTGATGCAGGAGGAGCCTTAGGTGCTGCGCTTTTAATTTGGTATAAGTATTTAAATAATGATCGCATTGCTAATGAAAATAATGATTTTCAAAAATCTTCTTTGTTGGGGCCGCAGTATACAGATGAACAGATAGAGAAGTATTTAAAAGAAAATAATATTCCTTATGAAAAGCTTATGAGTTCAGAATTACCTGGTTATGTTGCAGATCGAATAATCGAAGGTAATGTTATTGGTTGGTTTCAAGGAAGAATGGAGTTTGGACCACGGGCTCTGGGTGCAAGAAGTATTTTAGGGGATTCAAGAAGCCCGGATATGCAAAAGCGGATGAATCTTAAGATAAAATTACGTGAGTCATTCAGGCCCTTTGCTCCCAGTGTATTATTTGATAAGACTAATGAATGGTTTGATATTGAAAAAGAAAGCCCTTATATGCTTTTAGTTGCTCCCATAAAAAAAGAAAAACAAATAGATATTTTTAATGAACAAAGAATTAATAAGGGTTTTGATTCACTCAAAGAAGTCCGTTCAGAAATCCCAGCAGTTATCCATGTTGACTATACAGCCAGAATTCAAACGGTAAAAAAAGAAGATCATCCGCTTTATTATGATTTGATAGATGCGTTTTATAAAAAAACAGGATGTCCTGTTCTTATTAATACTTCTTTTAATGTAAGGGGGGAGCCTCTTGTTTGCACTCCCAGTGATGCTTTTATGTGTTTTATGAGAACAGAAATGGATTACTTGGTGATGGGATCTTTTGTTTTAAATAAAAAGGATCAGAAGCCAATTAAAAAAGATATTAATTGGCAGAAAGTCTTTGAATTGGATTAAGTATGGAAAAAATTGATTTTAGTAAAAATAGTTTAAGAAAGTTTTCTTTTGTAATGACATTAGCTTTACTGGTAATTTCACTTATTGTTTTTTTAAAACGTGATTACCTTGCAAAAGAATTAATTCTTCTTGCTGGTCTGTTTTTAGCAGTTGGTATATTTAAACCTTTATTACTAAAACCAGTTTATTATGCTTGGATGAAACTGGCGTGTGTTTTATGTTGGATTAATACTAGATTAATCTTGGGGCTATTATTCTTTTTAATATTTACACCAATTGGTTTATTGTTAAGATTATTCAAAAAAGATTTGCTTGAAAGAAAAATAGATAAAAATCAAAATTCTTATTGGATAAAATATGATGATAATGTTGATTTAAAAGTTTTTGAAAGACAATTCTAAAAAAGATAGAAAGGCAATCAATATGGGGAAATTTACGATTCTTAAAGAATTTGGTGAGTTTTTGATGCATAGAAAAAAATGGTGGTTAACACCAATTATAATAATGTTGTTATTGTTAGGTTGTTTGATCTTTTTTACCCAGTCTTCAGCCGTAGCGCCTTTTATATACACTTTATTTTAATTTAGACAATTTAAAATTTAACGAGGAAAAAATGATATCAAAAAATTACAAAGTTAAATATAAAGTTCCATTTTCAGATTTGTTACCTATTTATGAAGAAATAAAAAATGAATCAGCACTCGCCTTAGAAAAAATATATAAAAAAGGCAATTTTATACTTGGTGAAGAGGTTAGATTTTTTGAAGAAGAATTTGCTAAGTTTTGTCATGCAAAGTTTGCCGTAGGCGTAAGTTCTGGAACAGATGCTTTGTTTTTATCTCTTAAGGCTTTAGGAATTGGTGAAGGGGATGAAGTAATAGTTCCTGCATATACATATATTGCTACTGCATTTGCTGTTACGTATAGTGGAGCAAAGCCTGTTTTTGTTGATATTGATGAAGATAGCTATTGTATGGATAAGAATTTACTTGAAAAAACTATAAATCATAGAACAAAGGCAATAATTCCGGTTCATCTTTATGGGCAGTCATGCCAGATGATTGAATTAAAAGATATCGCCACCAAACATAATTTAAAAATAGTTGAAGATGCAGCGCAAGCTCATGGTGTTTTCTATAAGCCATTGAATAAAAGGGTTGGTTCTATTGGGGATTTGGGGTGTTTTAGTTTTTATCCCAGCAAAAATCTCGGAGCTTTCGGAGACGGAGGGATCATTACCACCAATTCAGAAGAATTATATAAAAAAATATTAATGTTAAGAGATTGCGGTAGAATCAATAAATATGAACATATAATGATCGGTAGGAATAATAGGTTGGATACAGTTCAAGCAGCGGTACTTAGAATTAAACTTCCTCGTTTGGATAATTGGAACAGGTTAAGACAAGAGGCAGCAGCCTATTATGATGAGTTATTTAAGGGTGTCGAAGGAGTAATTACTCCAAAGATCTCTGATTATTCAACTCATATCTATCATGTATATGCACTTAGGATAAAAAATAGAGATAAAATCTTAAATCATTTAAGACAAAACGGCATTGGAGCATTGATTCATTATTCTATACCCTTGCATCTTCAGAAGGCGTATGAATTTTTAGGTTATAAAAAGGGAGATTTTCAAATTTCTGAAAAAGTGGCATCAGAAATTATTTCTCTGCCGATGTTTCCGCATATATCAAAGGATCAGATTGAGTTAGTTGTAAAAACAATAAAGGAATTTCATTAATGGAAAAAGCTAAAAATCTTACTGTGGTAGTTTTAACGAAAAATGAAGAAGACAATATCGATGAGTGCTTAAAAAGTGTTTACGGCTGGGCCGATGAGATAATCGTTGTTGATGATTTAAGCACAGATAATACCGTAAGTTTAGCTTCTAAATTTACCGATAAGATATTAAGTAAAAAACAAGACGTTGAAGGATCGCATCGTAACTGGGCATATGCTCAGTCAAAAAACGAATGGGTTTTAAGCCTGGATGCTGATGAAAAGGTAACAGAAGAATTAAAACAGGAAATAAATAATTGTTTAACTAGTGATAAATTTGTTGCCTACAGTATTCCTCTACGTAATTTTATGGGTAGTTACTGGGTGCGTTACGGCGGCTGGTATCCGGCAAGTAAGGTAAGGCTTTTTAGAAAAGATAAATTTCGCTATGAAGATGTAGGGGTTCACCCCAGAGCATTTATTCAGGGTGATTGTGGCCATTTGAAAAGCGATATTATCCATAAAGGTTATCCGACTTTTGAACATTTTGTGGGCAGTATAAATTACCAAACTACAAAAGAAGCTGAGAAATGGATAGTAACAAATCGTAAAATGACTTTAATGCATGCAATGCGCAGGATGATCGACCGGTTTTTTAGACGCTTTATCGGAAAAAGAGGTTTTAAAGACGGCTTTATAGGATTTATGATTGCTTTTTTCGATAGTTTTTATCAGATACTTAGTTATGCTAAGTATTACCAGATAAAGAAGGAACAGGAAAATGAAAGTAAAAAGAAATAAGATTAAGGTGCTATTTTTAAGTTTTATTTTTATGAATGTTTTTTTATTAAATGCAGATGCTTTTTGGGAACAAATCAGGGATAGCTATATTACTACTAGTCTTTATGCTTTGGCGATTGATTTAGATAAAGACAATTTAATGTTTGCCGGTGCAAAATCAGTATTATTAAAAAGTAGCAACCAAGGAAAGAGCTGGCAAGAGGTTTTTATTACTGGTAGTGAGAATAGGGTTAATTATATATATTTAAAACATCCTGAGATTTATGTAGTTACTGATAAAAAAATCTTTAAGAGCGTTGATGGAGGAAAAGACTTTCAGATTGTTTACCAGGATATATCAGACAATGCAAAACTAAATTATTTTATAAAAAATAACAATAAAAGTTTTATTGCATCCAATATGGGTTTGTTTGTTTCGTTTGATAACGATGCTACGTTTACTAAGATCGATTGTTTTCCTGAAGAGGCCCAGATTTATAAGGTGGTTTTCTCTAAAGTAGATGACACCTGTTTAGTTTTGACTAGTCATGGTTTATACAGTTCTGGTGTTGAGGCTTTTAATTTTAAGTGTGTTTTTTCTGCCAATTCAACCGGAAGCGAAGAAGAAGATTTTGATTACCGCTACTCAGATTCAGAGGATTTTGAAGGCAATATCCTTACCACTGTTCATATTGATGAATTTGATAATAGTAAAATATATCTAGGAACCAATAAGGGTCTTTTTATTTCCAAAAATAATGCCCGTACATTTAACAGATTGATTCTGCCTAATTTCGGAAGGCCGTTTATAACCCAGATTATCAATGATAATAATGATCCTGGTCTTATATACGTATTAAGCAGCATTGGTTTTTCTAAGATTGATATTAAAGGTTTAGCCTGTGAATCATTATATAAAGGGCTGGTTACAGATAACCTTCGTTTTGTCAAGCAGGACAATATTGGTGGTATTTGGTTAGCTACTGATAAAGGGTTATTTACCAGCAGTAAAGAACAGGTTTCGGTTTATGCTGATGTAGATAAACAAAATTTAGAGCATCTTTGGCTTCAGAATGCTGCTTTAATCTATAATGATGTTGATCCTAAAAAAATCGCTGCTTGGCGAAAGTCTCTTAAGGTTAGAGCCCTTATGCCTGATTTATCCTTAGATTATGATAAGACGATTAATTATGATAGCACAGAAGAAGCTTATTTTACTGGTCCGCGTGACTGGGGCGTTAATTTAAGCTGGGATTTGGCTGATTTGATCTGGAATAATTATCAGGATGATATCGATACCAAAAGCAGGCTTAATACACAGCTTAGAATAAATATTTTAGATAATGTAAACAGGCTTTATTTTGAAAGAAAGCGTCTTGCGTCAGAGTTAAGGCAAAAGAGCAGCCTTAGTATTGATGAAGAAAATGATTTAAAATTAAGAATAGAAGCCTTAACCGCAAATTTAGACGGTTATACCGGAGGGTATTATTCAAACATATTGGAAGGAAGAGAAAGATAAATGAAGGTTTTAATCACCGGTGGGGCTGGACTTGTAGGAAGCCATGCCGCAGAGTACTATGCTAAAGGGAAAAATAAAGTTATTGTATTAGATAATCTAATGCGCTCAACACTTTTTGGTTATGATAAAGCTTCGGTTGAATATAACTGGAAATATCTAAAAAGCTTTAAGAATATAAAATGTGTTAAAGGCGATGTAAGAAGTGAGCGTGATGTAAAAAGAGCAATAGGTAAAGGTGTAGATGCAGTTATTCATACCGCAGGTCAACCTGGAGTGTCATCATCAGTTCTAATGCCCAGGGAAGATTTTAGTATTAATGCCTATGGTACGTTTAATGTATTAGAATGTATAAGGAAAATATCTCCTAAAGCAGCATTTGTGTATTGTTCTACGAACAAGGTTTATGGAGAAAATGTGGATAAAATCCCTTTAATAAAAAAAGCCAAAAGGTATCTTTACAAAGTTAAAAAAGGGATTAATGAGAATATGTTGACGGATCTTACCGGACATACGCCTTATGGGGTTTCAAAGTTAGTCGGGGATTTATACACGCAGGAATATGCCCATATATACGGGATGAAGACTGGTGTATTCAGGATGTCTTGTATTTACGGCACGAGGCAGTTTGGTTTTGAGGATCAAGGTTGGGTTGCCTGGTTTGTGATTGCAAATCTACTCAATAAACCGATTACCATTTTTGGTGATGGTAGGCAGGTAAGGGATCTGCTTTATGTTCAAGATTTGGTAAAAGCGTATGATAAGTTTATTCAGTCTAAAAAGCAAAGCGAGTTATTTAATATCGGAGGTGGTGTAAAAAATACCAGGTCATTATTGGAATTTATTGATGATTTGGAAAGTTTGACAGGAAAAAAAACAAAGATAAAGTTTTCCAAATGGCGGCCATCAGATCAGAAGGTTTATATTACCGATACTAGAAAGGTTGAGAAAGTATTAAATTGGAAGACTCAGATTGATGTAAAAGAAGGTATTACTAGGCTTATTGATTGGGTAAAAGAAAACAGGAAGTTCTTTTCATAAACTATGAAAGTAATTTTTTTAGATAGAGACGGAGTGATTAATAAATTCCCCGGTAGGAGAAAATATGTTACTAGTCTCAATAAATTTAAATTTATCCCGCGGGTTTTAACAGCTTTAAAAAAACTCACTCAACATAATTATAAGATATTTGTAATCTCGAATCAGGCGGGAGTGTCGAAAAAAGTTTATTCTCTTAAGGCTCTATTAAAGATTACAAATTATATGTTTGAAGAGTTTAAAAATTGCAATATTAGAATTGATGAAATTGATTATTGCACGCATTTGCATTCTGATAATTGTAATTGCCGAAAACCTAATACCGGTTTGATAGAAAAGCGACTTAAGCAGCTTAAGATTAAAAAAAGCGAACGTAAAGATATATTTTTTATCGGTGATAGCTTAACCGATGTAGAAACCGGTAAAAGAGCGGGTTTAAAGACTATACTTGTTCTATCGGGAAGAGAAAAAAGAAGCAATAGGAAAAAATGGGAATATATACCTGATTATATTACCAAAGATTTAAATACAGCTGTTAACTATATATTAAGGAGAGCATAAAATGAAAATATTGGTTATTTATGCTACAGCTGGAGCTGGCCATAGAAGAGCTGCTGAGGCAATATATAATTATCTCATCAAAGATAAAAATCATGAAGTAAAAAAGATCGATGCTCTTGATTATTCTAATCGATTTTTTAAGTATATTTATTCACAGGGGTATTTGTTTGTTATAAAACGCCTTCAGTTTATTTGGATAATGCTTTTTTATGCGCCGGTTAATAAAATAAGCTCATTTTTTGCTAATGCATTTAGGTTTTTGGTAAACAGAATCAATCTATTTAGATTGGTAAGTTATATTTTAAAAGAAAAGCCTGACTGTATAGTATCGGCTCATTTTTTACCTAACGAGGTAGCAGCATTTATAAAGAGATTTTTTAAGGTAAATTTTAGAGTGGTTTCAATTGTTACTGATTTTACCGTACATCCTTTTTGGGTAACAAGTGGAGTTGATGAGTATATCGTTGCTTCGGAAAAAACAAAAAAAGAGATTATTCAGCTGGGAGTAAAAGAAGCCTCAGTTAGGGTAATTGGTATTCCTATTGACGAAAAGTTTTTGAATGATTTTGACAGAAAAATAATAGCGCAGGCTAATTCGCTGGATTCTGAAAAGTTTACGGTTATTGTAGTAACAGGAGCAATCGGCGTAGGTCCGATTGAACAGATTGCCAGGCTATTGTCAGAAAATAAAATTCAGACAATTGTTGTTTGCGGGAAGAATAAGATCTTATTGGATAAATTAAACAAGGCAAGATTAGATTATTTAAAACCTTTAGGATTTGTGGATAATATGCATGAACTGATGTCTATTGCAGATGTTATCGTTACAAAGCCAGGAGGTCTTAGTGTGTCCGAATCATTGGCAAAAAAGCTTTTCATGATTTTTATTTCTCCTATACCCGGACAGGAAACTGCAAATGCGTTTTTGATGCAGGAATTAGGAGTAGGGGTTTCCATTGATCAACCGCAGTCTATTGTTGAGAAGATTATAGAGCTAAAGAACGATCCGCAGAAGTTAGAGTCTATAAAAGAAAAATTCTCTGCAATTTCAAAAAAAACAGTTCTAGAAGAGATAAAAGATGAAATTTGCCGAAGTGGTGGTTGGTTTACCGATTGATGGTCCTTTTGATTATTCTATTCCTGATAATCTGACCAATCAAGCCAAAGCCGGTAGCCGGGTAAGCGTGATGTTTCATAACAGAAAACTTACTGGTTACGTGCTTAAAATTAAAGAAAGCTCTATCTTTGATAATGATAAGATAAAGCCGATTATTGAGGTTGTTGATAAGGTTGCGATTATCAATAGCGATATTTATAATTTAGCAAAGGAAATTTCTGATTACTACTGTTGTTCATTGGGCCAGGCAATTGAAACAATTTTACCTGAGGGCCTGAAAAAATCAAAGAGACTTTTTTTTCAAGATGCTAATTATAAAGATAATAAAAAGGCTCCTGGAAAAATAACCGCTGCTTTTGGATATAATGATACCAAGAAATATAGTTATGTTTTAGAGTTAATAAAAAAATATCTAAGCATTAACCAACAGGTTTTAATAATTGTTCCTCAGCTAAGCGATATCAACAGATGGCAAGAGGTTTTAAAGATATACCAGGAAAGAATAGTTTTACTGCACAGTTATCAAAAACATAAAGAACAGGTTGATTCTTGGTTTAATATAGCCAGTAGTGGAAAAAAGATAGCCATTGGCACAATGAGTGCTGTTTTTTCGACAGGAAAGAATATTGGCTTGATTGTGATAGACGAAGAGTCATCTTTTGTCTATAAGCAAAGACAGTTTCCTTTTTATCATGTAAGAGATATTGCAAAAATCCGTTCAAGAATTGAAAATAAAGATGTTTTATTTTTAAGTCAAATTCCTTCTATTGACACCTTTTATCAGTCTTATAAAGGGAATATCGAAAAGGTTGGTTTAGAAAAAAAACAGGAAGCAGTAAATGTCAGGATTATTGATTCAGGGGATATAAGAAGGCAGAATTTATTAATTTCACCGTATCTTGAGGATCGTCTAAGTCTAGAATTAAAAAAGAAGAATAAGGTTTTACTTTTTCTTAATCGCAGGGGACATTCTAATATCCTTCGTTGTGATAAGTGTTCTTATATTCTTCGCTGTAAGAGGTGTTCTGCAGCGCTTGTGTTTGATAACAAAACCAATGAATTAAGCTGCCATTTATGCGAAGCCAGGTATCCTGTTATTGATTCGTGTCCGAAGTGTAACAGCAAATACGTTAAGTTTTCAGGGATTGGTATTGAAAAAATAGCCAATAGAATAAAGTTTATATTTCCCAATGCAAGATTGAAGTTGCTTGATAGGCAAACGACAACACAAAGCCTAGTTGATTTCGATATATTGATTTCAACTTCTTCGGTTTTTAATCTTAAAGAAAGAACACAATTTGATTTAACTTGTGTGTTATCATTAGATGAGGGAATGGATATGCCGGATTTCCGCAACAATGAAAATACGTTTACAATGCTTAGTAAGATTAATTCAATCACAAAAAAAGAAATGATTGTCCAGACAAGACATCCTGATATCAGCTATTTAAAATATTTAAAAGATATGGATTTCGATTCATTTTTTAAACAGGAATTAAAAGAAAGAAAGCAGTTTAATTTTCCTCCTTATTGTCAGTTGATAGCGATAAATATGCGTTCTAAGAAAGAAGATCTTGTCGGTAAGAAAATAAATGAGCTTTATGAAAGTTTAATAGGACTGAATATTTCCGATTTGCAGGTTTTTAAGCCGGTAATGGACAGTCCTTATAAGCTGCGCAATTCTTACAGGTGGCAGGTTGTGATGAAGGTAAAAGATTTTAGTAGAGTAAGAGGAAATATAAAAAAAATTGCTAATGATTACTATCAATCGGGTATAATAACAACAATAAACGTGGATATCTAAAGCTTATGAAAATAATATTTTTTGGAAGTTCTGGTTTTAGCCTCGAGTCATTAAGGCTGTTAAATAATAGCGGTCATAAAATTATATTGGTTGTTTCTCAGCCTTCAAGAAAAATGGGCAGACATCTGCATTTAACGAGTACGCCAGTTGAGAAATTAGCCAAACAGTTGTCTTTGGAGGCTTTTAGCACTGAGGATATTAACAGTAAAGATTCTTTAAAAATTTTAAAAGAAAAAAAAGCAGATCTGTTTGTCGTGGTTTCCTACGGACAGATTTTTAAAGGTGATTTTTTAAAAATACCTAAAACAATGTGTATAAATTTACATGCGTCGCTTCTTCCTAAATATAGAGGGGCTTCACCGATTAATTGGTCTATTATAAATGGCGATACGCATACTGGGGTAACTATATTTAAGGTAGAACAGAAAATGGATTCTGGCGGCATCATCCTTCAAGATAAAATAACGATTGATGATATGGATACTGCAGTTAGTTTAACGGATAAATTATCCGTTTTGGGCGCAAAGGTTTTAATAGATTCAGTTGATAAAATTGTTGCTAATGATTTTAAACTTATCTCCCAAGATGAAAGTAAGGCGACTTACACAAGTAAACTTACTAAAGAGCTTGGTTTAATTGATTGGAATAAAGATGCAGCAAGTATATTAAATCAGATTAGAGGTTGTTTTGGTTGGCCGGGAAGCTTTACTTATTATCGGGGAAGGTTGATGAAGATATTTACAGTAAGCGTAGAAAATGTAAATTTAACTGAACCGGGGAAGGTAATTAGAATCTCTGGTTCGGGAATCTTGGTTCAGTGCGCCAAAGATTCGCTGTCTATTAAGGAATTACAGCTTGAAAGCGGCAAACGCATGGATAGTGCGACTTTCTTGGCAGGACATAAGATAACTTCCGGGGAAAAGTTAGGCAAGATTTAGTTAGGTGAAATGTATTGAATTCTAGTAGGTTTTTAGTATAATTAATGCTATGCCAGAGCTAAGAAAAGATCCAGTTGTGGGACGTTGGGTAATAATCGCAAAAGAGCGCGCCAAAAGGCCTAATGATTTTAAAAAAGGTTTTCAGGGTCCGCCTGAAGGGGAATGTCCTTTTTGCGAAGGTAAAGAACATCTTACGCCGCCTGAGGTTTATGCCGTACGTTCCGCAGGCTATAAAAAAGATGGTCCTCGCTGGCAGGTAAGGGTTATTCCCAGTAAGGCACCTTTTTTAAAAATAGAAGGCAATCTGGATCGGCGGGCAGATGGCATTTATGATATTATGAATGGAATCGGCGCGCACGAGCTTGTTATTGAAACCCCAAAACATATCTCTAACATTGCTGATTTAAGTCAGGATCAGATAACCAATGTGCTTGAGACCTACATTCAAAGAATTGATGATTTAGAAAAGGATAAACGGTTTAAGTACGTGCTTGTGTTTAAAAACCACGGGTGGCTTTCTGGTGGCGGCAGGGTAAAACATTGTAAATCCCAGATTATTGCCATGCCGGTTAACCCTAAGCGCGTAAAAGAAGAGCTTGTCGGCGCAAGCAGGTATTATGAGTATCATGAACGTTGTATTTTCTGCGACTTGGTAAAACAAGAGTTAAAAAGCAAAGAACGCCTTGTTTGTGATATCGATGGTTTTGTAGCCATAACGCCTTTTGCCTCAAGGTTTCCTTTTGAGATGTGGATTTTGCCTAAAGAGCATAATTGTGATTTTTCTAAAAGCAACAAAGATAACCTGCCACACTTAGCTGATGTTTTGAAAAAAGTGCTTACAAAATTAAAGGTGGGCTTAGATGACCCGCCGTATAATTTCATTATTCATACCGCGCCTTTCCGTAAGCGTAAGCCAGGATATTGGAAGACAATTAATGAAGATTTTCACTGGCATATTGAAATAATCCCCAGGCTTACTAAAGTGGCTGGTTTTGAATGGGGAACAGGTTTTTATATTTGTCCTGTTCCTCCGGAAAATGCTGCGGAGTTTTTAAGAGGGGTAAAGGTATAATGGCAGAATTGCGTAGAGACCCAATACTTGGCCGTTGGGGTATAATCAATACAGATAAGACAGCTAATATCGATGATTTCGAAAGAGAAAAGCACGAGCCCAAAAAAGGTCTTTGTGTGTTTTGTTACGGTAACGAAGATAAGACCCCTATTGAAATCGAAGCTTTTAGAATGCCGGATACAAAACCAAATACACCCGGTTGGACAGTGCGCGTTATACCGAACAAATTTCCCGCGCTTCAGATAGAAGGTAATCTTGATAAAAGAGGCCTCGGTATATTTGATTTATCGAACGGAATTGGTGCGCATGAAGTTATCGTAGATACACCTTATCATGATAAGAATATTCCTGAATTGGAAATAGATGAGGTTAGAGATATGCTTTATATGTATTCAAGAAGGGCAATGGATTTAATTAAGGATAAGCGTTTTAAATACATTATGATTTTTAAAAACTACGGTTTTTCCGCCGGTGCATCTTTAGAACACCCACATTCACAGTTGATTGCTTTGCCGATGGTGCCTAAAAATGCTGCAGAAGAGTTGCGTGGTGCGCAAAAGTATTTTGAATTTAGAGGCAGATGTATATTTTGTGATATGATTGCGCAGGAAATAAAAGAAAAAAAGCGTATCGTATTTGAAAATGATGACTATGTTGCTTTTTGTCCATTTGTGCCCAGATTTTCTTTTGAGACCTGGATTTTGCCAAAAAAACATCATGCCTCTCTTTATAAATACGCGGATTCAGCAGAGAAATTAGACGGGCTAGCGGCGATTTTGAAAGAAGTTTTATTAAGATTAAAAATTAGCTTGCAAGATCCGGCATATAATTATATAATTCATTGTGCTCCGAGTTACTCAATGGAGAGTGTAAGTTATCATTGGCACATTGAAATTATTCCGAAGTTGACAAGGGTAGCAGGGTTTGAGTGGGGAACAGGTTTTTATATGGTTTCATTCCCGCCAGAATTATCTGCACAGAAGTTGAGACAAGTAAAAAAATAAAAACAATCAAGAAGGAGGAAGTAAAATGCTTAAAGTCGGTATTAATGGGTTTGGTAGGATTGGTAGGTTAGTTTTTAGGTCAGCACTAGAGAAAAAGACAAAGGGTTTTGAGATCGTTGCAGTAAATGATATTACAGATGCAAAGACTTTGGCCCATCTTTTAAAATACGATTCAAATTTTGGTATTCTTGATGTTGATGTAACAGTTCAAGGAAATGATTTGGTAGTTGATGGTAAGACGATTAAGGTTTCAGCAGAAAGAGATCCGGCTAAGCTTCCTTGGAAGGCTTTAGGCGTTGATGTGGTAGTAGAATCAACTGGAATCTTCAGAGACAGAGAAAAGGCTGGACTGCATCTAGTTGCAGGAGCAAAAACCGTAATAATTTCCGCTCCGGCAAAAGGAGATATAAAAACCGTTGTTTTAGGTGTCAATGAAGAAACTTTAGATATTAAAAAAGACAATATTATTTCTAACGCATCTTGTACAACAAACTGTATTGCTCCGGTTGTTAAAGCTTTAAAAGACGCCCTAGGAGTCAAAAAGGGTCTGATGACAACGATTCATTCCTATACCAATGATCAGAAGATATTAGATCTTCCACATTCTGATTTAAGAAGGGCAAGAGCGGCAGCACTTTCAATGATTCCTACGACAACAGGTGCGGCCAAGGCAGTAGGTTTGGTTATTCCTGAGCTTAAGGGTAAACTTGATGGTATGGCAATGAGAGTACCTACGCCTACGGTTTCCGTGGTGGATGTGGTTTTAACAACTGGAAAAGAAACCACCAAAGAAGAAGTTAATGATATTTTTAAAAAGGCTTCAGAGTCAACGCTAAAAGGTATTCTGGGGGTAACAGATTTACCTTTGGTTTCAGTTGATTTTAGAAAAAACTCATTGTCTAGTATAGTGGATAGCCAGTTAACATTCGTTCAGGGTGATTCAGTTAAGGTTTTATCTTGGTATGACAACGAATGGGGATATTCCTGTCGCGTAGTAGATTTGATTGACTATTTGATTAAAAAAGGAATATAATTCGTTATGGCAAAATTAACTGTTAAGGATATTGAGCTAAACGATAAAAAGGTTTTAGTCCGCTGTGATTTTAACGTCCCGCAGGATGAAAATCTTAATATTACCGATGACAGAAGAATCAAAGCTGCTTTACCGACAATTGAGTATATCTTTTCGCAAAATCCAAAAAAGCTAATTTTGGCCAGTCATTTAGGTAGGCCTAAGGGTAAAGTAGTTGATAAGTATAGCCTTAAGCCGGTGGCGAAGCGTTTAGCAGAATTTTTAAACCAAGATGTTTTGCTGCTTAATGATTGCATTGGCGAAGAGGTTGTTAAAGAAATTACAGAAAGTAAGCAGAAAATAGTTTTATTGGAGAATTTAAGGTTCCATGCTGAAGAAGAAAAAAATGATTCTGAATTTGCCAAAAAACTTAGCTTGTTAGCAGATGTTTATGTCAATGATGCCTTTGGTACGGCACACCGCGCGCATGCCTCCACAGAAGGCGTTACGCGTTTTTTAAGATCGGCTGCTGGGTTTTTATTAAAGAAGGAAATCGATTATCTTTCCAAGGCAACGGGTGAGGTTGAAAAGCCTTATTATTTGATTTTAGGTGGTGCAAAGGTATCTGACAAGATCCCTATGATTGAGAACTTGATTGATAAGGTGGATAAGATAATTATTGCCGGTGGTATGGCCTATACATTTTTAAAGGCTAAAGGAGTAAGTATCGGTAGTTCAAAATTAGAAGCAGAAAAGCTTGATTTGGCCAAGTCTTTATTGGATGAGGCAGAAAAAAAGAATGTAAAAATAGTTTTACCAATTGACCATGTTGTGAGCGATAAGTTTGACAAAGACGCTGAGAGTAACATTACTGATAGTGAGACTATCCCTGATGGAATGATGGCTTTGGATATCGGACCTAAAAGTATAGAGCTATTTAATAATGAGTTAAAGGACGCTAAGACTATTGTTTGGAATGGACCCTTAGGTGTGTTTGAGATGGATAAGTTTGCCAAAGGAACTCGCGAGGTAGCTATTTTTATAGGGGAAATACCCGCTATTACAATAATCGGCGGAGGAGATACTGCAGCAGCAATTGCCAAATTTAATTTAGATGATAAAATGAGCCATATATCTACAGGCGGAGGCGCATCATTAGAATTTTTAGAAGGAAAGCTTTTACCTGGGATTGAGGCTTTAACAGAGAAAGAGTAAAGATGCGTAGATATATAATTGCCGGTAACTGGAAAATGTATAAGACAATCACTGAGTCTATTGAACTTGCTAATAGTTTAAAGAGAGAGTTGATCGATTGTGCTTCTTTAGATATTGTACTTTGCCCGAATTATGTTGCGTTGTCAGAGGTCCAGGAGGTTGTCTATGGAACCAATATTGAAGTAGGTGCACAAAATGTTTTTTGGCAGGAAGAAGGCGCTTTTACAGGTGAAGTTTCCGCTGCTATGATTAAAGATGTTGGTTGTAAATACGTAATCATCGGACACTCTGAAAGAAGACAGTATTTTAATGAAACCAATGAAACAGTGAATAAAAGAATTACCCATGCCTTAAAGCATGAGCTTATTCCTATTGTCTGTGTTGGTGAGAATTTAAAACAGCGTGAATCTGAGAAGACCTTTGAGGTTGTTGAAGACCATATTAAAGGAGCCTTGGGAGGCTTTGCTAAAGAAGAATTGAGTTCTTTGATTATAGCCTATGAGCCTGTCTGGGCTATTGGAACAGGCAAAACTGCAACTCCGGATCAAGCCCAACAAGTGCATAAATTCATCAGAGATTTGCTTGTTAAATTATTTGACGAGGAGTTTGCATCAAGTGTGCGCATACAATATGGAGGAAGTGTGAAACCTGAAAATGCCAATGATCTGATGACGCAAAATGATATTGATGGTGCATTAGTGGGTGGGGCAAGTTTAAAGGTGGATAGTTTTGTAAAGATAGTCAAAATAACTGAAAGCATAATAAAATGACGCAGGCAATTTTAATTGGTATTTATTCTGTGGCGTGTTTACTTTTGATATTCGTAATTCTTGTACAGTCTGGCCGCGGCGGTGGTCTTGTAGAGAGTTTTTCCGGGGCTGAATCAATCTTCGGTACAAAGACAAATTCATTTCTGGTTAAATTAACAGCGATTTTAGCTACGATATTTTTATGTTCTGCCATATTGATCGCTTATCTATCTAAATCCAGCAGTAAGTCTTTGTTGGATGATTATACAAGTAAGTCAACTACAGCTGTGTCAGAATCAGCTGAAGAAGCTTCAATGGAAGCATCTGAAGTCGAGCCTTTACAGGACCTTGAGGAAGATGCCGTTCAAGAAAAAAACCAATAAATTTATCTTAAAGGAAAGCTATATTAAAAAACTACCGCTTATGACGGTAGTTTTTTTATTGCTTGTTACGGTTTGCTTTGCTTGTGACTTTGGCGATGCATTAATTGATACCTCAAGCGCAGATGCGCGTACGCTTTTGCCAATACTGGCATCAGATACAGCCTCTAGTTCTATCACCGGTTTGATTTTCAACGGTCTTGTTAAATACGATAAAGATATTAATCTCGTAGGTGATCTGGCCCGGTCTTGGGAAATAAGCAGTGATAAACGCGAGATAACCTTTCATTTAAGAGAAAATGTCTATTGGCATGACGGAGAGCAATTTAGTGCCGAAGATGTAAAATTTACTTATGAAAAACTGATTGATCCACAGGTAAGGACTCCTTATAGCGGTGATTTTGAGCGCATCAATAAGGTTGAGATAGTGGATTCTTTTACAATAAAGGTTAGCTATAAACAGCCTTTTTCTCCAGGTTTATCGAGCTGGGGAATGTCAATAATGCCAAAGCATATTTTAAAGGATCATGATTTAAATAATACCGAGTTTAGCCGTAATCCAATCGGAACCGGTCCTTATAGGTTTAAAAAATGGATTACTCAGGAAAAGATCGAGTTAGTTGCCAATAAAGATTATTTTGAAGGTTCTCCTTTCATAAGTAGAATTATAACCCGCATAATCCCTGATAGTGATACTTTATTTTTGGAGCTTCAGACAAAAAATGTTGATTGGATGTCTCTTACGCCCTTACAGTTTAAGAAAAAAACCAATAAAGATTTTTTTAAAAATAATTTTAATAAATTTAGAACACAGGCATTCCAGTATACGTATTTAGGATATAATTTAAATGACGTTAGATTTAAAGATAAAAGAGTCCGTCAGGCATTAAATTATGCGGTGGATAAGCAGGAGCTAATCAACGGGGTTTTGTTAGGTTTTGGTAGAGTTTGCACAGGGCCTTTTATTCCTGAAAGCTGGGCCTATAATGATAAGGTGGCTGACGTTGAGTTTAACCCTAAAAAGGCAAAGATTATTCTTAAGCAGGCAGGTTGGTCAGATACAGATAGCGATGGGATTATTGATAAAAACAACGAACCTTTCGAATTTACTTTAATTACCAACCAGGGGAATGATTTAAGAATAAGGAGTGCTGAGATTATCCAAAGGCGTTTGGCTGATATTGGTATAAAAATGAAGATTAAGGTTATTGAATGGTCTTCGTTTTTAAGCGAATTTATTGATAAGAGGCGCTTTGAGGCGGTGCTTTTAGGATGGTCTTTATCAAGGGATCCGGATAATTATGATATATTTCATTCTTCAAAAACAAAAGAGGGGGAGTTTAATTTTGTAGGCTATAATAATCAGAAGGTGGATAAACTCTTAGAGCAAGGTCGCAGCATATTTGAACAAAGCAAGCGTTCAGAAATATACAGGCAGATACATAAAATAATTTACGATGATCAGCCTTATATGTTTTTATATGTCCCAGATAGCCTTTCGATTATTGATAAGCGTTTTCAGGGCATTATTCCAGCTGCTATCGGAATAGGTTATAATCTTATCAAGTGGTGTGTGCCTAAAGAGAACCAGCGTTACAGAAACTTTTTTAGACAATGATACGTTTTATTATTAAAAGACTTTTAGGATTATTGCCTTTACTTTTAGGGATAACTTTAATTTCTTTTTTTGTAATTCATTTAGCTCCCGGTGAGCCTACGGTTTTGCAGGAAGCAATGAATCCTAAGGTTTCTTTAGAGGTACACAG
>Ga0075115_10000392_pt1 | contig 21310 bp, 15 predicted proteins | sample AntAceMetag02UKH_FD_69785 | JGI IMG/M metagenome (GOLD analysis project Ga0075115, IMG submission 69785) | Saline lake microbial communities from Ace Lake, Antarctica - Antarctic Ace Lake Metagenome 02UKH | ecosystem: Environmental > Aquatic > Non-marine Saline and Alkaline > Saline | place... | reverse complement strand
TTCATTTTTGTCGTCATAAATTGGGCTGGTGAAATAAAATATACCTTAGTTTTCTCGAACTCTCGATCTCCTTTAAGCGATAAATTAACACAGTATGCTACTTCAGGTTGATACTTTTCAATAAAACTTCACAAAGATCTGCCGGTTTTGAACTCCATAATTCGGGAGGAAGATAGATATATATATAACCCAACCCACTGCTCACAACTAATTCCCCCGGCCTATAAGAAGCCACTTCCAGGCCGGTATCACGTCGATACGCTCGTCGATAGTCTCCTCATCCAACCAGATAATTATCGTTCCCCGCTCCTCTCTCAATTCATTCATAGCCGACAATAAATCCCCCATCTATCTCTTTTTCAGAGATAAAAGAAGTTAAATCTTTCTCGATAATAGAGGAACTTTCTAATAATTTAAAGAGTGCCCCAAATTGTTGAGGTCGCCAATTGCGATACAGACTGGTTTAAGAACGAAGTGGCGAATTTTTCAACTTTAGGCACTTAAGGCAATTTTAACTTTAGGCACTTCTAATACGCTCCTTCTCCCTTGAAGACAACCACAATCGTCCGGAGGATTATTTTGATATCGAGCCAGAAGGACCAGTTCTCGATATAGAAGAGGTCAAGTTTCATCCATTCACGGAAGGTGAGATTACTCCTTCCGCTCACCTGCCAGAGACAGGTCAGTCCCGGACGGATCTCCAGCCTCTTTAACTGCCAGTCTTCGTATTTAATCACTTCATTCGGGGTCGGCGGACGGGGACCGACCAGGCTCATATCCCCGATCAGCACATTCCAGAGCTGAGGAAGCTCATCCAGGCTGTAGCGCCTCAAAAATCTTCCCACCCGGCTGACCCGGGGATCATTCTTGATCTTGAAGATCGGGCCATCGGTCTCGTCCATATGCCGGAGTTCCTCCAGCATCTTATCGGCATTTTCATGCATGGTCCGGAATTTGTAAAAATTAAATAGCTTTCCCTTCTTCCCGTTCCTCTTTGAAGTGTAGATAACCGGACCGGGGGAATCGATCTTGATTGCCAGCCCGATCCCCAGCATTACCAGCGAGAGAACGATAAGGGCCAGCACTGAAGAAGCAATATCGAATGTCCTCTTCAGGATGAGATCGGCACCGTGAAGACCCCGGTTATAGTATTCCAGGAGCGGGATCATCCCCAGATAGCCGGACCTGACGCCTTCCATCCCCAGGCTGAGGAGATCCGGCACCACCCGGATACTCTTCCCCAGTTTACGGCTCTCCATTATCAACCGGGCCACCAGTCTCCGCTCGGAGGGGATCGAGACCAGCACATCATCAATAAACTTCTTTCTAACCACTTCTTCAAATTTATCCGAGCCTCCCAGGATCTGATATCCTCCGACTTCCCCGGTCATGTTATCGTCCAGAAACCCGACCACTTCCAGCCCCAGATACCGATTCCGGGCTATCTCCTCGGCAAGTCTATTCCCCACCTTACCCGCCCCGATTATCAGGACATGCTGGTTATTGAATCCACGGGAGACCCGCCGGCGAACCAGATGCCGCTTCAAGACCCGCCAACCGATCAATACGATAAAGAGGGAAACCGTCTGGATTACAAAGACTTCCCGGGAGAAGATCTTGATCTGAAGAAAGAAGACGGCCGCCGCGGCCGGAAGGAGCGCCAGGAGAAGCGCTTTTCCGGTCAGGATCGACTCGTCCAGGTAGGAGATCGTTCGATCGGTGGTATAGAGATTATACAGCCGGAGCAGAAGGAGGAGGAGGACTCCCCAGAAGAGGAAGACCAGCGAATGCTGTCCCAGATCGGGGAGCCAGAGCGCGTCAAGGCTCCTCCGGATACTTAATTGCTGGATAGCATCCGGATTGTATTTAAAGATATAGGGGAGATAGAGACAGAGAACTATCAGGATCAAATCAATGATCAGGTAGATTATATATATCTTCGATTTCAATTAAATGCTTTTCCTTGCTCGAAAAAGTATTTTTAAATTCCAACTGAAACAACAAAGAAATTAACCACAAAGGTCACGAAGAACACGAAGAATAGTTGAAAAAAACAAAATTTTCCTCATTCTTCAAAAAAACCTTCGTGATCTTCGTGTCCTTCGTGGTTTTATTTAGCTTTTCTTCAATTGGATACTCTTTTCGAGCAAGAGTTAACCTTCATGCAGTAGGCGGTTTACTGTTTCTATCAGGCTACGGCGCTCGTCGGTAAGCTGCGGAAGAGAAAGGGTCTGCTCGCCGCCACCCTGATAGTACCGCCGGACAACATCTCTCAGTTCCCGCGTCCCGACTGGATAGAAGACCAGACCGCTGGCCTTCAGACGGTTGGCCAGCTGAAGTTGGTGGTCATCGACGTGCTCCCCGTATTGCTTCAACCGGGGGAAGATAATCGGCTTTTTATTATTGATCAGGCAGAGAAGTATACTCCCCACTCCGGAGTGACTGATCACCAGATCAGCGTTTCGAATGCGCCGGATCATCTCTTCGAAGTCGGTATACGTACAACAGTTCCCGCTCCGGGGCAGATAATTGGAGTTGCCGATCTGGAAGAAGACCTCCGCCTTTTCAATCTCCAACCCGAGGATAACGTTATCCACGCTGGAGATCATCCGGTCAAATAAATACTGACTATATCCGACGGTGACGAAGATCATATTACCCTTCCCGCGTAAACGGCTCTTTTATATTTTTTAGGCAGGTCTTCCCACTGCACCAGAAAGTGATGGGCAATGAAGTACACCAATCTCCCGGAGAGGGAGAGATCCTCAATCCTGGTCATGGACTCAATATAGATCGTCTTTACTCCCAGGAGACGGGCCATATAGATAAAGGAGACCCCTACCCCCGCCCCGGTACTTACCAGATGTGTGGGCTTCTCCCGGACAATAATCTTAGCGGCCAGAAAGAGATTCTTGATAAAGTTCTTAAGGTTCCGGTTGGTCGGGTAGAAGGCCCAGTAAATCTTTTCTGATTTAAGTATCATCTTGGCGTCATCGGTGGGAAAGGTAACCCAGAACCGGGGATGGTCCTTGAAGCAATCCTGTAGACGGAATAGCTGAAAGAGATGGCCCCCCGAAGAACAGACCAGAACTATTTTAACCGGATTATTCATATTTCACCATTCTCTGAAAAGAATATACTCCAGACAGAATATTATCAACTAAATAAGGCTTCACTGAAGCGATCGCGTTAGCCGGAAGATATCGATCGGGCCGGGCAATTACTTCCTCTATCGCCTCGGCCAGTCTTTCGGGTTCATCGGTCCGCACCACCCGTCCGGAGAAACCATCCTCTACCACATTTCCGGTCTCTCCAACACCGGTAACCACCGCCGGCAGCCCGCAGTTCATCGCTTCCAGAAGAGAGATCGGCATTCCTTCAAAAGCGGAGGTTGAAATATAGACGGAGCAGACGTTGGCGATCCGGGCTATCTCTTCCTGGTCCCGGCGGCCTAATAATATAATCCCATGCTGCAAATCATGCTCCTGGATCAGTGAACGGATGGTTTTCTCCAGGGGGCCTTCCCCGATTAAGATTAGTTTAAGGTTATGATTTAGGCCATGGCATATCCGAAAAGTATTTACGAGCAGGGGGAAATTTTTCGGTTCGACGAAACGGCCCACGAAGAGGATTAATTTTACCTGTGGGTCAAGCCGGTGCCGGGCGCAGAACCAACTTCTCAGCAACTGAATCCGATCGGGTGTTCTCCGATAAAAGATGTGCCGGTTCAGGCCGGTTCCCAAGAATTGAAATTTGTCTTTCCAGTCAGGGAATCGCCGTCGATAAAATACCAGCCCTTCCCGGCTCACGCAATAGACCCGTTTCATCTTTTCCAGGACGATTTTTTCCAGGAAGAAATAGGCACCCGGTAGTCTTCTCCACTTACTTGCCGAGTAAGCACCGCCGAGCTGGCGGGGATTGCTGTGGATAAAGAATATTCGACCTGTTTTAAGCTTGAGAAAGGGAAGCGCGCACTCCGGTCGGTGAAAATGAAGAATCGTCCCTCCCGCGGCCCGTGATATCACGCGAAAGTAGAAGATTGTCTTCAGCATGAAAGTGAGCCCGAGGGGGATGAGAGGTTTTTTCTCAAACCCTGAAATATACTGGACGGGGAAGAACTTAAATTCCCGTCCCCCGATCGAGGAGAAGTGCCACCGGCCGGGAGGGAATAATCTCCGGTCGGTAGTTATCCCCACCAGTCTCAGCTCGAAGTCGGGAGGAGCAAATCGGATAAAATCTCTGATCAGGGTTCCGATCCCCCCGATCTTCACTCCGGCCGGATCCGCCGGATGAATGATGGTGACTTCTGTCTTTTTCATATAAATTAGTCAAAAGTTGAACAAATACTTTTTTTGTGCAGTAAAAGAATAAAACCAATCTATTTTAAGATGTTTTTATGGCTGTTTCGGGATTTATTGAAATTCCCAAACAGCCAGTTAGCTCACTTCGTTCGCAACTTGTAGTGTTAAGTGTAAGGTGTAAGGATATTTGCCCTTCTTTACACTTCACACCTTACACTTTACACTGCTGTTATTATCCCGAGACTTAATATTGAACAACTCGGGATCCCGATGGATATCGGTCCCGATATTATCAATTAAACAAACCGGTATCCCGAAGGATTTTGGGAGAAAATTCTAAAGCAATAATACTAGCCCGATTTATTCATAAATCTGGATAACCCTAAAGCAAGGCCCACACTCCCAAAGATGAAATAGACTATGGGAGGACTTGTATAAACCGCCCAGGCCGTGCTCTCTATCACACTTTCGGCAAGCACCATTAATGTTCCCAGGGTGAAGGCCCGGATAAACAGGTCGGACGTCCTTTTGCTCCGCGAGTAGAGCAGCCAACCTAGCCGCGCCAATATCCAGAGAAAAAATAGCACCCCCAGAAAACCCGTCTCTCCCAGGACTGCCGGCCAGAAGGTGTCGGTCATGTATTTCGGGCTTCTCCTGGTGAGACCATACACTCCGCTCAATCCATACTTTTTATATATCGGGCTATAGTTCACCTGGCTCATCCAACTCCCAAATCTCCCCAGACCAGCACCCCAGGGGAAATGTTCCTTCATCAAGGAGACACTGGTTATGTACAGCGCGTTGCGGGCTTCTTCCATGGGATTATCCGGGGTAACGTAAAGCTGGGCCATATTCTGGTACAAGGCCTTGATCTTCGGCCAGGCCAGAATGAAAAAAAATCCGCCTAACACTCCAAGGACCAGACCATAACGGATCTTCTTGGATAGAGATTGCTGCCAGAGACCGACGGTCAATCCCAGGCCAATCCCGATCAGGTTTCTCCGCCGCATGGAGAGGAAACTTCCTCCGGAAAAGATCAGGCCCAGCCAGAGGTAGCGGCGATGCCCATAGACCATATAAAAACCGAAGCTGTACAAGGAGAGTAGGGCGGCGAACCAGCCGAAGGTTCCCGGATGGACAAAGATGGATTTAACACTGGGGATATCATATCGTATTTCAATGAAAGGATCGTTCCCGGTAACCGACCGAAACCACTCGGGAGTGATCAGGTCAACCATCCCCAGACTCAGGACAACAAATCCCGCGCCGATGAAGAAGACGGCATACCGGCGGACTATCCGGCGATCAACCGGGAGGTTGAGCATGATGAAGAGGAGTAGAAACCCCTTGAGATAGAGGAAAAGCTGGATCGCGGCGATCCCGGGAGGAACTTTGGCGATCAGGCTGCCGATTATGGCGACCAGGATAAAGCCGAGTAGGGGGATCTCGATATGGGTCTTGAAGAACTGCTTTTTCCGCGACAGGCCTCGGAATACGGTTATTATAAAAAAAATACTGACCAGCAGTTCATCGAGGTGTCGGAATGATTGAGCGACACTGGTTGAACCGGCCGCCAGGTTCACAGCCAGCAGTTCCTGGATCAGCAGAAAGACGCCCATAAACATAAGAGTGCCGTGGGGAAAGTGGATAAAGGCAACTGCGGCCAATAAGAGAAAAACTCCACCGGCCAGAGCGGCGCCCAACATCCCGGGAGGAAGGAGGTTTCCGGCATATACGCAGAAGGCAACGGAGAGACCCAGGAAGATGGTAAGAGCCAAACCTGATAACAGGGAGGGAAGACGCGAGCCGCCCTCACTGTTATCGCTATTTGAGGAAGAAAATGATTCGTTTGTTGTCATCCATCATCCTGACTGATTTCTACCTGAGTTGAGCGATTGTCGCGGACCGGCCCGGCGGAACGGAGCTGATCAATTATTTCAGCATTATCCGGGGTAAATATAGATAAAGATAGAGGTCGGATCAAGAAAAACCATAGCGACACGGAGCTTTTTTCCCGTTACGAATCATCCATCAGGAAGATGGCCTCAATCACCCAGTTCCCTTCCGGGGGACCGGCATATTTCAGCTTCAACAGTCTCAGATCGATCACCTCCGGAAACTGCAGAACCCCCTGATAGGTATAGATAGAATAAGGCGATTTCTCCGCTTCGATCCGGAGGGAAGAGAACGTCCGGACCGGAAGATGCCGGGCCACACCCGGCGCCCGCGATTCCAGCCAACGGTCCGCCGTTTCAACTCCCAGCCTGATGGAAAAATCAAAGATCTCTCCATCCGCCGCCCGGCATTCGATCCGGGCTATCTCTCTTCCCAAAGGCTGAGCTATACACCCTTCCGCGTATGAGATAAAACCTACCGCCCCGGACCGGTTCGCCTCTTCGATCTCAATCTCCACCTCGGAACCTTCGGCCAGGACAGTTCTCTTTCGCAGATCGAATGCTCCCTCTCCAATGACTTCCTTTAGCCGGGGATAATCTGAGACGGTGGAGAAGAGCCGGGGAGCGACATCGACTGAACCGATCATGTATTCCTGATCGCGGGATCCGGATAACCGCAACGGTTGGCCGGTTTCGTCCAGAAAACCAATCAAGAGCTGGGAGGATAACGGGGAGATATTCCAGGGCACTTCGCCCTCGACCCGGGCGACCCGGTTCTCACCCGGGGAAGTCTCCGGTAGTGTGACTGTATCAAGGGTGATCAGCCTCTGAAAACGCCCCGATTTTATTCTCACCCGGGGGGTGATCGTCCGGGAGGGACCGGGGAGAATCTGGTGATAGAGATCGAAAGAGAATTTTTCTTCACCCTCGATTCGGTCGGGCGTTGGCTCGTACCCCAGGAGGATCATATCAGATCCAAACCGTGCGTGGGCTGAAATTGGCGGGGAGATGACGGCGGCGGCTTGCGCGGCCCGGGAAGATTCTTCACCCTGCCCGGCTTCAGTGTAGATCCCGGCCAGCGCCTTCCAGGCAGCCCCGTGCCGGGGGGAGATCTCAACCGCCCGTAGGTATTCCCGCTCCGCCGGTGCAGCTTTACCCATGGATTGAAAAGCCCGGCCCATCTGAAAATGAGTATCGGCAATTCCCGGGTCCCGGGCTACGGCGATCCGCAAGATATTTACCGCTTCCGGGGCGCGGTCCAGTTCAATTAGAGCCCGTCCCCACCAGTAATACCTCCACTTCAAACCCGGATTCAGGCTCTCCACGTCTCGGGAGATACGGAGCACTTCATCCCAGGCCCCCAGGCCGGCGCAGCCAAGTATCATTTGACGGACCGACGTGGCTTCGTTACCTCCTTGATTATACGCGGCCGAAAAAAGCAGTGCCGCCTCTCGATCGAGTCCCAGGCTCTCAAATTGATGGGCTAAACCGAGATAATCGTCTCTCTCGACGTTAAATATCCGCTCGCTCAATATGGGGCGGTACCAGACCGTCCGGGCAAAATTCACGAGGGACTCTTCTCTACCATCTCCCCCCTCAAACCAGGTGGCTTTCGTGAAATACCAGGCAAAGGCCAGGTGGTCAATGAAGCCCTCCGGAATGTTTCTATCCCCCCGGTCCAGAATCGGCGGCTGGTAGTATAACAATATGACCCCTGATATGACCAATACCAGGATCAGAATAGTAGTACTTATGAATATTTTTTTCATGAAAAACCCAGGTAGTAAGCAACACAACCAAAATCACTTATAAATCGACTCATCCCCGGAGATCAGTTTATCTCGTTTTAGAGAAGACGCGGCCAGCAGGAAAGGTATAGTTAAAATTAAGGGATATTGATATCTAAAATTGGAGGTGGGCGCGCTTAATAATAAGCTGATGGTATTAAGTATCACCGGCGCCCCCATGATCAGATATTTAAACGACCTCATTCGGAGACAGAACACTCCTAAAGCCAATACTGCTATATACAGATAAAGAGGGGGGCGCCAGACCAGCCAGATCAGATTCCGACGATGAGTGTACTTGGTTATCTCCATGATCCATCTTCTAACCGGGGGGAGGACGGATTCTGTTTCCAGTCCTTCATCGTTTTCAGTTATCCGGTAGATGATTGTCTTCAAATGCCTCTTCTCCGGCAGTACGATATTCCAGAGAAACGCGGTAACAACCTTCTGGTGATTCCATAATATCCCGGGATTCCTTCGTGCCGCTCTCCACCAGATCCCTAAAAATTCCCCTTGATTTGAAGAGAGCTTTTCGAAATCGAACCTTCCCTCTCTGAACATAGTGGTCTGCACAGTATAATTATTGTAATTCCATTTATCTTTTAAAGACCGAAAGGAGTTCAGGAGTTGTCTTTCTTCTCCGGTGAAGGGAATATCATTATCAATAAACGCAGCCATCTGGTGAACCAGGGGGACGAATCTTCTTATATTCGGACCTACTTCCAAGAACGGAAAGAGTACGAACTTGATCACCCCGAAGACAACTAACGCCGTCACCAGCGCTTTACGGATATAAACCCGAACCGGCCGGAAAACTACCAGCAGCCAGGGCCATATTAAAACCGCCACTAAAGTTCCGTTATGGCGATAAAGGGGGATAGCCGCGATTATTAAGCCCATTGAAAACCAGACCGCCCTTTTTTTTATCCAGGATCTATCAAGCAGAAGTTTCAGGATAAAGAGAGTGAGGAGCAAGAGGAAGATGGAATAGATAACAGTTTTCCAGATGGTCACTATCAAATATCCATTGGCGGGATGGAGACAGAGAATGCAGAGGGAGGTCATAACAACTCCCAGCGAGGCCCCGGCGCGCCGGATGAGAGTAAATCCCCACCCACTAACCAGGGAGAGAGCCGTTATCTGAAAGAGGGCCACGGAAGCCGGACTAAACCAGAGTCGGGTGAACAGCCAGATGGTAAGGGTATGAAGAGCGGGGTGGACGTCATTCAACTCCATCACTGTCATCTGCTTCCACTGCCAGATTGCATCCGGCGACATCAAGGCCGGGTAGAAAGCCAGCCAGTAGATCGACCAGATCAGAAAGGGAGCTATGAAGAAAGGAAGCCACTCTCTCCAGGAGAGCCGGGTCATCACTGAATTTTCGGTCTTCAATGTCTCCATCAGGGATCTAATCCTTCCTCTCTTCCGCTCCCCAACCATCATGGATGATCAGTGATTTTGTTATTCCTAAAAACCTCTCCTTATAGACAGCGCCCTTCGGGAAGAGCGCCCGAAGCTCTTTTTCGGTCAGGAGCCGGATTGAATGAACCGCTTTAATCGCCGCTTCGGGAGAGCGTTTCTTATACCATCCAATGTTAAAATGGCTTAACAGCCAGATCCGGCACCGAAGAGGAAGAAACTGAAAAAACGGAAATAAAAAATGCGGCTCAATAGGAAAATATCTATTGGGGGTCTGCAGATAATACCTCTCCCCCACCCGGATCATCTCCTTCGCCATCCGGAGCTGATCCTTAAAATCCGGGAGATGCTCGATCACCGAATTAGAGAATACAATATCAAACTCCCGATTCTGAAACTGTTTCAGATCTTTCGCGTCACCAATAATACTGTGATAATGGGGGGGGACTGATAAGAAGCGCACAAGATTAAGAAGCCATATTTCAATCCCCGCCCCCTCTCTGATTCCCATTCTCTCCCAGAAGACCGGAGTCCCTCCGATATCCAGGATCCTGACCGGAGGGGGGAGAGAGTTAATCAGCGTTTTAAAGAATGCCAGACGCCGCTTTCTCAACTTTACCGCCCAGGAGTCAATATTTCTGTTATCCGCTAAATGGACCAGTTTCTGGAACATAACAATTGTCTCTAGATTATAAAATTAGCCTCCACCGACGGGCGGGGCAACTTTTCATCTTAAGAAAACAGGAGATCAGGAAAATTTTCAAATAATCACCCTCCTGCCTGCCTGCTTTCCTAATAGGCATTGAAATTCCGAAGCAGCAAGATACTATACTTTCCGAGCTTACTCGACAGAAATTACGCTTATCCATATTAACTCTACACCCGGGTTCCAGTTTTTGATATATATTAAATCAGTGCCTGCGGTAGTGATTTAGGTTTGAACAAATACTATCATCAATAGTCAGAAGCAATGCCGAAAAATATTTCAGCGATTTTATTCAAGTATTTTATTGTGCACCGCAGTCGCATCAGCCTCAAGCTGAAAATTTCGAAGTAAGATTTCAGTGAAACACGGCGGATCGTGATCGTAGCGACGACCTTCAGAGGTTCACTGAAAGCTTGCGACGAAAGTCTGCGGCTACCAGAATCGGATTTATCGGAGAGCCTCTAAAGACTGCGGCTACTACTAAAATCCAACAAAAAGGTATACCCGGAATGGTGATAAACCTGATTGAGAAGATAAAGTCCAATCCATTTCTCCGTGATACCGTGACTACAACCGGGTGGAACTGTCTGGGGAAATCCGTCAGCCTCTTGATCCCATTTTTTATCGCCGCCTGGTTTGGTTCTACCGGCCAGACCGACGCCTTCTTCTTCTGCTACGCCTGGATTATCGGTCTGTCGCTGGCCCTGGAGAGTGTTATTGTTCCTTTTATCTCTCAAATTCGCGCCCGGGGTGAAGATGTTGGCGGATTCGTTGGTCGAATCCTCTTCCGGGGAAACCTGGGATTGATACTGGTGACCCCAACCTTTATTCTGCTGCTGAGTCTGGCCCTCCCCTCGATCACTAAATTTTCTCCCGAAGACCTCAAGACGACCAGGATCCTGCTGCTGCTGATCGCTCCATTTGTTATCCTGATCACCAATGCCTGTATTCTGGCCGGGACATTGAACGCGCATAAGCGTTTTGCCCTGCCGGCGTTTTCACCGGCTTTCCGGGGATTGGTGGCGATCGCCTTTATCTTGATCTTTCATAAAAGTCTGGGTATTTACTCCGTCGCCGTCGGGTATGTGCTGGGAGAATCGGTCCGCCTCTTCGTTCTCCTGATAGCTCTACACCGGGCCGAAATAAAGCTGGACCGAAAGAGCGCGCAGCATACCAATGATTTCTTTCCTACCGCCGGGCGCCAGATAATCGCCATCATAGCCGTCTCCTTTATCCCGATAGTTGATAAGACCATGGCCTCCTGGCTCACCCCGGGGAGCATCTCCAATCTTTCTTACGCCGAACGGCTCTACCAGATACCGATTGCCTTCCTGAGCGGCGGCTTTCTGGTAACCCTGCTCTCCTACTGGTCCCGGAGAGTGTATGGAGAAAAGGAGAGGCAGGATCTTAAAAAGAGCTTGGCCAAAACCATGAAGATCATAGCGGGAGGATCATGCGGCCTGGTTCTGATCCTGGTCGCTCTGCGCGAAATTATCATTAGGATCGCTTTCGGTTATTCCAGCCTGGAAGCCCATAACATCCGGAGTATCTCCCTCCTCTATCTCATCCTTATCTTCACCATAATCCCGGAGATGATCAGCCTGGTCCTGACCCGCGTCTGCCTCATCTACAAAAGAACGGATATTATGCGAAATCTGGGCATCCTCCGCCTGATTTTAAAGATAGGTTTTAACCTCCTCATGATGCATTTCTGGGGAATCTATGGGATTGCTGTCTCCACGGTGATCACCGTCTCGATCTCCCTGATCTATCTATGGAGAAGGGTAGCAAAGATTCAATGAAAATAGTTATTCTTAACATGAGCGACGCCCGGAATAAAGGCGACCTGGCAATCCTGGAAAGCACGGTCGGCCTCCTCCGGAAGAGTTATCCGCAAAGTTCAATCTCTCTCTTTAATATTGATTACTCTCAATCAGAGGTCAATCGGCCGGAATGGGCAAATGATCTCAGCCAGATCCGCCTGGAATCCCACTATGGCTCCTTCTTCCCCCGGGTCTTCACCGGAAGGGGTACGGCAAAAGACTTTATCCGGGCCGGATTAAAGCTAATCCAGTGCCTCTGGACGGCCGCCGCGGTCTTCTTCCTCCGCTCCCGCGCCTGTATCCTGCTGGCTAACTCATTGGAAGATAAAGTCAGAGAATTGATCGCGGCGGATCTGGTGATCGTTAAAGGGGGCGGTTATCTCTATTCCTTCGGGGGGAGTGAGCAGCTGCTCTATCTGGCACGCCATCTCTTCCCCGTCCTCCTCAGTCTCCGCTTAAAGAAAAAGGTCCTGGCTCTCGGACACTCCATCGGACCGTTTCACGGGTCACTCGCCCGTGGTTGGGCCGGGTTCTGCCTTAGGAGGATGGATACGGTCGTGGTGAGGGATGATCCTTCTTATAACCTCATCCGCGGGGAAATGGGTCTGGCGGAAGATCGGGCAGTCCTCCTCCCCGATCTGGCCTTCTGGACCGGACCGGAGCGGACGGAAAGAGAAGAGAGCACCCTGGAATATATTCTCAAGAAAGAAGGGATAAAACTTAACCGTCAGCCGCGGCTCTACGTCGGCTTAACCGTCCGGAGATTTAGAAAGTGGCATTTCCCCGACTGCCCTGACCCGGAGCAACTCTATCAGAACTACATCAACGCGATAAGCCAGGCGGTCGAATACCTTGCCCGGGAGCACGGGGCCCGGATATTCATCATGCCGCACGCCCGGGAAGATCTACCCACAGGAGAAGAAGTAGGCCGAAGAAGCCGCGCGGCCGACCCCATATTATTGAAAGGGAATTATGGCCAGATGACCCTTAGGAGCCTCTATCGCCGGATGGATTTTTTCATCGCCACTCGAATTCATTCCGCTCTCTTCGCCCTGGGAGAAGGTGTTCCCACTCTTGCCATTGGATACGAAATGCCCAAAGCGCTGGGTATCGTCGGAATGGCCTGGAAGGAGGACGCGGTGCTGGATGTCCGGAGACTAACCGAAGCCGGCCTCCGGGAGAAGATAGACCAGATCCTGAAGGAGGGCTCCCGTCCTCGCCGGATCATCTCTCAGCGGGTCATTAATCTGAGACATCAGATAGAGACAGCCATTTCCAGAATTCTTTAAAATTATCTCATTTTCAGAATAAAGTAATCCCAAGAATTATACCGAATTTCCTCTTATCCGGCATGTATGTCGAATATTTCGTTGTAACCACCTGACATGCGTCTACTAAAGTAAGCCTACCTGCTATGGTCACCGGGAATTCAATGCCCCGGATGCGGAGGGAGGCCCGGAGCAGGCAGAACCGTCGATAGCTTTCTTCAAACCTTGGGTATTTTGTTTTTCGCCAAAAGAACAAGTAATCAGGAGTAATAACAGAAAGGAATAAGGAAAATTAGATCTTGAATATGTCTCAAAGAGTAATATCACCGGGAAATATAATATGTACAAACTGCCGATAAACTTCATCTCAGCACTTTTCCAGAGAGAGATGACAATGAATTTGGATCGAATAATCAGGAAAATTGGAAGTAATAATAACGTCGCTAATAAAGAACTTGTTACTGGCCAAGGTATGACCTTTCTGACAATGGCGAACCACGTGTGGCAAGCATAATTATAACTTTCAAATAATCTCAGGAGACGATAGGGAAAAGATTTTATAAAAATGATCTTATGACTTAAAATCCATTTTAACCCCAGCCGAAAAGCCAGCCTGTCCCGGGCAACTGGATCAGGTTCAATATTTCGGAGGGAGATATGACCTTCTTCATTATATCCACCTCCCTTCCAAAGTACATTTGTTACATTGGCGCTGTAAAATATTTCCCCCCCATTGGTACTGATAAGAACAACACGATGGTGGGTTTTATAGTTCCGGATGCTCCAGGGAAAGATAACCAACAGGCTTCCGACGAGGATTAAGATTGAAGGGATAAGATACGATCTTCTGGATTTTTTCAAGTTGTAAACAGCATAACAAATTATAGGAAAGAGAGCTACTACAGCCAACGGCTTGATTAGGGCGGCATAACCCAGGCATAACCCTCCGCCCAGCCAGGCTGAGGACCCTATCCAGCCCCTGAACTTGATAATCGCCAGCAAGAATAAAAGCAACGCGGCATAGAAGAAAAAGCAATACGGTATCTCCGAGAGGGAATTACCAGCATAACATATCATGATTGGATTGATCATTGTCACAAAGAGTGTCAATAAGCCGGCTCTCCTCCCCGCCAGAAGCCAGGCGATCAGGCCTAAAATAATTGGGAAGGCTACGCCCAGGGATGTATCTACCACCCGGGCCCCCAGATCTCTACTCAAACCTGATTGATAGGCAAGCGAGAGGAGAAAGGGATAGCCGGGTGGGCGAAAAGTAGGATTATTATGACTTTGATATAACTGCCCGGTGGCTAATTCCCAGCCCAGTCGTCGGTAATCGTTCGCATCGGACCAGCTCTCGGGATTGGCATATATCAACCAACTAACTCTGAGAGAAAACCCTAAAATGATAATAGCGATTATTGCCCATTTTTGGTGTCTTACGATATATTGTTTGCACTTCGCTATTATGTTGAATTTAGAGTTTTTGAAGAGGAAATAGATCAAGACACAGAAAATACATATGGCCCATTCAAAAGCAACCTTGGGGATTATTATTATTGGAAAGCTTGGCGGGGGTTGGGCTTGGCCTTGAATTAAATCACTAACATATTTTTCCGGCGCTCCCATGGATCGGCTATATATCCGAGAGATCCATTGAGTCTGGAGGCAAGCGCTAAATATCCAGCAGATGGCAAATATCCAGATGATTAAAATTAATAAGCGCTTACCCATGGAATTGTAACTTGCAAGTTATTGGAGTGCAGTAGGCGAGCATAAGTAACAACAGTCTTATCTTGTCACCGGGATATCACCAGGATTGCCATAATAACATCTAAACATCCCCCTCACCGCCCACAGTCCAAATTTCTTATTAAATATTCCCATTTCCAGTGTTGAGTCACCATCGTAATCGGCAGGAACTGGTTCAGACAAACTGGAACCAAAATAACATCTGGTTATATTCCTGATCGACCATAATCCATCATTCATCTGAAAAACCCCTGTCTCCCAAGTTCCGTCCCCATCGTAATCTCCGGGAACGGCAACAGACCTAATATTTCCAAAATAATAACGGCTTATCTCTCTCAAAATCCAGAGTCCGGATTGCGCTCGAAAGATTCCCGCCGTCCATGTCCCATCCCCAGTATAATCACCGGGGACCGGGTTATCTGCGCACAACCCAAAATAGAAACGAGTAATATCCCGAATCGCCCATAATCCGATACCTTCGCTGAACACCCCAATATCATATGTCCCATCACCATTATAATCCCCCGAAACGGCTTTATCTGAAGAAGAACCGAAGTAGCATCGAGTAATCCCTCTTATTGCCCATACACCAGAATCTTCCCTGAAAACTCCAAAATCAGACCGACCATTTCCGGTATAGTCTCCGGGAACTGGCTGCTTGGAGGAAAAACCAAAGTGCAAACGGGTTATTCCTCTTACCAGCCATAAACCGGAATCTTTTCGAAAAATTGTAATGTCAGACTCTCCATCACCGTTAAAATCAGTGTGATCAACATTGTTCACTGTAATGCCTTTCCTCTTTTCCCAGATATTAAAAAAGTCCTCCATCTTTATTTTATAGAGAACAAGATCGCCAGACTGCCGGAAATCATATGCGGCGGATATTAATTCTTTTATATTCTCATTAACGCTATCAATCAGCCGATTCTTTAAAAAAATATTAATTTCAAAATAACCATCTATATCTTCCACTATGTTATAAATGTTAAGAATTGAACTTATTTTATAAACCCGTTTCATTGAGTAAGACAAGCCCTGAGGAGGGATATCCGGAATTACATTTTCATAATCAGGAGAAAATACAATATCTTCATACCGAGTATTTGAGGCGATGAAACGGCCATTTATTTCAAAAGTTTCATTAGGTTCAGGGAAGAGATCTTTAAAATGCGGATGCTCCTTCCCCAGATAAATTCCGACCAGTAAAAAACTACCGGATATTATTATTATCAAGGCACGATTTCTCCGACTCCAGACTCGGAGGGTCTTTAATCTTTGGAAAGAATCCCGTCTCAATTGTATTCTGGATAGGAAATATAGCAAGACCGGAATAAGAACAAAAGGAACAGTAGACAGGGGTACAGACATCTTCAGAGCGGAAAAATCATGGATTGCGCAATGGTTTCTAAAAGTATACACTTGGAGGAAACACGGAATTAGTAAGATGCCGATTAGAGAAAACGTTCTTTTTAACTCTTCCGGAATCGACTTTTTTCGAAGATACTGGGCACCGGAATAAATTAAAGATAATGTAAATATAATTAAACTTCCCCAGAGCAATAAAATACTGATCTCACCATAACCAGCAGAAATATGACCCTCCCAAAATCGCTCATAAAACTTAACAGTAAATCTATCTCCACCATTACCCAACCCAGTACGGAAAAAAAACTTATGAATCATTCTTGCCAGGAAGCCGGAATATTGAAGTTGTACAAGATATAGAACCAGTCCTACTATAGCAGGACTAAAATATTTAATGCTCATCTGACAGAAGGAATAAAGACACCTTCCTGATTCCCCGTATAAAATCCTTTTTATATATACCGTTACCATGATAAAAATGAATAACCAGTCAGTTAAAATCCCGTAAAGGAACACCACTGCCTGGAGTGAATTTATCATCCCGCTTATTGTTTTATTTCGAACATTTTCTCGGTTCACTTCCAGGAAAACAATAAGAACAAATGGTAATATTACTGCTTGATCGGCAAAAAATACATTTTGATGCCAATATAGCGGGGCGGGTAGTAATAATTCCAGAAATATAGGGACAAGCGATAATATGAATGAACCCCAGTAATTAAACTTCAAATAAGTAAGAAAGAAAAATACAGTCAGGGAGAGAAGGTAAGCTATCAGGAAATGATTAATTAAATTATACTTCATTAACAGCGATACTGTCGGTACATGTCCACGAAGCTTACTAATTACATAAATAGGGAGCACACATCCGGGAGGATAGGAAAAAAGAGGGAGACGACTGAATAGAGTGGGAAACTCGACTGATCGGGGATTTCGAAGCATCAGGAATTTCAAATGCAAAGGGCCTTCCACATACCAGTCCTTGCTAAATTTCAAAGTATTACCTGAAAGCCATTGGTGATGACCCTCTGAAAGAGTTCCGAACCACTGTCTTCGGATCTCAACGGTATACAGAAAAACCACGCCGCAGATGATTAGAAGCAATATAACCCCAATAATCTTTTTATTCTGGAGTATCAATAGTCATGTCCCCACAAAAAATAAACCTTCCTTCGCTCTTATCAGGAAGATATTGATATTTACATCCTGAATATTTTTTGTTAGTAATATGTTATATAAACACCGTAATAAATAATGAAAAGAACTCATTATACAATAATTGGTTGGGCTGTGGTAGCGATTTTAAGCGGGTTGGTTTTCTGTATTAATAAAACCAATGGCAAACCCAAAAACTCATTAACCATCACACTACCGGAGACCGGTCAAATAGAAAGCTACGCCGACTTTGATGATGGGTATTACCATTCCGGGCCAAAATTAAGCTTTCGGGACAACGGAGATGGTACAGTCACCGACCTCAATACTGACTTGATGTGGGTTAGCTCCGGATATGCGGATACTAATGTAGAACCTCCTGTCCTCTATCAGAGTGAAGGCCCTTGGAGAAGGTATTTCTGGAATCAGGCGCTCTTGTATTGTGAAAGATTGAACCTGGGAGGTTACTCTGACTGGCGGCTACCTAATTATAAAGAATTAATCAGTATTGTGGATTTGAGCAGAATGGAACCATGCGTTAACCAGGAATACTTCCTCGGAACCCGGGCCGATTTTTACTGGACTTCCACCTCATTTTCATACTTGACATCGCAGGCTTGGTATATATATTTCAATCTCGGTTATGTGAATCACATTAATAAAAACAACTATTTTTATGTCCGCCCGGTCCGGAACTGCAGTTCTTCCCCAAAGAGTAAATAGATTAGTTTTTATATTGTTGTACTGTTGTAAATTCTCACCTCATAAATCCTAGCACTCCGGTCCCCGTTAGTCCCAGTAATTAGAATCCGCAACCGGTCCGCTTTTACCTTTTCAAATTTATTGATACGAAACCGGTGGCGGTTATCGGAAACCGAAACCAGGGTTTTCCAACCACCATCATCGGGCACCTGAATCCGATAACTTTGAACACAGTAGGACGAGCGAGGATGGCTGGTAGTGGGGGGCGTAAATCCAGTATCAAATGTAATCATGATTTCATTAAATTCCAACTCTTCTGGAAATTTCAACTCAATCCACTGAGGGAAAGATTCTTCCGGATCGGAGGCCCAGAGATTAAATCTCATATCTCGGGGCCATTTGATACCGTTAATTACGTTTTTTGGTGAAGTCCCTTCGTACTTCAACGGCGGACTTACCGTCATACAATAAATGCCATTGCGATTGCCGGCATTTTCCCAGGCCCCGGTTCGAAAACCACGACAGCTCCAGGGCAACCCTCGGTCAGTCAACATCCACGAGACTCCGGGAGTAGGTTTTAAATATATCCAGTAATAGTCCTTCGGATGCACCTCCTTATCTATCTTGACTGTAACCCAATGCGGCCCTCCGGGCGGGACCATGATTTCAACAGTAGCCAGATCAGTCTTGTCGAAAATGGTGAAAGGTTCTTGAGAGATTTCGAATTGGCCAAAGGCTGGAGCCTTTCTTAAGCCCAGTTTCACCGAGACCGGGGTCTCATTCTCGGATTTCAGCAATACCGAGACACTATCAATCTTTTTAGCAGGAGCGGGGAACATTACCGCCCGGTAAAAATTAAGTGGATGAGAACGTCCGGAAGGAATAATTATTTCCGGGGTGCAGGGAAGATCCTTGGCATACGATGATGCCCGGATCCGGGCATCACGAGCCAGATCCCAAGGGTCAAGGTTGGAAAGGCCGAGAATTCGGGCGTCATTCTTCAGCAGGGTTTGCTGCAATTCAACTATTTTCCGCTTTCCCAGTTCCTGGGGCGAGAGATCGTATTTCAGACAGAGAGCAGCAGCGGTACCGATTGCCTGGGCACAGGTGGCAATCGTGCGGATGACGCGGGTTGAACCCAGGGCTACGTGGCTGACGCTGATATGCCTGCCGGCGAACATCAGGTTGTCGATATTTCTCGAATAGAGAGAGCGGAAGGGAATGCTGTACGGTTCTATGTACTGCTGGATGTTAGGAAATCCGGGATCGAAAACCCCCTTAGGCGTATGCAAATCTATCGGCCAGCCGCCGTATGCCACGCGGTCACTAAAAAGTGGATGCGCCTCCAAATCATTCTGGGTAAGAATATAATCGCCCATTAGACGCCGACTTTCCCTTTTGCCGGCGATATATCCGACCCACCCTAGCGATCGATTACGGCATTTTTCCCGGGTTGCCGGATAACGGTTCTTGAGATAGTCCCAGACGCCGTATGCTACACGTAGCAGCTCATCCCTGATCTCCTCGGCATCGGTTATCGTGTTCCGGGTTCCCCCGTATTCAATCCACCAGAAACCGCCCGACATGGTGCCGATCCAACGGTGAGGAATATCGGCGACTGTGGGGAAGTCATGGGCCCAGTCTGGCCGCTCGAAAACAGTCGATTCCCGGTTAGCAATAGATTTAAATATCAGGGAGGTCCCCATGGTATGGTGGTCCGCAATGTTAGGAGCCAAGCTTTCCCCGTACTCATCCCGGGCTTCCCTTCCATGCAGGTAATTTGCCCCGGCGCTGACAGCGACACCCCCATCGCCCGTACAATCAAGAAATATCTTCCCCAAGAAGAGGTGTTTTTTCCCCGTGATCAGGTTTTCCGCCTCCACAGCCTGGATATGACCGGGAGGACCGACTATGGCCCTGGTGGCCTGAGTGTTCATAAAGCAGGTGATATTCTTTTCTTTCTCGACTGCCTCCCGTAAAACCTGATCCCAGGTAAAATGAGGAACCCGGGATCGCTGTAACTCCCGGATCAGTCCGGTCTCCAGATAATAGGGGTTGACTCCTCCGGCATCAGCACCCGCCGGACCGACCCCTATCTCCGTACTGGCGTTTCCTCCCAGAACTGGCCTATTTTGGATTAATACCACCCCGCACCCTTCCCGGGCGGCCGCTAGTGCGGCGCAGACGCCTCCCACACCTCCACCTATCACAACCACCTCATACTCCTGTTCAACGGGAGAACGATCGGCTCCGGGGAGAAAAAGCTGCCGGAGAAGCGCAATCTCTGAAATTGGAGTCGGCGGGATGAATTCAAGATCATCGGTGATCAACACCGCGTCGCAGCGGCCGTACGCCCCGGTGAGATCCTTCAGGGACAGGGAGTGGGTGCCGGCTGACAGTTCGAACTCTCCCCCCTTCTCCCAAACCCATTGCTTTTGGGAAGAAACTCCGCATTCCCGGGATACGTGCTCACTGTCAATTACCGCCTGGAAGCGGCCTGGATTGAATGGCGGTAGCCAGTTTTTAGTCCTCATCCAGAGGATATAGTAACCATCTCGACTAACACGGAAAGTAGTTCGAGCATCGGGGACCGGGATCCCCAATCCTGTCGCCAGTAAATAAGCGGACCCCATTGTCTCAAAAAACTGGGAGTCCACCGACCAACCTCCTTTCTCCTCAAAAAGCTCCGTCTCTAACCAGATATAGCGATTAGTTGAAGATACTTCCCGGCCTGAAGGTGACGTACCGGATGCTTCCTTTGGTCGGGCAGGAGATAAAATCAAAAAATACAAGTAGGCAGAGAGAAGAATACATAAAATAGATCTCATATTTCCGCTGATTGTTCTAAAATTATGGCCATTCATGAGCTCTTGCTCCCTTAAAATTTATCTGATTGATGTTTTTCCCTACTTATTGATAAGATGCTTTCATGTTCCTATCACGCCAAAAAAAAATAATCAAGAATTGCGGATATATTCTATATTTATTTGTGGTAATTTTTATCGGCTTGGAGTTGATTATCCGAGTATTAGGGATTGCTCCGCCTCTACCATCACAATTCAGTAAAAATATCTCTGATCTGTATCTTTCCCATCGCCCTCGCCCATTAAGCACGGTTTCAGGAGAAGTCCCCAGCGGAG
>Ga0075115_10000389_pt1 | contig 21366 bp, 19 predicted proteins | sample AntAceMetag02UKH_FD_69785 | JGI IMG/M metagenome (GOLD analysis project Ga0075115, IMG submission 69785) | Saline lake microbial communities from Ace Lake, Antarctica - Antarctic Ace Lake Metagenome 02UKH | ecosystem: Environmental > Aquatic > Non-marine Saline and Alkaline > Saline | place... | reverse complement strand
AACACTGACCTCAGGATAATTGACAAAACTCTGTTTGAGGATAAAGATATAGTTAATAATTTCCTAAAACTCAACAACAACGAATGGCTCAATGAAGAAAAGGCCTTAATAAAGAAACATGGCCACAAAATTCTTTACCTAGGAAAAAAGAAAACAGAATTAATAGAAACCTCAAAAGACAATAAGTTTGAAATAGTAAATGAAAATATTTCTCAAATCCCAAACTTTCACCAACTAATAAGGAAAGCAGGAATTATCATAGCAAAAAACAAGGTAAAGAATGCTGTAAAGCAGGATACTCTTGTAATACAGGCAATAAATAATATTGACGAATTAGACAGGGTTGCAAACACCCTAACAAAAAGATTAAGGGAATGGTACGAGCTTTATCTTCCAGAATTCTCAAAAAGTCTAAGGGACAATGAGAAATTTGTTGAATTAGTAATTGAAAAAAAGAAAGCTGAACTTCTTAAAGAAATCAACATAAGCAGCAAAAAAAGCATGGGCGCAGACTTAAATGAAACTGACATAAAGCCAATAAAAGAATTAGCAAAAACAATTACTTCATTATACATATTAAGAGAATCACAATCAGAGTATCTTGAATTAATAATAAAAAAATCATATCCAAACATGTATGCAATAACAGGCTCACATATAGGGGCAAAGTTAATCAGCCTTGCAGGAAGCTTTGAAAGGCTTGCAAAATTCCCTGCCTCAACAATACAGTTATTAGGAGCAGAAGAGGCATTGTTCAGGCACTTGAAAACAGGTGCAAAATCACCAAAATATGGAATATTGCATGAGCATCCCCTTGTAACCAAGGCAAAAGCATCTGAAAGAGGGAAGGTAGCAAGGGCATTAGGTGATAAGATTTCAATAGCAGTAAAAATTGATTTTTTCAAAGGAAAATTTATTGGAGAAAAACTAAGAAACCAGCTTGAAAAAAGGTTTAAAAAATGATAATAAAACAAACAAGGCTTCAGGGAATTTATGAAGCAGAAAAAGGAAAGAAAAAGCTCTTCACGATAAACCTTGCTCCAGGCAAAAAGGTATATGATGAAACCCTGATAAAAGACAATGGTATTGAATACCGCACATGGAATCCAAGAAAAAGTAAATTAGCAGCAGCAATAATGAAAGGAACATCACAAATAGGCATCAAACCAGGAAGTATTGTCCTTTACTTAGGATGTGCATCCGGAACAACTGCTTCCCATGTATCTGATATTGTAGGAAAAAAAGGTTTTGTATTTGCACTTGATTTTGCCCCAAGGGTAATGAGAGAAATGGTTTTTGTATGTGAACAAAGATCAAATATAATGCCAATAATGGCAAATGCAAACAATACTGAAAGCTTTGAAAAACATATAACAATGGTTGAGGTAGTATTCCAGGATATAGCCCAAAAACAACAGGCAGAGATATTTCTTAAAAACTGCAGGAAATTCCTCAAGTCAGGAGGCTTTGCTCTTTTAAGTGTTAAGGCAAGAAGCGTTGATGTAACAAAGAAACCAAAAACAGTTTTCCAGGAAGTAAGAAGAAAGCTTGAAAAAGAGCTTATAATAGTTGATTACAGAACCCTTGAGCCCTTTGAACTGGATCACTGCATGTTTATATGTAAAAAGAAGTAAATATTAATTAAACTAAAATGAGCCTAAAATTATACAACACATTAACAAGGAAAAAAGAAGAATTTAAGGAAATAAATAAAGGACATGTTAGTATGTATAGCTGCGGACCCACAGTCTATAACTTCGCCCATATAGGTAATTTCAGGGCAAACATATTTGCAGACCTCATAAGAAGATACCTAAAGTATAAGGGATATAATCTAAAGCATATTATGAACATAACTGATATAGATGACAAAACTATAAGAGATTCAAAAAAAGAAAATATTTCTTTAAAACAATTTACAGAAAAATACACAAAATACTTTTTTGATGACTTAAAAACATTAAACATTGAAAAAATAGATATTTATCCAAGGGCAACAGACCACATAAAAGAAATGGTTGAATTAATAAAAAAACTTCTTGAAAAGGGCTATGCCTATAAGGCAAATGATGCAATCTACTATAACATTAAAAAATTCAAAGAGTACGGAAAATTATCACACTTAAAAATAGATGAATTAAAAGCTGGTGCAAGAGTTTGCCAGGATGAGTATGATAAGGAACATGTTCATGATTTTGCTTTATGGAAATTCTGGGACAAAGAAGATGGAGATGTTTTCTGGGAAACTGAATTGGGAAAAGGGCGTCCAGGATGGCATATTGAATGTTCTGCAATGAGCATGAAATACCTAGGTAAAACTTTTGACATCCACACAGGGGGGGTTGACTTGATATTTCCACATCATGAGAATGAGATAGCCCAGAGTGAGGCTGCAACAGGAAAGCCGTTTGTAAACTATTGGCTTCATAATGAGCATTTATTAGTCAACAATAAAAAAATGAGCAAAAGTTTAGGCAATTTCTATACTTTAAGGGATTTGTTAAAAAAAGGATACAGCCCAAGGTCAATAAGGTATGTTCTTCTTGCAACACATTACAGGCAAAAATTAAACTTTACATTTGAAGGCCTGAAGGCAGCTGAAAACTCAATAAAAAGAATAGATGAATTCATGGTTAAACTAAAAGATATAAAAACTGAAAAAAACAACAAAGAAATCTATATTTTAATAGAAAAAGCAAAGAGTGATTTTGAGGATGCAATGGATGATGATTTAAATGTCTCAATTGCTTTATCTGTAATATTTGATTTTGTAAAAAAAATAAACACCTTCATAATGAATGAAAATATAAGCAAAAAAGACGCTGAGAAAGCAATTAAATTAATGCATAATTTTGATTCTGTTTTTGGAATTTTAAAAGAAGGAAAAAAAGATGAAATAAGCAAAGAAATAGAACAGTTAATAGAAAACAGAGAAAAAGCAAGAAAAAACAAAGACTATGAATTAGCAGACAAGATAAGGAATAAATTAAAACAAAAAGGGATTATTCTCAAAGACACAAAAGACGGTGTCAGATGGGAAAAGACTGAGTAAGATTTTAACAAAAAACTAATTCTTAACAGATAATGTTATGACTTTTTAGTAACTACAAAAACAAAAGATTTATATACAGGTGGGTTTACTTGAAATATACAGTTTTAACAGGGAGGTACTTAAAATGGTAAATATCAAAGAAAGTTTTAAAGGAGCATATTATAAGGCATCAAAAATTTTTGAAAATTATTTAAATAAAAAAGGATTCAAAGATCCTTCACGAATTATAAATATTTATAATAAAAATGATGATATTGCAAATCTGGTTTATAAAAGCAATTTAGCTGGGACGCAGAATGCATCTAATCAAATTTCAAAAATTTTACCAAGTGAAAAAAAAGCAGATATAAAGGAAAGTATAAGTGATCTTATTAATGTAATACTTGAATTAAATGAAGAAAATGGTACTTTCAATCCAAGTTTATTGGGAAATAGTAAATTGAATAAGAAATATGAAAGAGATATGATTAATATAGTAAAATATGGGGTAATTAAAGTTAGCGAGTTTAAACAATACCTTAATCAAAATCATCTGAATACAGCGATGGCAGTTATAGTACCACTTAGAGCAAGAAAATTAGAAGACAAATTGTATCACCTTCAACCATAAAGCAACAAATAAACGTAGCATCCTAAATTTGTAGTTTTAAACTAAATTTTATTAATTTTCTATTCTTATTTTAATTTCTGGATTTGCTGTTTCTAAATCTGCTTCATCGCCAAAAACAATTTCTTCTGCTTTTATTGTTGCTTTTATGTCTTTTAAAACAGGTTCAAGAATTTTCTTTACGTTTTCATCACACTTGATTATTAGTGTTTTAACTGGCTTGTTCAATGAAAGATTTTTCTCTGACTTATACTTTCTTACAGCAGAAATAACATTAATTGCATTATCGCCTGTTTTTTCAATATCTTCATCAACAAGGTTTTTGTCATACTTTGGCCAATCAGAAACATGAATGCTCTTCAACCCTTCAATATCTGCAAAATAAAGATGATAGATTTCCTCTGTGATATGAGGCATTATGGGTGCCATTAGTTTTAATATTGCTAAAGTTACATTATACAAGGTATAGTGTGCTGATTCAACTTCTTCTTTAGTGTAATTTTCTTTATTATACAGCCTGTCTTTAACAATCTCTAAATAATTATCACAGAACTGCTGCCAGAAAAACTTTTCTGTCTCTGATTTTGTTCTTGAAAAATCATATTCTAAGAATGAATCTGTGCATGTTTTTATCAATTTGTTAAGCTTTGAAAATATCCATTTATCAATGTTCTGAAGTTTTATCTCTTTTGGCTTATAACCTTCAAGATTCATTATTGCAAACTTTGATGCATTCCACATCTTTGTCATCATTTTCTTTCCTGAAACTAGCTCTTTTTCCTGGTATGGAATATCTGAGCCAAGCTTTGCTGATGCTGCCCAAAATCTCATTGCATCTGCCCCATATTTTTCCAACACATTATGTGGTTCAACAATGTTCCCCTTACTCTTGCTCATCTTTTTTCCTTTTGGATCAAGTGCATGTCCGTTTATCATAACATCCTTCCAGGGCAGTTTGCCTTCATGCAGAAGCATCTTTACAACAGTATTGAAAAGCCAGAAAGTAATTATATCATGCCCATTGCTCCTTAAAGACATTGGAATCATCTTATTGAAGAAATTATTATCTTCTTTCCATTTTGTTGCAATCATTGGTGTTAAGCTTGAGGTAGCCCATGTATCCAAAACATCTTTCTCTGGAATTAAATTTTCACATCCGCATTTTGGGCATTTGCTTACAGGCGGCTTGTCTGTTGTAGGGTCAACTGGCAGATCTTCTTCTTTAGCAACTATTACCTCTCCGCATTTTTCACAATACCATACTGGAATTGGAACACCATAAAACCTTTGCCTTGATAAGCACCAGTCCCACTGCAAGCCATTTATCCAGTTGTCATACCTTACTTTCATATGTTTTGGATACCAGTTTAATTTATTTCCAGCATCAAGTAATTTATCCTTAATATCAAGGTACTTCAGAAACCATTGCTTTGTAACCAAAAACTCAACCTCTGTTCCGCATCTTTCATGAACATTTAAAGTGTGGGTTATCTGCTCTTGTTTTACAAGCAAACTATTTGATTTTAAGTCTTCAATTATTTTTTCCCTTGTATCATTTATCTTTAATCCTTTGTATTTTTCAGCAAGTTCATTCATTAGCCCGCCTTGAGTTATGCTGATTCTTAATGGAAGATTATACGCACTCCACCACTCAATATCAACTAAATCGCCAAAAGTGCAGCACATTACAATTCCTGTCCCTTTTTCAGGGTCAGCCCTTCTGTCTGCTATTATTGGAACCTTATAATTAAATAAAGGAACAATTGCATTTTTTCCAATAAACTCCTTATACCTTTTGTCACCGGGATTTACAAATACTGCTATGCATGAAGGCAATAATTCAGGCCTTGTTGTTGCAATCTCTAATTTCTTCTCAGAATTCTCAAGACCAAATAAAATATGATTAAAGAATCCAGACATCTCCTTATCCTCAAGCTCAACCTGTGCAATTGCTGTCTGGCATTTTGGACACCATATTGTTGGAGCTTCTTTTCTGTACTCACGCCCTTTTTTATATAAATCTAAAAATGATTTTTGAGATGTCTTTCTGCACCATTCATCAATTGTCCTGTAATTAATAGACCAGTCTGGTGATATTCCCAATAATGACCAGTTTTTTTTCAGTTCTTTTTCAGCATCCTTTGTTTCCTTAAGGCATAATTTAATAAAATCCGGCCTGGGCATATCCCTTGCCCTTGTATGACATTTTTTCTCAACAAAACGCTCTGTTGCAAGACCATTGTCATCAAAGCCAAATGGATAAAAAATATTTTTTCCAAGCATTCTCTGAAAGCGCATAACATAGTCTGCCTGTGAGTAAGCCATGGCATGGCCTATGTGCATCTTTCCTGAAACAGTTGGTGGAGGAGTATCACATGAAAATAACTCTTTCTTTGAATCAGGGTCAAACTTATAGATTCCTTGTTTTTCCCAATATTCCTGCCATTTCTTCTCTGCTTCCCTTGGCTCATAATGCTTTGGTAATTCCATTTTATTAAGAACAAAAGGCTTATTATATAAAGTTTTTGCTGAAAATTAGCTTATTTTAATTAATTCTCTAATGGTTTCAAGTGCCTTTTCAGAGAATTCTGCTTTTAAAGAGCCCATTGCAAAGTTATCACGACCACCGCCCTTGCCATTGAACTTATCCATAATATTTTTCAAAAGTTCATTTGCCTTAAACCCAGAATCTTCTGAGGCAACAATAATTACCTGTGCATTGTCATTAAGCTTATTCAAAAAGCAAACAACTGTTTTTTCTTTTTTTAATGATGCTGCCTGGTCAATAAGCTGTTTCTTCTCAACCTCGTCAAAAATATTGTAAACAAAATTAATTTCTCCAATTTTTTCCTGCTCGAATTCTTTTACAAGATTTGCACTTAATTCCCTTAGCTTAATGGTTTTCATTTCATTTTCATGCATTAAGTTTTCAACAAACTCAGGAATCTCCTTAACATCTTTTCTTATTATTGATGCAGTTTTTCTTGCAATATATGCAAGCTCAAATAAATCCTCAGAAACATTTGTCTTAAATCTTATTTCATAAGTTCCTTTAACAAGGTTAAATCTTGTGATGAGAATATTTCCTATAAACCCTGTTTTTAAGGCATGTGTTCCAGCGCATGCTGAAAGGTCATGATCCTTTATCTCAACAATCCTTATGTTCTCGTCTTTTATGCGGTCAAGTTTTATCCTAAGCCCTGGAATCTTTGCTGCTTCTTCTTTTGTAACTTCTTTAACAATAATATTCCTATCTTCTTTTATGATTTTATTTGCAAGCTTTTCAGCCTCAAAGATCTTCTCCCATGTTAAATCTTTACATATCACAAAAAGTGAGGATTCATTTTCATCTAATCTCACCTTATCAACCTTAATGTCTTTTATTGTTTTTAGCAAAGCTCCCATGAAGACATGCTCTCCTGAATGCATTCTTATAAGCCTGAGCCTTCTCTTAATACTGTGCTCACATGTAACATTATCATCTATTTTTAAGGTTCCATCAATAATTTTAACTTTATGAATTATCTTACCATCTTTTTTAGAAACATCAACAACCTTTCCCTCAAAATAATTATTTTTTATAATGCCTGTGTCACATGGCTGTCCCCCTCCGCTAGGATAAAATATTGTATCATCTAGTTCAATCAAAAGAAAGCCTTCTTTTTCTTCAATATTTGTTACCTTTGCTTCTTTTTCATGCAAAAAGGGTTCTTGGTATATTTTCATTTTAATAACTTTGTGAATATCTGTTTTAATTCTTTTGGTGAGGCCTTTCCTTTAGTAGCTCTCATTACCTGCCCAACTAAAAAGTTAAGTGCTTCTTTTCTTCCATTCTTATAATCATTAACAACCTTTTCATGCTGCTTTATAACATCTTTGCATATTTTTTCAAGCTCTTCAACACCTGAAATTGCACTTAACTTATGTTTTTTCACATATTCATTTACATCAAATGGCTTTTCAGCAAGGTTTTCAAGTATTTTCTGTGCAGTTGTTTCTGTTATTTTTTTAGTTTCAACTAATTTTAATAAATCAATAATGTGTTTTTCATTTATTTTTGTTTCAGAAAGCTCTTTCTTGTTATAATTTAAAACCCTTAAAAGCTCAAACCTCAGCAATCTTGCTGCAAGCAACGGATTTATTTTCTTGGCTGTTTTCTCAAACAGTTCAGAAAGCAGAATATCGGAGCAAATGACAAATGCATCCTCTTTCTTAATTTTATATTCAGCTGTAAATCTTTTTATTTTTTCATCAGGTCTTTCAGGAAGCTTATCTTTTATTTTTTTAATATCTTTTTCAACTAGTTTAATCGCAGGCAGGTCTGGCTCTGGAATAAACATATAGTCAGCTGCTGTTTCTTTTGATCTCATAAAAACAGTTGTTCCATGCTTTTCATTAAAAGCCCTGGTTTGCTGCTTTATTGTCTTGCCCTCATTAATTTCTCTTTCCTGCCTTAGTATTTCATATTCAATTGTCTTTACAATGTTCTTAAATGAATTTACATTCTTTACCTCAACTCTATTAAACAAAGGCTCAATAGAAATATTTGTATCAGCTTTTACTCCGGAGTTTTTGTCAATTGCTTTTATGTAATCAAGGGTTGTTATTAAGCTCTTTAGCCATCCTCTAACTTGTTTTGAAGATTTAAATTCTGGTTTTGTAACTATCTCAACAAGTGGAAATCCAGAACGATTGTAATCAACCTGACCTGTTAAGGGATCCCATTTTGCAGGGTCTTCCTCAAGATGAATTTCCTCAATTCCTATTCCAAGAAATTTTCCATTTTCGCCAACTGGAACAGAATAAGACCCAGACATTGTTTTTTGATAGCCTGCTGGAAGGTCTGGCCATGAATAATGCTTTCTCTGGAATAAAAGTCTTTTATTTATTTTACATCCAAGCATTAAAGCTATTGCAATTGTCTTATCTACAGCTTGCTTGTTTGGAAGCATTGGCTTTGAGCCAGGCATTGCAGTGCATATTGGACAAATGTTTGTGTTTGGCTTTGCATTCTCCTCAATAGCACAGTTGCAGAATAACTTGGTTTTATTTTCAACATTGATATAACCATGGACTTCTAGGCCACACTTTATTTCAGTCATATACTAGAATGATTATAAAATGTTTATATAACTTACGGATTTATTTTATGGTGTCCTTCTTAACATAGTCCTAGGGAAAGGTATTGTGTCCTTTATGTTGTCTGAATGACAGAGCCATGCAATTACTCTTTCAACTCCGAGGCCATAGCCTGAATGAGGCACTTTTCCATATCTTCTTGTGTCAAAATACCACTCATATTTTTCAGGCTTTTCACCCTGCTCAATTAAGGCCTTTTTCATTTCCTCAATATCAGTATCTCTTTCGCTTCCGCCAATTATTTCCCCATAGCCCTCAGGAGCTATCATATCAAAGCACAAAGCTGTTTCTGGGTTTTTTGGATCTTTTGGCTTGTAAAATGCCATTATCTTTTTTGGATAATGAGTAATTAATATTGGAGATTCATATTTCTTTGATATTGCATCCTCTTCAACTGTCCTTAAGTCCTTCCCCCATTCTATTTCAATTCCGTCTTTTTTTAATTCTTCCAAAACTTCTGTGTATGTTATCCTTGGAAAAGGTGCTTTTATTTTTTTGAGCTTTTCGATGTCCTGCCCTAAAAATTTTAACTGCTCTTCATTATGCTCAAGAACATATTTCACAATAAAAGCAACTAAATCTTCTGCATTTTTTAATATATCATCAAATTTATACCATGCTATCTCTGTTTCAGCCATCCAGAACTCTGACAAATGCCTTGAGGTTTTTGATTTTTCAGCCCTGAAGCATGGCGAGATTGTATATATTTTTTCCAAAGAAGATATCATTGCCTCTGCATAAAGCTGCCATGACTGTGTTAAATACATTATATCATTAAAATATTTTACTTCAAAAAGTGTTGATCCACCCTCGCAGCTTGTTGGAGAGAACATTGGTGAATGCTCTTCATAAAAGCCTTTATCATTGAAAAACTTTCTTATTGCCTGAAAAACAGCTGACCTTACTTTTAGTATTGCAGTCATTTTTCTTGATCTTAGCCATAAATGCCTTTTGTCCAACAAAAACTCTGGGCCCTGGTCTTTTGTTATTGGAAATGTATCACTTTCTCCAATTATTTTTAGTGAGGAAACAGAAAGCTCATATCCAGTTGGAGCACGTTCATCTTTTTTTATTTCTCCTGCTATTTCAAGTGAGCATTCCATTGTGGCTTTTAATGCCTGATTCCAGATGTCTTCACTCAGTTTTGATTTCTCAACAACACATTGTATTATGTTTGTTGAATCCCTTAATACTATAAAGGCCATCTTATTGCTGTTTCTAACTCTGTAGCACCAGCCCCTTATGTTTACCTGGCCTGTACCTTTTTCCATTGCCTGTTTTATTGATATGAATTCCATGATTATACACCAAAACATAATAGAAAGGCTTTATTTATAAAATTTTGTAAAATTTGGAAAACTATTTAATAAATTAGTTTATTCTTTATTTCATGTTCAATATTCAATATGAGGATGAAAAGACTGGAGCAAGGGCTGGCCTATTAAAAACAGCACATGGCAAGGTTGAAACTCCTTTTTTTATGCCTGTTGCAACAAGGGCAATTGGAAAATATATTGGGGCTTTTGATTACAAAGAAATGAATGCAAATGCAATAATATGCAATGCTTTTATTCTTTCTCTTAGGCCAGGCATTGATGTAATTCATAATGCTGGGGGTCTTCATAAGTTTATGAATTTTGATAAGACAATTTTTACAGACTGCGGTGGATTTCAAATGTTAAGAGAAAGCTTTTTGCAAAATTCAACAAAAAAAGGAATTAATTTCACAAACCCTTTTGATAAGTCAACACAGCTTATAACTCCTGAAAAAATAATGCATATTGAACAGACAATTGGTTCTGATGTTGCAATGGTTCTTGACGATGTTTCGCCTTATGGAGCTTCTTATGAGCAGTTTGTTAATTCTTTAAAAAACACAAAAAAATGGGCTAGTGAATGCAAAAAATACCACACAGACAAAAAACAATTATTGTTTGGTATTGTTCAGGGCGGATTTTTCAAGGATTTAAGGGAGGAAAGTGCAAAGTTTGTCAGCGAACTTGACCTTGATGGCATAGCAATCGGGGGACTCGCAATTGGTGAGCCAATGAAAGAGATGTTTAAGGCAATAGATTACTCAATGCCCTATATTTCAAAAGAAAAAATAAGATATTTGATGGGGGTAGGAAGCCCTAACCATTTACTGGATTGCATAAGCAAAGGCATAGATTGCTTTGATTCTGTTTTTCCTACACAAAACGGAAGGCATAACACATTGTTTACATGGGATGGAAAAATTTCAATAAGAAAAGCAAAATATAAGTTTGACCAAAGTCCGATTGACAAAAACTGCAATTGCAAAATCTGCCAGAACTTAACAAGAAGTTATCTGCATCATTTAATAAAAATAAATGACCCAGAAGCAAAAAGGTATATGCAGCATCACAATCTTTATTTTATGCAGGAATTAATGAGAAAGGCCAGAACAGCAATCAAGGAAAACAATTTTGAAAAATTCAAAAAAGAATTTGAAGAAAGGTTCAACAAAAAGTTATAAATCAAGTTTAATTATTTTATTAATTAAGTTTGAAATAAATACTAAAATTTGTAATATAATTCCAATGATGTATCCTATAAAGAGGTAATTATTTATATTTTTAAAAAAGTCTGAGATAAGTATTATTTCAACAAAGTTGGAATTCCAATTTCCTTTTATTATAAGGTATATACTATTAACTAAAATAAATATAAAAAATGATGTATACAAAATATCTTCTTTAAAAATTTTAAAATTTTTCTTTAACAGTAGTTTTAAATCATCTAATATTTTAGTTAAATGTATAAAACCTAAAATAATTGCAACAATAAAAAATAAACCCCTAATTATTTCCTTATACCCATAAATTAAATATCCAAATAAACCTGAAAGAACTATAAAAAATAATATAGTAAAAATTTGTAAAGATTTAGCGTTGCTCTTTTGAGCTTTTTTAAAAATAGGAATTAAACATAAAATTAGTAACATTAATGAACTACTTTGAGCTATTAGAAGACATTGGTTTAATTGTGTATCACTTCCTTGGGGTATAAATAAGATTATTGTTAATAAAACTCCAAAAAAAGCAACACTTGTAAAATATCTTGAGTTTTCTTCAAGAAAATCAAATAAAGGTTTTGAATTTATTCTTTTCATTGTTCTTTAGGTTTTTTCTTAATAAAAGTAGATTTTATATGCAATTCCTTTAATTGGTCTTCATCAACATCTGAAGGTGATCCATCCATTGGGCACTGGGCCGATTTGTTCTTAGGGAAAGCTATTATCTCTCTTATATCAGTCAATCCGGCCATCAGAGCAACTGTCCTGTCAAGTCCAAGACCCATTCCGCCATGCACTGGAGCTCCGTATTTATAGGCATCTAATAAAAACCCAAACTTTTTGTTTGCCTCTTCTTTTGTCATGCCAATAAATCTCATAATTCTTTCCTGAAGTTCAGGAGAGCTTATCCTTATTGAACCAGAACCAAGTTCAGTCCCATTTAAAACCAAGTCCCACAAATCACCAATAACTTCGCCAGGCCTTTTTTCAAAATCTTTTACAAACTCTTGCTTTGGTGTTGTGAACATATGATGCTCTGGTTCCCATCTTTCTTCTGTTTCATTCCATGAAAAAATTGGAAAATCCTTAACCCAGCAAAACTTAAAGTCATTTTCCTTAACAAGATTTAAATCATCCCTTAACTTCATCCTCAACAAATTCAATATCTCAAAAGTCTTTTTCTCTTTGTCTGCGATGAACATTAACATACTGTCTTTTTTTGCCTTTGTCTTATCTAAAATCTCTTTTTGAACATCATCATTAAAATATTTAACAACACTGCTTTCAAGTCCTTTTTCTGTTACACGCATCCAGGCCATTCCCTTTGCCCCGTTTTTCTGGCAGAATTCTATGTACTTATCCATATCTTTTCTACTCATATTTTTATTAGGATTAATGCATTTAATTTTTTCTGCATCCTTGAAAACCGAGAAATCTGATTTTTTTACAATATCTGTTACATCAATTAATTCCAAACCAAATCTTATATCTGGCTTGTCTGTCCCAAATCTTTCCATAGCTTCTTTATATGACAAAACAGGAAAGTTATCCAGTTTAATGCTTAAAATTTCCTTGAAAAGATTTTTGTAAAGTCCTTCAACAAATTCTCTTATTTCATCGCTTGTAACAAAACTCATCTCAAAATCAAATTGCATATGCTCCGGCTGCCTGTCTGCCCTTAAATCCTCATCTCTTAAGCAGATTGCAGTCTGGTAATATCTGTCAAATCCGGATATCATAAGTATTTGCTTGTACAATTGTGGACTTTGCGGCAAAGCATAAAAACTTCCTGGATTTACCCTAGAAGGCACAACATAATCTCTAGCTCCCTCTGGTGTAGATTTAACTAAAATTGGTGTAGTTATCTCAAGAAATTCATTGTTATTAAAATAATTCCTCATAGAAGTAACAATCCTGTGCCTTAATGCAATTCTTTCCTGCATTATGGGTCTTCTTAAATCAAGATATCTGTATTTTAATCTTGTTTCTTCATTTGCTTCTTTTTTATCATCTATCTCAATTGGAGGTGTTTCTGCTTTGTTGATTATGTTAAGCTCATCAACCAAAACCTCTACTTCTCCGGTTTTCATATTTGGATTGATCATACCTTCTTTTCTGTCTCTTATCTTTCCTTGTATATTAAGAACAAACTCCCGGCCAATGTGCTCGGCTAGTTTATGGGTTTCTTTATTATGAGAAGGATCAAAAACTATTTGAGTTAGGCCGTGCCTATCCCTCAAATCAATGAATATTAGTCCACCATGGTCACGTCTGCTCTGTGTCCATCCGTATAAAACGACTTTTTTTCCAACATCCTTTTTTGTTAGCTCTCCGCATGTATTTGTTCTTCTCATTTTAATACCCTCAGAAGGAAATAGGATTCTAAATAGTATATAAAGATTGTGGTATAAACAAATAAAAAATTAATTTAAAGATATAAAAAGAAAAGTTTTACCAGTCAAGATCATTTAAATCCTGTGATAAATTATCCAAATCCTGGGTATCTAAATCATCATCTATTATTTCAATACTAGAAATATCAGTGGATAGTCCATTAACTGTTTCATCCCCTGTATCTTCAGGGGTTGGTTGTGTTGGTGTTGTTGGTTGTATTTTAGTTTTAGTACATCCTGCAACAAAGAACATAGTTATAATTGTTAATGTTAATATAATCATTATTTTATTTTTCATTATAAATTACCTCTTCTTGTATCATAATTTTACTATTGTTTAAATATTTAGTGGTTTAAAAAATAAAAAAATAAAAAGAAATTAATTTTCTTCTTCAACAACCTCATATTCCTCTTCTTCAGTCTCTTCTTCTGGTGCTATCTCCCCGCCGGCTGCTTTAATGTCTTTTACTATTTCAACAAGCATTCTGTTTGCTTCTTTTAAAGCTTCATGAGATTCGTTAATCAATTGCTTTGCTTCATCAACCATTTCTTTAAGATTTTCCTTGTTTTCTTCAAGGTATGCCCCATCTGTTAAATTCTGTGCTAGCTCATATTTTGTTTTTGATTCATTAACTTTTGCGCTGAACTCATTAATCTTTTCATTAATTTCTGTAACATTAATTCCATGTTCTTCCATCTTTGCAAGGGTTTGATCAAGCCTTTTTTCAAGATGCTCACTTCTCTTTATTATTCCCCATTCTCTTGCATTAACAACACTTGCTGCATGAAGCCTTTCCCTATTTCTTATTTTAATCCAGAGTTTTGAGACTGTTTTTGCAGCTTCTTTTATCTCATCTTTTGTCTCAGCTGATTTTGTTTTGTTTATTGCATTCTCAAGCTCAGATGTATACCCATCAATTTCTGAGATTATTTCTTCAGCCCTTGTTTCATTCATTGTCTCAGATGAATCAACCTTTTCCTTGATTTTATTTAAGTGCTCGATTATCATATTGGCGCTATTAATTATCATTTCTGTTGAATGATTTTGTGCCCTTTTTCTCAATTCATTGCAGTCATCACTGTCAACATTCTTGCATTCTCTTAATTTTTCTTTTGCTTCAGTAAAATTTGCTTTTGCATCTTTGTATGAATTAAGTGCTTTCAGATAATTCTGCCCTGCCTTAGCATAATTTTGTTTTGCCTCCCCTAGCTTATTAGCTGCAATTATTCTTTTCTTGAACATAAAGCTCTTGTTTACTAGCTTAAGTGAGAATTTTTTCATTGCCTGCAGTGCACTTTCATTGTCCATTGAAAGTATTCCTTTTTGCTGTGCCCTTGAAAGGTGAAGAAATATGTTTGTTTGTTTTTCAGAAAGCCCTTGCATAAACTCTCCTGCTGACCCTATTTTGTTTATGATTCTTTGTGTTGTTTTTACTCTCCATTCAGATACATTGCCTGTAACTAATTTTGGTGTTTTGTTCATTATTCCTTTTGGTGCAATATCTGTTCCTTGCTTGTCTGAACCAACTTTTCCTTGAACAAAGGATATTGAAACTAAACTAATTAATAACAAAGTTAACATAAAAATTGCTGTTTGTTTTTTCATTTTTGTCCCTCCAATTAATTTTGGTAATATAAGGGTAAGTATCTTAATTTAAAAACATACTTTTTTACGCTTTAAAATTTTTAGTTCAAAATAATTGAAAATGCTTTATAATGCTTTAATACGCTTTATGCTGCAATAATTCAAAAAACTCCAAAATATAGAAAAATTTTTATAGTTTTTAATGTAATTGAAAAATATGGTCAAAAAAGATGTTTTAACAGCTATATTATTCTTATTTATTTTAACTATTTTGCCATGTATTAATGCTGCAGAGATATATGGGACTGTTTATGACATGTCGCTCAATCCTGCAAAGGGTGCTGTGATTGAGATCAATTCAACACCAAAGCAGAATTATATCTCTAAAGATGGCTCTTATTCATTTATTCTTGGCCTTGGAGATTATGTAATAAATGCAAAGTATGTGCATGACTACCAGGCTTATTCAGCAGAGGAAAACATAACAATTATTGACAAAGGAAAATATATACTTGATCTTATAGTGTTTCCTGACCTGTCTGAGGAAAATGAGCTGCTTTTATTTGGTGAGGATATAAACCTTGAGGATATCTATGAAGATGAAACAAATGCTTTTCCATGGCTTTACATTTTATTAGTTATGATTATTATAACTATAATATTTTTATTTTTCAAAAAAAGAAAGCCAATGAAAAAAACAGAAATTCTTGAGGAAGAAATAGACCCAAAAGACAAAATCTATGAATTCATAAAGCAAAAGGGCGGCAGGATAACCCAAAAAGAAATCAGAAAAAACTTTCCTGTTTCACAGGCCACAATAAGCCTAATCCTAACAGAGCTTGAAAGCAATGGAAAGCTGAAAAAGATAAAAAGAGGAAAAGGCAATATAATAATATTACAGAAATAACTTTTCTCTTTTTTCCAGTTTCAGTCAGCATTTCTACATGGGGATAATTTATCCCTAAGTAACTTTGAAATTTTCGACTCTTTATGAATTTTTAGTTATTATCATTGAATAATCTATGTTTTTATACAACACAATTGACCTGACGGACAGTTTTTTTGTCCGACATCCATGTATTCAGGACATGACGAAGTACAAATAAAAGGTGAGTTACACTGGTTTAGAAGTTCCTCGGTTTGTTTTTCAGCTTCTTCCATTGCTTCATCCCACATTTCATCTTGTTCGTCTTTTTGGGTTGTATCTTTTCCAATATAATTTATATTAGATAGCATAATCTTTATTTCTGTATTTGAAAGCCAATCTCCTGAGATTATTAATTTAAGATCATCTGAGTCTTGTGGCATTTCAAAAACTATGGCCCCAGAAGTTGCTAAACCCGGTTGTAATTGTTTTCCAAATTCCAAATAATCTACAATGTACATCATATCATCAGATATTCTATCATACTTTCTTTCTTTGTTATCTTCTATTTTAAATCTTGGAGTAAAAATTTCTTTGGTTTCTTTTGCATTATTAATTATCTTTAGATAAATTTTTACAAATTTACCTTCGGTTTTCTTATTAAACATTGATGTGCCCATCTCTGTGAATGATTCTGCTTTTGTAACTTTATAGGTTAAATAATCTACATTAACAGCTTCATTCATAGAATAGACTTTATTTTTTACTTCCTCTTTGAGATCTTTCTGTTTATCTAGTGGATTGTTCACTAAATCTGTTGTTTTTTCAGGATTTTTATCATTTTGAGTTTCTAGTTCAGAAAGATTATCTGTTGGTTGTGCTTGAGTGTTAGAATTTTTTATTGTTGGAGTGTTTGTTTGTATTGTTGTACATCCACTCAAAACTAAAGTAGAAATCAAAAAAAGTAACATCATTCCATAAAATAGTTTTTTCATTTTTCATCCCTCTCGTTTGAAATATCTTTCATAAATTTATTATTAATTAATGAAATTTTCTTTAAATTGGAATATACTATCATTTTAGGAATAATTCATATATAAACATTCCGATAAAAATTTATTAAAATATGAAAGTGTATTTAACAGGAATTTTCTAATTTAATAAAAACTGCTTATCTTTTTTAATGCGTTTAATTTGTCCTTCTGGTCGAGCTTTGACTGCCTTACTGCATTTCTTAGTGTTTCTGTTGAAGAGTCCATCAATTGTTTGTCAACTGGATAGGGTATTCCATCTTTTCCGCCGTGAGCAAACGAATATTTAACAGGGTCTTCCCAGCTTACTTTATCCCCATAAATTAAGCTTGATATTAAAGCCAGGCTTCTTACTGTCTTTGGCCCAACCCCTTTAATAGCAATTAAATCCTCATAGTTTCTTGGCTGGATTTCATAAGCTTTTTGCAAGGTTTTAAGATTTATGTTTGCCATATCTGAAATTTCGTGATGAGGTGGCATTGCAAACTCAATAGCATGCTTATTAAAATTAAAAAGTGTTCTTTGAACAGATGGCTTAAAATATTTTTCAAGGTGTTTTGGATTATCTTTTATAATATCTACAGAAGTTTTTCTTGCCTTTCTGCTTTCATTTGCACCCATGTTTAAAACCTTGTCTTCTTTTAAATCACAGCAGACTGCATTCTGTGGCTCATCAACAAAGCTTTTAATGCCATCAGAAAGCCAGTGGTACCTTCTTGCATAATTATTAAGGTTGTTCATTCCTTGCTGAACAACAGCCCATTTTCCTTTTTCTGTGAAAAAAAAACAGTGGTGGTAAAGATGGTAATTATCCTGCAAAACAGTTGAATCAACTTTAGCTGACATTTTGCTTGAATATTTTAATCTTTCAATTTTTGAGGTTGATAAATTTGTATTCTCAGAGAATTCCTCAATTTCATTAGGTGTTTTTCTTGATGTCTTGCCTTTGCCTCCTGCAATAAAAATTCCAAGACTTTGCTTCTTCATGGCTTCTTTTAAGGCTCCGCATGTTACAGTTGTAGTTCCGCTTGAGTGCCAGTCATAGCCAATTACACAGCTTAAGGCCTGAAACCAATAAGGGTTAGATATTCGTTTGATAAACTCATTTTGGCCATATTCATTTACAACTGCTTCTGTTATTGCAGAAGACATTTTAACCATGCGGCCAAAAAGCCATTTAGGTGCTTTCCCGCCATGCAATGGGAGATTAACTATTGCTGTCTGTTTCATAAAAAGAAAAAAGATATTCTTATTTAAATTGCTTATCACAGGATGTCCAGTGTCCAATGAGAAAATAAAAAATTAGTGTTCCATTATCTCAACTTCACAATCACATAAATCCTTGAACTTCTTTGCATCTTCTTCTGAGCCAACAATTGAACCATAATGCATTGGAACAGCTATTTTTGGTTTTATTGCGTTTGCTGCTTTTGCTGCCTCAGCTGCATCCATTGTGTATTTTCCGCCAACTGGCAAAAGTGCAACATCAATGTCTTTTATTTCTTTCATCTCTGGAATAAAATCAGTATCCCCAGCATGATATATTTTTTTCCCATCAGTGTTTATTATATAACCAACCCATTCATTTGATTTTTCGTGAAAATTCTTGTTTATATTATATGCAGGAACTGCTTCTACTATTATACCAAATGCCTCTATCTTTTTTCCTGGTTTTGCAAGATGAACATTTATCCCCTGAATTCCTGAAAGCTTGCTCTGGCAGTCAGGAGGTATAATAATAATTGTTCTGTCTTTCACAAGTTCCTTTATGTCTTCTATGCTGCAATGGTCATAATGGCTGTGGGTTATAAGAATTATATCCGCCTTCTCATCAGCCTGTATGTTGTATGGGTCAATATAAATTACTCTTTTGTTAGTTATCTTAAAGCTTGAATGTCCAAGCCAGTCAAGTTTTACATTTCCTATTAACATTTTATCACCTTTTAATTAATTAATGATTTATATATTTAAATCTTCCCAAGAATTCATTGTATCAAATAAAAGCTTTTCCTTGAATGCAGGTGCAAATATCTGCATTCCAATTGGGACATCATCAATCTTTCCAGCTTTCACAACACCAGAGCATATTCCAGCAAGGTTTGCCGGAATTGTAAGTGCATCAAATGCGTATGCTTCCTCTGGATTCATTTTATCTCCTAATTTATTGGGCAAGCTTGGTGTTACTGGACTTATAATAATATCAACATCCTTAAAGGCATTGTTAAAATCTTTTTTTATCAAGTTCTTTACTCTTAATGCTTTTCTGTAATATGTTCCATGATACTCTGCTTTTGAGATTTCCTTTCCGCCAATAATTCTTCTCAAAACCTCTTCTCCGCATGAGTCCTCTATTTTCCTGCCATATTTTCTTCCATCTAATTTTCTTGTGCCAGAAAAGAATTCAACATAAACAATTGGATAATAAGTCTGGACAGCAAGGTCAACATATTTTAGATTGATGTTTTTTATTTTTGAATTTGTTTTTTCAGCTAGTTCTCCTGCATATTTTTTAATTAGATTATAAATTCTTTTATCCTTGCATAACTTTTCAAAATCAGGGCTTAATCCAATTTTAATTTTATTTATTTTCTTAAAACTAGAGTAGTTTTCAACAGGCCTATCATAACTAATAGCATCATAATCACTCTTGCCAGCTATTATTTCAAGCATTAATGCACAGCCATAAACATCCTTGCACAAAGGCCCAATCTGGTCAAAACTCATCGAAAGGTCAATAAGGCCATATCTTGACACCCTACCATAAGATGGCTTTACGCCAACAATTCCGCAGTTTGATGCAGGATTTCTTATTGAGCCGCCAGTATCAGAACCAAGTGCAATATCACACATTCCTGCTGCAACTGCTGCTGCAGAGCCAGATGAAGACCCGCCAGGAACTCTTTCTTGGCAAGCAGGATTAATCGTTGGCCCAAAATAAGAGCTCTCGCCAGACATCCCTGCTGCAAACTCATCCATGTTAGTCATTCCAATTATTATGCCATCTTCCTGCTTTATTTTTTTTATAACATCAGAATCAAATGTTCCATAATAATTTTCTAAAGTTTTTGAGGCACAAGTTATTGGCATATCAATAACATTTATGTTTGACTTCATAGCTATTGCCAAACCAGCTAACCTGCCGGCTTTTCCCTGCTTTATTTTCTTATCAACAATCTCTGCCTGCTTTACTGCATCTTTGTTAACATAAATAAAAGCATTAATCTTTTTGTTCTCCTTAATCAGTTTTAGAAAATCCTCTATGTTTTTCTTTGCACTAAGTTTTCCTGAATTTATATCCTTAAGCTTTTCCTTAATCATAAGAATTACCAGTTTTTCTTTTCCATAACAAAAAAATCCTTTTTTTTCTTTGGAGCATTCATGAACATTCTTTTCCTGAAATCAGGGTCTTTTCCTTTTTTTATTTCTGTTCTCATTGAATCTTTTCTTTCAGAGCCAAACTCTTCTTTAATATCTCCTGCTTTATCAAGTGCTTTAATGAAATTATCCATTATACGCTTTGCTTGCTTCCTTATTTTTTCTTTGTCAATCATTTTTTCAGCTTAATTCCTAAGGCAAGCTCATCCAACTTCTTTAAATTATACTTTATTGAGTCAAACTTCTTTCTCAGCTCATTCCTGAACTCAAAGAGCATTAGCTCATTATAGGTATCATTTATAAATTTCTTTATGAACAATGCCTCATCATAATCATTGTTTATTGCAGAATTTATTGCCTTTCTTACAAGCTCCCCTGTCAAGTCACACAATCCTAAAAGATAATATTCTGTACCAACATTAAGCTCTTTTGCAGAAGGAATCTTTTTGTTTTGAACAAATTCATAATAGCATGCTGCCTCAACAAATTCCTGTATTGCTATCTTAAATGGGCCAGAGTAATAAAATGCAGGCGTCTTTTTTGCAGTCTTATCAAGCTCTGAAACTGCTGATTTTATCTGCTTCATAAAACCATCTGCACTTTTAATCTCATTTCTGTGAACAGAGTATATTACTTTTTTTGAAAGCTTTACAATATCCCTTGATTTTCTTATTAAAATCTCTCTCTGGTTGTCAAACTCCTCAAGCTCTTTTCTCATTTTTTCAAAATCTTTCTTTGTTGTCATTTTATCCTTTAAAAATTAAATGAATATATAAAGTTTGT
>Ga0075115_10000388_pt1 | contig 21368 bp, 21 predicted proteins | sample AntAceMetag02UKH_FD_69785 | JGI IMG/M metagenome (GOLD analysis project Ga0075115, IMG submission 69785) | Saline lake microbial communities from Ace Lake, Antarctica - Antarctic Ace Lake Metagenome 02UKH | ecosystem: Environmental > Aquatic > Non-marine Saline and Alkaline > Saline | place... | reverse complement strand
TAAGTCAGCTGAATATTACGAGTGTCAAAATTGTAGGGCGCGGCAACCCCACCACCCGGAAAATTGCCGACCTGGTATTTATCCGCTCGCTGCTTACTTTTCTTGAGGATAAAAAACCCTCCAGAGAAGAGTTCAGGCAGGTTACGCGCAAGCTTTACAGTGAGACATATGATAGACCCTGCCGTGTCTATCTCTGCTACTATCCGGAAGTGCTGGTGCATGAAAAGGCGGTTCAGTGAAAATGGAACAGGCTGTATTCATATCAAAAACCGAAAATTTAAAATACGTTATGCCGCAGTATTCCCGGATATATTTCGGTAATGAGTTCTGTGAGCATCTCGTGCCGACACTCACCGAGCTAAAGCAAGTTCTGAGTTTCGCTCTGGAAAATGGTATGGACTTTACCATGGTCAGTCCCTATATTACGGATAAAGGCTTGAAGAGACTTAGTCTGCTTCTGGACGAAATTGCCTTAAGCAAGCCGGATAGCGAGGTCGTCTTCAATGATTACGGAGTGCTGCGGCTGCTAAATAGCCGTTATTCCATGCTGGAACCGGTGATGGGGCGTCTGCTTAACAGGATGAAACGCGGACCAAGACTGATGATGGTTATAGATAAGCTGCCGGAGACTACGGTGGACTATTTTCAAAGCTCCAACGTTAACGTGCCGGCCATGGTGCAGTTTTTAAGCGGGCTGGGGGTAAGACGGGTAGGGTTTGATAACGTGCTGCAGGGTATCAATGTTAAGCTTGAAAAACTGTCCGGGTCGCTATACGTACCTTTTGCCTACATTACCACGACCAGGTTGTGCCTCACTAATGGTTGCGATGACCCGGAAAAGGAAGAGCTTGTCGGTATATTCCCCTGTCAGCGAGAGTGCCAGAAATACACCTTCTATATGAGTAGCGAAATTATGCCGGTAATGCTGATACGAAAAGGCAATACGCTCTTTTTTGAAAATGGCGACTTGTCGGGTAATATTGAAGAGCAGGGGATAAACCGTATTGTAACTCAGCCGGAAATACCGATGTAGCTCAAGTTAGCCCCTTCGCGCTTAAGTTCCGGCAGTATGCCAGATGCAGCCAGTCATTGATTTCACGCGATTCAACTAGACTACCTTTGCTTCTCTGAGCTTTAGCGCCAGATTGGCTCCTGTTTCCTCCGGTGTTTCGCCGGCTACTATTTCACATACATTGTCGCTGACAGGTATGAAAAGCTTGAGCAGGTTCGTTTTCCTTAACTCTACCGGATTAACACCCAGGTCCGCGGCAGTCCAGACAGTGAAATCCTTCTTACGGGCTTCCATGACAGCTTTGACGGTAGGTGAACGCAGATCACCAATCTCGTTGCTGGCGGTTATTACCGCGGGTGTTGAAACCTCTATTACCTCGTAACCATCGGCAACTACGCGTTCTACTTTTATCTTGCCGTCGGTAACCTCTACCTTTTGTGCAGTGGTAACGCTGGGAATACCGAGTATCTCGGCTATACCCGAGCCTACCTGACCGGCATCAGTATCGGCTGCCTGCCGACCGCAGAGAATAATATCGAAATCGCCCAGTTTCTTAATCGCCGCCGCTAATGTGGAAGCCGAAGAGTAACTATCAAGATCTTCAAACAGAGCATCTTCAAGAAGATACAACTCGTCAGCCCCTACCGACAGTGACTTCTTAACTACAGGCCTAGCCAGTTGATTGCCCATACTTATTACGTTTATCTTGGCGCCCTGGGCTTCCTTTATCCTGACAGCAGCTTCCAGTGCGTTCTCGTCGTTCGGGTTCAATACCGGCGGTGTGCCTTTGGGCGGCACAGCCCGGTTGGCTTCGGTGTCAATTTTAAAAGCTGAAGCCGGAGCCTCAGGGTCAATTACTTGCTTCATGCAGACTATTATATTTAGCATTGATACTATTCTCCTTTGCCTTTATCTAACAGATGAACGTTCCCGAACGGTATTATAGCACAGATAGTTTCCCCCCTTCAATTTATTATTTGTTACCGGTAATGATGTCTTGCATATTGAGTACAGTTATGCTATAGTTCTACTACAAGTAGGTATTTACTTAAGTGGGTTTCATCCCCACTTTTTTGTTGTATGACGAATTATTATTGGAGGTTCTAATCCGGGAAATGAAAAGCGATTTTCTCATCGCTATAACCCAACTCTCGGCTGAAAAAAACCTGCCCAAGGAAGTAGTTCTTGACGCAGTAGAAAAAGCGCTCACATCGGCATATAAAAAGGAGAGCTTCGTTGCCAATCAGAATATCAGGGTAAAGATAAATCCCAGTAACGGCAGCGTGAAGGTGTGGGCGGAAAAGACGGTGGTGGAGACACCAACAGATACCCGACATGAGATATCTCTGGATGATGCGCTTAAGATAAAGACGGATAGTCAACTGGATGGTATTATAGAGGTAGAGGCGACACCGCATAATGCTGGTCGTGTAGCTGCGCAGACGGCAAAACAGGTCATTATACAGAAGCTTCATGAGGCGGAGCACAGTGCCATATTTGAGGAGTTCGCCACCAAGGAAGGGGAAATCCTGGTTGGCGTAGTGCAACGTATTGACCCGAAGCAAGTATACATAGATTTAGGCAGGACGGAAGCCGTAATGCCAGCACCCGAGCAGGTAAGCAACGAGAGATATCGGGTGGGGCAACGGCTCAGAGTCTACCTGCTGGACGTAGGCCAGGCCAGTAAGGGGCCAAGGGTACTAGTATCACGGTCTCATCCGGATTTATTGCGTCGTCTTTTTGAACTGGAAGTACCGGAGGTATATAACGGTGCCGTGGAAATAAAGGGGATTGCCCGCGAGGCCGGATATCGCAGCAAGATAGCCGTATCTACAACGCGCGAGGGTATTGACCCAGTCGGATGCTGTGTGGGTCTGCGGGGCATTAGAATACAGAACATCGTCAGCGAGCTAAACGGGGAGAAGATTGACGTTGTCATGTGGGACCCTAACCACTCTGTTTATATTGCCAACGCGCTGAGCCCGACACAGGTACTTGGTGTGGAACTTGATGCGGGTGAACAAATAGCCACCGTTATTGTTCCGGATAAACAGCTTTCCCTGGCCATCGGTAAAGAGGGTCAGAATGTAAGACTGGCAGCCAAGCTTACTGGCTGTCGGATTGATATTAAGAGCTTATCCGTAGCCGAAGTAGAAAAAGCGGCTAAAATGGAAATATTAAGCAAGGCAGAAGAAATAGCGATCAAGTCCGAAGAGCCTGCTATTATAGAAGATGTTATAGAGGATACAGAATTACTCTACGCTAAAGAAGCCCCTGTCATTGACGAGGAGGTGCCCGTGGAGGTGGGGGCGGATATAGATAACGCGGGTGAGCCGGTACATGATGAGAGGGTTGAAGAAAAAATAACTCTTTCTGCCAGTATTGTTAAGCCACTATCTGCGGATATCGAAATACCGGTAGAGAGACCCAAAGTCCGTTTTGCCGAGGATATTCTGGGGCCTAATTTGGGCAGAGTCGAAGCCAAACAAAAGAAGAAGAAGAAGAAAGGCCCGCCGGGCAAAGAGACCGGTGAGGATGGAATACGTCTTAAGAAACGACAGAAAGGTGTCGAAATACCTTCGGACGATGAAGAATTCTAAAAGGCATATACCGCAGCGTACCTGTATAGAATGCCGGAGTGTAAATGATAAGCGGCAACTACTAAGGTTTGTCCGTATTCCCGATGGTAGTGTCCAGATTGACTACAGTGGCAAGCTGTCGGGGCGGGGTGCTTATCTGTGTACTGAATGCCGGGTAGCCGGAATAAGAGGTAACCGGCTGGATTACGCGATGCGTACACGGATAACCGAAGAGAATAAAGAGGATTTAATTAGAGCCATTGATAAGCTATAATACCATTTTATTGGCTGTAGTTATAGAATAATACCATAATAAGGAGTTAGTTGTGGCAAAGGTAAACGAAACGAGCGACGTCCAGAATGTTACGGACAGAGCTACCGACGGTGATTCAGCACAGCCACGCATCATAGATATTCCTAATCGCGTGAGTGTTCGACATCTGGCCGAGATAATACCGGCTACTCCTGTTGCGATTATTAAACAGCTAATGAGAAATGGCATTATGGCCAATATAAACCAGGTTATTGACTATAAAACTGCGGCAGAGATAATAGGCAGCTTTGGTTATCAGGCCCACTTGAAGCCGGGTAAAACGGAGGGATTAAGCCCGGAAGCGAAAAAACGTCAGCGGATTGCTGTGGAAACCAGCGGTCCTTTGCAGATACGGCCACCCATAGTTACCGTGATGGGACACGTCAATCACGGTAAGACAAGGCTTCTGGACACCATCAGGAAGACAAAGGTAATGGATAGCGAAGCCGGTCACATTACACAGCATATCGGTGCTTATCAGGTTGAGGTAAATGGGAAGCGTATCTCCTTCCTGGATACGCCGGGGCACGAAGCCTTTACCGCCATGCGGGCACGCGGGGCACAGGTTACCGATATTACAGTACTGGTAGTTGCTGCTGATGATGGCGTAATGCCGCAGACTCTGGAAGCTATAGACCATGCACGGGCTGCCGGCGTACCTATCGTGGTAGCTATCAACAAGATTGACAAAGATAACGCTAATCCTGAACTGGTAAAACAGCAGCTCGCTGATGCCGGTCTGTTGATTGAGGAGTGGGGAGGAGATGTTATCTGTGTGCCTATATCGGCGAAGGAGCAGATAGGTATTCCCGAGCTATTGGAGAATATACTGCTCTTAGCTGAAATGGAAAACCTGCAGGTAAATCCTGCCGAAATGCCCTTTGGAATCGTCATTGAGGCAGGGCTGGATAAAAGCAGGGGGCCGCTGGCTACCGTACTGGTACAGAGGGGAACACTACGTCTCGGTGATACCATTGTGGTAGGGACGACGTGGGGTAGAGTAAAAGCAATGTTTAATTACTCAGGGAAGCGGGTACGTAAGGCAGAGCCGTCTACGCCGGTACAGATACTCGGTCCGGACAATGTGCCTAAAGTGGGCGATGTATTGACAGTGGCAGGCAGTGAACATCAGGCACGGGCTCTAGTCCAGCAGCATCAGAGTGATATGGCGGCTGAGTTGGCAATGTCCGGCAGATCAATGAACCTCAGTAATATCTACGACCAGGTAAGTAAAGGGCACGTAAAAGAACTTAACATAATACTTAAGGTTGATGTCCAGGGAAGTATTGAGCCAATCAGAAATTCGCTGGAGCAACTAAGTAATAAAGAAGTCCAGGTGAAAGTAATACACAGCGGTACGGGTAATGTTACCGAGAGTGACGTCATGCTGGCTATTGCGTCCAAAGGGCTCATAATAGGGTTTAATACCTCTTCAGAGCAGGGAGCTAAACGCATGGCGGATATGGAGAATATATCCATTCGCTACTATGATGTGATTTACAGTCTGGCTGATGATGTTAGCAAGGCGCTCAAGGGCATGCTGGAGCCGGTATTTGTTGAAGTAATATTCGGGCGGGCGGAAGTACGCGCCGTTTTCCCCGGCCGGAAAAAGCATAAGGTTGCCGGTGTCTATGTTACAGATGGTAAAATTAACGCGGGGGCATCGGTAAGGGTAAAACGGGGCGATCAAATCATCTCTGAGACCACTGCCAACAGCATCCGGCGTTTTAAGGATGATGTTAAAGAAGTCTCCAGTGGCTTTGAGTGTGGTGTAGAACTAAAAGACTATTATGAATTCCAGACAAGCGACATGCTGGAATTCTTCCGTATAGAAAAACATCAGTAACTATAAATAAACAGGTAGTCATGCCATATCGTATAGAAAAGGTGAATAAGCTTATTCGCCGTGAAATAAGCGAATTGCTGCAACGAGAAGTAAAAGACCCTAGACTGGGCAATTTTGTATCTATAATTCAGGTTTCCACTTCAGCAGATCTCCGTTATGCCAAGGTATTCGTTAGTTTTGTTGGTGATACAGAAGATAAGCAGGATATCCTAAACGTCCTGACTTCTGCTTCGGGTTTCCTCCGCAAAGAGCTTGCCAGACGTATTAAGATACGGCGTATCCCCGAGCTAATTTTTATCTGGGATGATTCAATAGAAAAGGGAACCCACCTCCTGAAAATTATTGAACAGGTTAACGTCAACGATACGCCCCCGATGCCTACTGATTAGTTGTGGATGGCATACTAAACGTTGATAAACCCCGCGGTAAAACATCCTTCAGCATAGTATCTATGGTGAAGAGACTGAGCCGGGAGAGGCGTGTAGGTCATGCCGGCACCCTGGATCCAATGGCCACCGGTGTTCTCCCCGTATGTATCGGGCAGGGGACACGTGTTGTAGAGTATCTGGCAAGCGCTTCTAAATCTTACCGGGCCGAGATTGAGTTTGGCGTCACTACAGATACCTATGACTGTACCGGAAACGTTACCTTCAGGGGAGACTCATCAACAGTTAACCGGGAGAAATTAGAGGCCGTTCTTTCATCTTTCCACGGTATTATAGAGCAGATACCTCCCATGTACAGTGCTATAAAACAGAATGGGCAGCCGCTATACAAGCTGGCGAGGGCTGGCATCAATGTTTTTAGGCAGAGCCGGCCAGTTGAAATCTACCGTATAGAAATGATTTTATGGGAGTTGCCAGTTGTCACTCTGGAAGTGGAGTGTAGCAAGGGTACCTACATACGTTCGCTCGCCCATGACGTGGGGCAGATCCTCGGCTGCGGTGCCAGTTTAAGAAATTTAATACGCTTGAGGTGCGGCCCCTTCCACATCGGTGATTCAATTACCATTCCTCAGTTGGAAGAAGCGTTTCGTCACGGTTACTGGGAGAAATATGTATATCCTCTGGACACCGTTTTAGCAGACTGGCCGGCGGTGGTAGTTGACGAGGAGAAAGAGCAAGATATTATCAACGGCAGGTCTATCCTTCTGAGCCGGGGCAGTGATACAAATGAGCCAGTCGAATATGGACTCTACCGGGCATACAGCCGGTACGGTCGTTTCCTGGCTGTATTAAAGTTCAATGCAGAAAAAGGCGAATGGCATCCGCAAAAGGTCTTCTTAACCAATACATAGCAAATAATCAGCCAATAATACGATTTTACCCAATAAAGTAGCTGAAAGGTATTGACAAAGTAGTGACAATAGATATATAGTTCAAAACAAATTTGGAAAGGTAGTAGCAGATACCATATAAAAAAACACAAGGGTTTGTTTAACCCTTGTGGCGTAATTGAGAATTTATGAATCGGGGGGTGATGTGGAATGTAAGTAAGCCCGGGATGCTATTGGTTAAAACACACTAGATGATTTGAGGAGGATTTAAATGTCCGAAGTCAAGACTAACTGGGCTATGGGTACACCTGCTGTACTTTATATGGTAGGTACGTCATGTATTGGTGTATTCGCTTTGTTGTATGGTTTGGTAACACCGGGTGCGTTACCCATAATAGCAGTGCTCCTTATCGCTTGTGGTATAGCTACTATGATACTGGGTACAATTGAGTTTGCCCGAGGCGATATACTGCTGGGCTCAATAGACATGGTATTCGGCGGGCTTATATTCCTGGGTATCGGCTTCATGCTGGGTGCCGCTTCCTGGTGGCTCGTACAGACTGGAGGCCTGCCTGATTTGAGAATGGCTGGATATATCGCCATTGGCATTGCTCTGATATTTTTCCTGTTATTACCAAACGTGGGTAAGGTTTCCTGGTCATTATTCACTATCTTTATCGTCCTTGGGTTGGGAATAGTATTCCTGGCATGGGGATTAATAGGTGGTGTAGACTTTGGGGTAGGTCCAATGGTTTGGTCAGCTATCTGCTTCCTTCTCTTTGGATTGTACGCGTTCTACGCTGCAACGGTCTTCATTACCAATACGGTTTATCAAGCGCCTAAGCTTGGACTCGGCGGTCCTATTTTCAAATAGTACCGGGTACTAGAAACAAGTATTCAAGCAATAGCGTTTAGATACAAAGTGGACATTCTCTACTCTGTAAAGGAGGTGAAGTAGGTTGCAGGCATATTGTTTTAAATGTAGGACGAAAGTAGAAATAAAGGATCCACAAAAGGTGGTGCTGAAGAATAAAAGGCCGGCAACTCAGGGAGTGTGCCCTACTTGTGGGACTAAAGTTTTCAGAATTGGTCAGGGTTAACAGCTAACTACAAAGGCCATTACTGAAAAGGCAGCCATAAAGGGCATGCTCGTGTTGGTTGCCAGGAGAACGGATGCACCTATAATGCATTCCTGATTGCCTACAGTAAACAAATATACGAACGGATACACATGGGGGTATGGATTTGACCGGGTTGATGGCTTACTTAGTATTTACGCTAATTCGGCCATTAGACCAGTAAAGTCCATACCCCCCCTCTTTTGTGCTTTACTAGTTGCAGTAGAGTATTTAAAAGGGAAAGTGGACAGTTTATTATATATCACGGTCTTTAACACGGTTTGGATATTCTATATTAGAATATTTCTAACAGAGATAATAATTCTTTCCCGAATATACCCGCCATGTGCTATAATGAATAGCTGATTGGACGGAAAACGGAGCTACTAAACAGACAGGTATTTACGAGTATTTCTGTATTTTCGCGCTCATCATAATATACAGGCAAAGGAGGAGTGGTCTTGGGTAAAATCAACGTTGCTATAATAGGGGTAGGTAATTGCGCTTCTTCGTTAGTCCAGGGGGTCTATTACTACAGGGAGGCCAAGGAGAACCAGTTCGTTCCCGGATTGATGCACGTAAACCTCGGCGGATACCATATAAGCGATATAAACTTCGTGGCTGCTATTGACATTGATAAGAACAAGGTCGGGAAAGACTTGGCCGAGGCAATTTACACTCCTCCTAATAATACCTTCAAGTTCTGTGAGGTGCCGGCAACCGGGGTCAAGGTAGTACGCGGCATGACTCACGACGGGTTGGGTAAATATCTCTCTCAGATAATCGAGAAGGCACCGGGTTCTACCGCTGATATCGTTAAAATACTACAGGAAACGAAGACCGATGTAGTGCTCAACTATCTTCCGGTAGGTAGTGAAGAGGCAACCAAGTGGTACGTGGAGCAGGTGCTGGCAGCCGGATGTGGCCTTATCAACTGCATCCCGGTTTTTATAGCCAGAGAGAAATACTGGCAGGGACGGTTTGCTGAAAAAGGCTTGCCGGTTATTGGGGATGATGTTAAGTCCCAGGTAGGGGCAACTATAGTACACCGTATTCTTACTCGTCTATTTAGAGAGCGCGGAGTGCGTTTAGAACGCACCTATCAGTTGAACTTTGGTGGAAATACTGATTTTCTTAACATGTTGGAGCGAGAGCGACTGGAGTCAAAAAAGATATCAAAGACGGGAGCCGTTACATCGCAGCTGGACTATAAACTTGACCCGGATAATATTCACGTAGGGCCCAGCGATTACGTACCATGGCTTACCGACCGTAAATTCTGTCATATCAAGATGGAGGGCAGGACTTTTGGCGATGTGCCTCTGGACCTGGAGCTTAAACTGGAGGTGTGGGATAGTCCCAATTCAGGCGGAGTCATTATAGATGCCATCAGGTGCTGTAAACTAGCCCTTGACCGCGGGTTAAAGGGAGAGTTGGTCGGCCCGTCTGCTTACTTTATGAAATCGCCACCGGTGCAGTATACCGATAATGAAGCCAGGCAGATGGTTGAAGAATATATTTCCAGTACCAAGGCGGCTCCGGAGAAAGCCCCGAAAGCAAAGGGGTAAACAGTAAGAGGTAACCGCAGGTATTATGTAGCTACGTATGAAAATAGCATTAGTATCACCCTATGATTTTGCCTTCCCAGGCGGCATAACCAATCATATCTCATCACTGGAGTACCACCTCACCAAAATGGGACATGAAGTAAAAATTATTGCCCCCGCTTCCAATCGGGTAACCGATTTTGGCGACAGGTTTATATCCATAGGTAAACCACGACCTATCCCGGCGAGCGGTTCTATTTGCCGTGTTACTATATCACCCTGGCTTTCAAGCCGTGTAGAGCACGTACTGGAAACGGAAAAGTTTGATATTATTCATCTTCACGAACCACTCATGCCCATGCTTTGTACCACCGTACTGCGGCTTTCCGGGACGGTCAATGTGGGCACTTTTCATGCTCATGAAGGCAGTCCCGGCTATAACTTCGGGAGACCGATAAGCACAATTATACTGAGAAGGTGGTTTCGCCGGCTTGACGGCCGGATAGCGGTGTCCGTCCCGGCCAGGGAGTTCGCCAATAAATATATGCCCGGGGAGTATAACATCATACCGAACGGGGTTGATCTGGAGCATTTTTCACCGGATAAAATGCCGATTGACGGTTACGATGACGGTAAACTGAACATTCTCTTTGTAGGTCGGCTGGAGCACAGGAAAGGTGTGAACTATCTGCTGGACGCCTACCGTAGCGCCAAGATGGAAATTCCCGATTGCCGTCTTATTATCGTAGGACCGGGTACCAGACTGCGTGGCCGGTACGAAAAATGGGTAGCGCGAAAGGGACTGAAGGATGTTGAGTTTGTAGGACGTGTTACTTATGATGAGTTGCCCAGGTACTATCAAAGGGCTGATATATTCTGCGCACCGGCGACAAGCTGTGAGAGCTTTGGTATAATCTTACTGGAAGCCATGGCTATGGGTAAACCTGTCATTGCCTCCAATATAGCGGGTTATGCCAGTGTAATGACTCATAATGAAGAGGGTTTACTGGTACCGCCCCGGGATGCTAAAACGCTGTCACAGGCGCTTGTTTCCCTGATGTCGGATAGCTCACTGCGGGAACAGCTGGGAGCCAGGGGCAAGGTTAAGGCGATGAACTACAACTGGCAGCAGGTGGCACAGAATATTTGCGATTATTATATTGAGGTTATCAACAGTAAAAAATGACATGGCTCCATTCAAATATATACGGTACGTATAACTGATGCAGGTATATTCACCGGTATATGGAACTACCTTCCCCTTAACATAAAATGATAGATGTAACCAACATACGTAAGAATCTTGGTCGCTATATTAGCCAGCCAATCGTCAGCATACTGGCCAGAACGAATCTATCACCCAATGTTCTATCCGTTGCCGGTCTCCTGGTTACTTCAGGTGCCGCGGTGCTTATTGCTATGGGGCATCTGATTGCGGCAGGTTTTACGGTGCTTGCCGCCGGTGCCTTTGATATCCTGGACGGGGCGCTTGCCCGTTACAGCAATCGTGTTACACTGTTCGGTGGTATCTTTGACTCAACGATTGACAGACTGTCGGATGCGGTACTCCTCCTGGGAGTCCTGGGACTATTGCTGCGGGCACCGGAGCAGTCAAGTCTCTTTGTCTGGCTTGACTGCGACTGGGCAATACTGCTCCTTTTTGCCACGCTGGTGAGTTCATCATTGGTAAGCTATATGAGGGCCAGAGCAGAAGCAGCGGGTCTTACGTGTCAGGTTGGCATATTTACCCGCACGGAGAGAATTATCGTGCTGGTACTGGGTCTATTTTTAAACCAGATTGTTATTGCCCTTATCATAATTGCACTGTTAAGCTTTATAACCGCAGGGCAAAGGTTTGTCCATATACGGCGGCAAACCGAAGAACATACAGGCAGGTAAGTAAGCCGTTACTTAAACAGCGTTCAATCCCTAATGTGTCAGATATGAGGAAGGTTTATTTATGTACCTGTTTGTGATATAAATAGTAGGAATTAATCGGGAAAGGTGGTCTTATTCAATGAAAGACCGGAATTTTGAGCTTAGCCTTGGTGGACTGTCAATTATCGTGCTGCTATGGATTATTCTGGGAATAGTTTTTGGAGTTCTGGCCTGGGGATGGGTAGTATTAATCGGGTTGGTGCTGGAAATAGCAGGCGGTGGCTTTTTGCTTCATTACTGGGGTAAAAGCTATATGGCCAGACAGTAGTATTACAGATTAGGAGAAGTTATGCCAGCTTTAGCTGTTATTGGTGGCCAGTGGGGTGACGAAGGAAAAGGGAAGGTGGTCGACCTGCTGGCTCAGAAATCAAAGGTGGTTGTCAGGTTTTCCGGTGGTGATAATGCCGGGCATACGGTAATCAATGATTACGGAGAGTTCAAGTTGCACCTTGTGCCTTCCGGTATATTTTCGCCAGGTATTCTCTGTATCATAGGAAACGGTGTTGTGGTTAACCCTGGCGTGCTTATGGACGAGATGAGCATGTTAGAGCGGCGTGGCGTTGACACCAGTAATCTTTTTATCAGCGACCGTGCTCATTTAATCATGCCCTACCATACCCTTCTGGACGGTCTGGAAGAAGAATCCCGGGGCGGACAGGCAATAGGCACCACACGTAAGGGTATTGGCCCCGCTTTTGCGGATAAAGCGGCACGGGTGGGTATCAGAGCAGGTGAACTTCTGGATAAAGAAGCGCTGCGGGGCAGGCTCCGCTCCATATTAGAGAGCAAAAATGCTATTCTAACCGGAATATACAGACTTGACGCACTGTCTTTGGACGAGGTATACCGTCAATACTGCGAGTATGGCGAGAAACTGGCGGGACATATCAGAGATACGGTAACGCTAATAAATGAAGCACTTAACCGTGGCGAACCGGTATTACTGGAAGGGGCCCAGGGCACCCTGCTGGACCCTGATTTTGGCACCTATCCCTACACTACGTCGTCCTCGCCGTTATCGGCTGGTAGCTGTCTGGGAGCCGGTATCAGCCCTACCAAACTGGATAGCATCCTCGGTGTTTTTAAGGCTTACTGTACCCGCGTCGGTGCCGGTCCGATGCCCACCGAGCTGGTAGATGAAATCGGTGACATGATGAGAGAGCGTGCCCATGAGTACGGTACTACGACAGGCAGACCCCGGCGCTGCGGCTGGTTTGATGCCGTGGCTGCGCACTACAGCCACCTGGTTAATGGCTTTACCGGTCTGGCTATTACCCGCCTCGATATCCTGGATACTTTCACCAAACTGAAGATATGTACAGGCTATAAACTGAACGAGGAGATTATCCGGTATTTTCCGGCTAATATAAATGAGCTGGAGAAATGCCAGCCTATCTACGAGGAGCTTGACGGCTGGCAGGCATATACCAGTGATATAAAAGAGTATGACCACTTACCGGAAAAGGCACGCCAATACATATCAAGGATAGAGGAATTAACCGGCTGCCCGGTAGATATGATTTCCACAGGGCCCAAGCGGGAGCAAGTAATCTATAAGACGCCTCGCTATTAACGAAGATAAGGGCGTTTCACTGAATCATCGGGTATCACAACCCTGTACGGCGTGTAAAGGTGAGATATAGCTCTTTATTAATACTCTTATGGCTTGCCGCAGGAGCAATCAAATAGCAGTTCCGGTACACACCACATTGTTCCAGAGGCTACACGTTAAGATCAATGATATGGTTCTTAAGTGTATCCTTTAATAGGGCAGCCGTTTTTTCGTCAGCCTCAACCAGTGGCAGGCGCAGCTTGCCTACCCGGAAGCCAACATGGTTAAGCGCGTATTTCAGCGGTATGGGATTGGAAATTACAAATAGCGCGTTAATTATCGGCAATAGATTACGGTGTATACTGGCTGCTTCCTCCGCCTTACCGCCGACAAAGCTGTCTATCATGCTCTTTATCTGCTTACCCACCAGATGCGAGGCGACGCTTATCACGCCGTAACCGCCAAGGGCTAGTATGGGCAGGGTATCACTGTCATTGCCGCTCCAGACCAGGAACCCCTTTCGGGCACCGCTGATAATCGTGGCAATCTGGTCCAGATTGCCACTGGCCTCTTTGACACCGATAATATTATCAACCCAGCTTAACCGGATAACCGTTTCTGACGCCAGGTTAGTAGCGGTACGGCCGGGTACATTGTATAGGATACATGGCAGGTTGGTAGCATCGGCAATGGCCTTAAAATGCTGGTACAGGCCTTCCTGTGTCGGTTTGTTATAGTAGGGCACGATAAGCAGGCAACCGTTAACACCCGTCTTTTCCGCTTCACTGGTCAGAGCGATGCTCTCGGCAGTATTGTAACTGCCAGTACCGGCTATTACCGTGCCGCCAGTGCCAACGGCTGCTTTTATACCGGCAAAAAGACGAAGTTTCTCATCACGGCTAAGCGTGGGTGACTCACCGGTGGTACCAGAAACTACCAGACCGTCGCTGCCTGCCTTGAGAAGGGCAAGCGCCAGTTTATTGGCCTGCTCATAATCAACGCTGCCATCATCGGCGAAGGGTGTTACCATAGCCGTTATCAGTCTTCCAATACTGTTCATTTATTACCTCCGGGATGCACCCAGTCTCTTTTTATCATTTCCTCGGCTATCTGTATGGCATTCAGGGCGGCACCCTTGCGCAGGTTATCAGCCACAACCCATATGACCAGGCCGTTGGGATGAGAAGCGTCGCGGCGGATACGGCCTACAAAGACTTCATCGGTACCGGAAGCCGCCCATGGCTGCGGATAGAGGCTTATAGCCGAGTCATCCAGCACCTTGACCCCCGGCGCCTTGGCAAGAATACGCTGGGCATCTTCGGGTGACATCATCTGAGATAACTCGATATGTATTGACTCGCTGTGCCCGGTAAATACGGGTACCCGGACGCAGGTAGCCGAGATGGCTATGTCAGCATGCATTATTTTCTTTGTTTCCTCTATCATCTTCCATTCTTCTTTGGTATAGCCATTATCCAGAAAAACGTCTATCTCCGGTAGCACGTTGAAAGCTATCTGGTGCGGGTATACATGAGGGATAGTGGTCTGACCGTCCAGGACTTGCCTGGACTGCGTCTGCAGTTCAGCTACGGCGGCAGAGCCCGTGCCAGAAACCGCCTGATAGGTATCTATAACGAGACGCTTTATCGGGCTAACCTGGTGTAAGGGGTGGAGAGCTACCACCATCTGTATCGTTGAGCAGTTAGGATTAGCTATAATGCCCCTGTGCAATTGAATATCCTGGGGATTAACTTCGGGAACCACCAGAGGCACTTCGGGAAACATCCGGAAAGCAGAGCTATTGTCTATGACCACCGCCCCGGAGCGCGCCGCTATCGGGGAGAAGTGGCGGCTGACCTCGGCACCCGCTGAGAACAGGGCAATATCTATCTGCTGGAAAGACTCCAGATTGGTTTCATGAACTTCAATTTCATGGTCGTTCACCAGTAATATTTTACCGGCGGATCGATCCGAGGCCAGAAGATGCAGGGAGTTGACCGGAAAATCGCGCTGCTGCAGCGTCTTTATAAACTCCTGCCCAACGAGTCCGGTAGCACCAACAATGGCAACATTATATCCCGACATCGTCTTACTCCCGATTACTCCTTAAGACCAAGCAATGTGTCCAGACCAAACACCATACCTTTGATATTGATTACCTGTTTTATGGCCAGTATTACCCCGGGCATATAGCATTCACGGCTGGTGGTATCATGGCGTATGCTGAGAGTTTGCCCGGCCGTTCCCAGTAATACCTCCTGGTGGGCTAAAAGACCTGGCAGCCGTACGCTATGAATGGTAACGCCTTCCACTTCATCACCCCGGCTGACCGGGTTGCTACCACTTCCCGCGGGACGGATAAACCTTTTACCGCGCGAACCTGCCATTAACCTGGCTGTTAATAGCGCGGTCCCTGAAGGAGCGTCAGCTTTCAGGTGGTGATGAAGCTCAATGATTTCGCCGTAGTCAAAGTACTGGGAAGCTATTTTGGCGAGGTGCATCATCAGCACGGCACCGAGGGCAAAGTTTGGCGCTACGACGACACCAACCTGGTGAGTAAGTGCCAGCTGCTCTATTTCTTTAATTTCATCGCTGGAAAGCCCGGTAGTGCCGGTTACCACGTTGACACCAAGCTCAGCGGCAATACGTACCGTCGGCGGCACGGCTCTTGCCGTGGTGAAGTCTACCAGGACATCCGGTTCGGTACGGGTAATTATGTCCCTCAGGTCTGAAGAAAAGGGTACTGTAGTGAGACTACCTGGTAGCGGCAGAGAATCTGTGCCAACTTCCAGCTCTACAGCACCGGCCATCTCCATCTCAGAGTCAGCGCATACTGCTTTGACCACTTCCTGCCCCATTTTACCTGAAACACCGTGGACAATTACTTTTATTGGTTTCATAGTCGGCTATCCTGCGCCTGAACGATAAAATTACTTAATCGTTTATTTTAAACGTGATTTGACTAATATGAAACACTTGGCAGTGACTAAGAGTAGCCTTTAAAGGCATTATAGCGTATTCAGGATAGATAAGCTCTTTAACGCCAACTATTTCTCGGCGAACGAGGTTCGCCCTGCTTTTTAAACGGGTAGTCCTTCGATGGAGCTTCTTCCTGGGAACTGGATGTGGGCGACATATTGTCAAATACGGCGCGGCGGGATAGATTTATGCGGCCCAGGTTATCGATTTCGGTTACTTTAACAGTAATCTCTTCTCCAACTTTTACCACGTCTTCCACTGAGTCGACACGATAGTCAGCCAGCTGACTGATATGAACCAGCCCTTCTTTGCCGGGAAGAATCTCTACCATAGCCCCGAAATCAAGCACCCGCGTCACTTTGCCGGTATATATGATACCTACCTCCACCTCCCGAGTTAGGCTCTGTATAATTGCGATGGCTTTCATAGAGGATTCACTATTAGGCGAACCGACATAGACTGTGCCGTCCTGCTGTACATCAATGGTGGCCTTGGTCTGCTCCACGATAGACCGGATTGTTTTTCCTCCCGGGCCAATGACACTGCCGATCTTTTCCGGGCTAATGGTTATTTTTTGGACACGCGGTGCGTAGCGGCTGAGCTCCGGCCGGCTGGCACTTATAGTCTGCTGCATAACATCCAGAATGTATAAACGCGCTTCTTTCCCCTGATAAAGCGCTTTCTCTAGAATACCTAAATCTATACCTTTAAGCTTGATATCCAGCTGCAATGCGGTAATGCCTTTGGTAGTACCGGCGACTTTAAAATCCATATCGCCACTGCTATCTTCAATACCCTCTATATCTGTCAGTACAGCGTATTTTCCATTGTCACCTGTTATTACACCCATGGCGATACCGGCCACGGCGCTCTTTATAGGTATGCCCGCATCCATCAAGGATAAGCTGCTCGCGCAGGTACTGGCCATAGATGTGCTACCGCTGGAGCTTAAGACCTCGGAGACCAGCCGGATAGTGTAAGGGAACTCGTTACCATCCGGTATAACGGGTAATATGGCTCTCTCGGCCAGGGCACCGTGTCCTATATCGCGCCTGCCCGGTGAACCGGTGCGCTTTACCTCGCCGTTGGAGAAGGGAGGGAAGTTATAGTGATGTATGAAACGTTTGCTGTCCTGTATTCCCAGTCCGTCAAGCGGCTGTTCCTTAGCAATAGGCCCCAAGGTAGTGATGGTGAGTACCTGGGTCTGACCTCTCTTAAACATTGCGGAACCGTGAGTGCGCGGCAGTAGCCCTACCTCGCAGGAGAGAGGGCGTATCTCTTTAAGTCCGCGCCCACCCAGACGCTGCCCCTTTTCCAGGACATTATTTCTCATTACCGTTTCTATTTCAGTATATATGGCGGCGCCTATCTCATCTTCAGGAAATGACTCTTTTAACTCGCCTAGAATGTCCTTTTTTATCTCATCCAGGGCCTGTTCGCGTTCCTTTTTAACCTTAAGGCCCAATGCCTGTGTAATTCTATCGTCGGCGATAGGTGAAATGGCCGCAATAATATCCGGGTTAATTACAGCGGGACAGACCTCTATCTTGGGCTTACCGAAAGCAGCCTGAAGCTCTTCCTGGATTTTGATAATCCCCTGGTTTGCCTCGTGACCGTACCTCGCAGCTTCGATAATGATATCCTCTGATAGCTCCCGGGCTCCCGCTTCTATCATTACTATGGCATCCTTATTGCTGGCTACAACCAGGTCCAGACTGCTGTCTTCCAGTTGAAGAAGTGTCGGGTTCAAAACTAACTTATCATCAATGTAGCCGACACGCACGGCGCTTACCGGACCGTAGAAAGGTATTGGTGATAGCGATAGAGTGGCGGAAGCACCGATAAGTGAAAGTATGTCCGGGGCATTCTCCTGATCCGCAGAGAGCACAGTAGTTATAATCTGGATTTCGTTATACCACCCTTTGGCTATTAGCGGGCGGATCGGACGGTCGGCAAGGCGGCAGGCCAATGTTGCTTCCTGGCTCGATCTTCCCTCACGTCTGATAAAACCACCTGGTATCTTACCGGCAGCGTAAAGCCTTTCCTCATAGTCAATGGTCAGGGGTAAAAAGTCCACCCCCTCTCGCGGCGTATCCGAAGCACAGCAGGTAACCAACACCACCGTATCCCCATACCGGACCGTTACCGCCGAGCTAGCCTGCTCAGCCAGTTTTCCTGTCTCAATAACCAGGCTACGACCGCCAATTTCATGTTCGATAGACTGACGTTCTTGCAAAACTTTCCTCCATGTCGTTGACTCTATTTACGTAATCCGAGTCGGGCAATCAAGTTACGATATCGGTCAACGTTTTTCTTGCTGACATAAGCGAGCAGCCTTTTTCTGTGACCCACGAGTTTAAGTAGACCACGCTGCGTATGGTAATCATGACGGTTATCCGTCATATGCCGGGTAAGCTGGTTTATCCTGCCCGTAAGCAGGGCTACCTGAACTTCTACCGAACCAGTATCTCCTTCGTGAGTACTGTAGTCACTTATGACTGCGCTTTTCTTTTCTTTATCCATTAATTTTAACCCCGCGTAATTTATGTAAAAACCTAGTTAAATATATCACAAACAGGCATATATAGCAAAAGCAGCCATGTATTAATACGGCACGTCTGCTTCATAAAAGCCTTTCAAAGGCTATTACATGGTTAAGTCCAGGCTGGCAACACCGCTGGCATTAGCCATGCTTGAAATAATGCTTAAGCCAAAGCATATCTATAAATGCTCGGGTAATATACCAGCCCGCTTCTTATAACGGCAATAAACTATCTTGGCGTAATAGCCCTGACCAGAGTAGCTGCTGCCAGTACTTTAGCCATGTCACCGACTATGAACGGTAAAAAGCCGATAATCAGTAACTGATAGAAACTAACGGCTTCGCCGCCTACCAGGTTCATCCAGATATTTAGCTGGAGGAGACCGGGCATGTAAATCAAGGCAAAGTTAGCTATGGATAAAAGACCGAGTATACCGAGGAAGCTTTTACTTTTTATGAAGTAATCGGCAAAGTGGCCGGTAAATAGGGCGACCAGAATAAAACCTAGAATATAACCTCCCGTCGGTCCAGCCAGATAACCCGCGCCACCAGCCCAGCCGGCAAACCAGGGTATGCCAGCTGCTCCCAGACCCGCATACATAACCACGCTGATACCTCCCCACCATCGACCGAGGAGGATACCGGCCAGCAATACCGCGAACGTCTGTGCGGTGATAGGTACCGGAGTCCAGGGCAGGTAGAACCTTGCCTGTGCCGCGAGCCCAATAATACAGGCCATGCCCAGTGCCAAGGCTATTTTCTTACTTGTGCTGAGTTCGTATCGCCAGCGAAGGGCACTATAACGTTTGCCAGCCAGTCCATCCCATGTGTTAACAGCCATGCCAATCTCCTTTGCATATATACTAGTAAGATAGCATTTTAATATTTAAGCCTGTAAATAGTCAACTTTTTGATGTAGCTGAGATGGTGGCCCACAAATAGCTATTGAGAAGCAGAGCCAAAGTGAGGTATCCATGATGAATGAGGCCAGCATAAATGATTAATTCATCCATAGTAGTGTCTTGCTACCTGAACGGGAGGCGAATATAATACCAGTGAAATTACGAGATGGCGTATGTTGAATAAGCACATCTCAAACGAAGTATAAGGAGTCGCATCAATGAACGAACCAGCCAGACGAAAGATTATTGCTGCCATGCCCGCTTATAACGAGGGCAACTATATAGGCAGCCTGATAGTACAGGCACGGCAGTACGTTGACGAGGTTATTGTCATCGATGACGGCAGCACGGACCATACGGCCCGGGTTGCCCGGCTTACCGGCGCTCTGGTGGTGCAGCATAAGCAAAACATGGGTTACGGTTGTGCCATCCAGAGTATATTTACCGAGGCGAAGAAAAGGAACCCCGATATTCTTATTATCTTTGATGCGGACTCCCAGCACAATCCGGACGAGATGACCAGTCTTATTAAAGCCATAGCCGATGGTTCTGATGTTGTCATCGGTTCTAGAGAGATGCAGACAAACAAGATTGCGGGCTACCGCCGTCTGGGGCAGAGGATACTGTCACGGCTGACACAGGTCGCCTCACGCAAAGCGTTGACGGATACCGAGTCAGGTTTCAGGGCTTACTCCAGCAAGGCGATAAACATGCTGGAGCTTAAAGAAAAGGGAATGGCGATATCATCGGAGATAGTAACCGAAGCCGTAGCCAAAGGTCTAAAAGTTACCGAAGTGCCTATCTCCGTCACCTATACCAGTGACGGCTCAACCCTGAATCCTGTCAGTCACGGATTCGGCGTACTTAACCGTATAATGGCGATGATTTCCGAACGAAGACCGCTTCTATTCTTTAGCATATTTGGTGGTATATTTTTAGCGGCCGGCATAGCTGCCTGCATCCTGGTAATACGGTCTTTCTACTATGCCACAGGTGAGCTGGCAACGGGGACGGCGCTGCTGGCCACTCTTTTTATCACCATCGGTATTTTTACCATATATACCGGGATCATACTGAACGTAATGGTAAAGCGTATCCGTGACAAAATTTAACATAATACTATCGTGGTAATTATTCCGGTGCGGGAATAGCCCTGAAGGACAGTTGCAGTAACTTCATCATATCCACCGCATTAAGGGGCGCATAACCCTGCCAGTAATTATTGAAAAAAGCAACGGTTAGCTTTGCCCGGTTGCTATAGTCCTTAACCTTCGTAGCGAGCTCCTCAATTTCTTCCGGCGAATATAGATAACGGTAACGTGTTTCGCTGTCTCCCTGCCACCACATCTCATTGTTCCGTCCGTGGAAACGGAAATAGGCCATGTCCGAAATCAACGGTACCTCAGTAGCAACGGAGGAACTGAATTTGGGCTCGTCTATCTGGACCCAGGAGACGTTACTATCACCCAGCAAGCGAGCGGTACCATCATCATCGCTCCAGCTGCGATGCCTCAATTCAACGGCCAGCCAGACGTGCCTATGTATATGTTTTCTTCACCGGCCATAATTACCTGCCTTATAAAATAATTATACATTAAATATGTAATCATTACCCGTAATACTTGACAAATAGAACGGTAGTTCTATAATGATAGTAGAACGGTCGTCCTAACTATTTATAGGGAGAGGCAGATGGTAAAGTCAAATAAGCGCCTACAGATAATAGATTTTATCAGAGGTTTTATAGATGACAGGGGCTATGCT
>Ga0075115_10000386_pt1 | contig 21487 bp, 18 predicted proteins | sample AntAceMetag02UKH_FD_69785 | JGI IMG/M metagenome (GOLD analysis project Ga0075115, IMG submission 69785) | Saline lake microbial communities from Ace Lake, Antarctica - Antarctic Ace Lake Metagenome 02UKH | ecosystem: Environmental > Aquatic > Non-marine Saline and Alkaline > Saline | place... | reverse complement strand
AATGTACGTATTGCGGCGGAAATTGCCAAAGCATATTCAAAACTTAGCTGACCTCATACCATGACTCCCCAAGGCACACCTTCTATCAACATTTTCCGGAAAACCTGTTGATAGGGTAGCTGTCTTTACACAAATACCATTCACGCTAACGATCCCGACTTTCACCCTGAACCATTTCATAGATACTCTGATTCTCTCGCTCGTTTGAGAATAAAAAGTGTAATAAAGATTATCAGCAAGGGGTTTTTATGTGTCATAGCGAAATTCTATACATTTTTCTCTGTTTAGTGAATATGTACTTGACTTTTAGTTAGATTTCTAACATTTTGATTTTAAACTATATTTTTAATTAAGGATCGATCATGGATGAAATAAATCAAAATCCAATGATGCTCATATTCAGCCTTTTTCCTACATTGATTCGTTCTGTCTTACATGGATTTGAATCAGAGTATGGAAACCGGGCAGGATTGAATCATACGCAGGTCAAGACCCTGCTGCATATCTATAAGCAAGGCCCATCACCCATGTCAGGCATTTGCCGCCATGTAAGTCTGGAAAAGGGATCAATGACTTCTGTTGTAGATACTTTATTAGCTAATGGTCTGGTTCAACGAAACAGTGACGGAAATGACAGGAGAAAAGTCCTTGTCAGTCTGACAGAAACAGGAAAACTCACCGCAAAACAGTGCAGTGATGATGTGTCCCGTTATATTTGCAAAAGGCTTTCCGTCCTTTCAGAGGAAGAAAAAAAACAATTCTGGGACTCTTTGACGACTCTCGAGAAAATTGCCCGGCAACTACAGGAGAACCCGCATGAGTAACGGTGACAAAAAAGCAGAAAAAAAGGCGGCAAAGACCTTAAAAGCTTCTGCTCAAGCGATTAATTCCAAGACATTTCTGGGAACAGAACCCATTTGGGCTCTTCTTAAGCGGCTCTCGGTCCCTGCAATAATCGGCATGCTCGTCAATGCACTCTATAACTTTGTTGATACAATTTACGTTGGCCAGGGTGTAGGCCCACTGGCAATCGGCGCCTTAAGTATTGCATTCCCTGTTCAGATGCTGATTTCTGCCTTTGCACAGATGTTCGGAGTTGGTTCGGCATCAATCATCTCTCGCCGTCTTGGAGAAAAGAATGAGGTAGCCGCCGCCAATGCAGCAGGAACTGCACTCTCTGCTACGGTGATCACAGCCCTTGTCATCACCGTTCTCGGTACAATATTTATAGAACCACTGCTTGCAGCATTTGGTGCAACAGATAATATCCTGCCCTATTCCAGAGACTACCTCTCAATCATCCTTTACGGGTCAATATTCATCTCAATCTCGATGTCCTCAAATAATATCATTCGCGCAGAGGGAAAAGCTAAAGCCGCTATGTTCATCATGGTTATTGGTACCGGCGCAAATTTGATCCTTGATCCAATATTTATTTTTGGATTCAACATGGGTATTCGGGGTGCGGCTGTTGCCACGGTAATAAGCCAGATTCTCTCTGCTTTATATGCGATCAGGTTTTTCGTAAAAAACGAGAGCATACTCCCCCTGCATTTGTCCTCTTTCAAAATTCGTTTGAAAGTGCTCTGGGAAACGGTGATCCTGGGCTTCTCATTCTTTGTTCGGCAGGCCGGCGGCAGCCTGATGGCTCTGGCTGTCAATAATATGCTGAAAATATACGGCGGTGATATGGCTATTGCTGCCTATGGTATGGTGCTTCGGGTTATGATGTTCTTTCTCATGCCTGTATTCGGTCTTGTCCATGGATTCCAGCCTATTGCCGGGTACAACTATGGTGCAAAAAAGATGGACCGAGTCAAAGAAGTTGTCTGGAAGGCGATTCTGATATCTACCTTGATTGGGCTTTTTGGATTTCTTCTTATAATGTTTTTTCCCAAATTCATACTTACGATATTCACCTCTGACGCTCAGGCTCTTGCTATTGCAGTCCCTGCCTTGAGAACAGTAATGATGCTGATTCCTCTCCTGGGAGTTCAGGCTATCGGTTCAACCTTTTTCCAGAGTACCGGCAAAGCTATTCCGGCATTTTTCCTGGGACTAAGCAGGCAATTTCTTTTTCTTATTCCATTGGTTCTTATACTTCCGGGATTTCTTGGTTTATCAGGTGTATGGATTGCCTTTCCAATAGCCGATTTAATGGCGACTTTAATCACTGCCACCTGGATGCTTATTGAATTGAAAAGAATGTGCAGAAAATTTAATGTTGAACAATTAATTGATGGAGAAGGCGCTGGAAACCATTGTTAGAATAAAATTTTAATAGTGCGGGGGTCGATCTTAACCCCCGCTTCCTGGAAACCTATATTAGTAATGCGGGGGTCGCTCTTAACCCCCGCTTCCTGGAAACCTATATTAGTAATGCGGGGGTCGCTCCCCACTCGTCCGCTCTTCCGCTGCAAGTTCCAGTAAATCTTCCAGCTTCTTTGAGAGAAGGTCTGTTTTACTCTCCAGATCCCTAATCCGCTGCTGTTGATCAATTACCACCTCATTTAGCTGCTGGATCAGATCATCCTGATAGGCAACTTTTGTCTCTAAACGTATTATGCTCTCTTCCGACATTCTCTGCCTCCCGGATTGGTTGTGAGAATCATACTACACCAGCAGAAGCCATGTATCAACTAAAAACAGCCTGCCGAAAATTACAAACAAGTGCTCTTTTCAGCAAGAATTAGCATAAATCATGACTTTCTTTCCATCTACAATTACTCCTGATTTCGCATTGTGGCATATTGCATAATTTTTTCCGGTCTTTTCCCCCTCACACATAACCACGATCCGGTCGCGCATTCGAAAGACTTCCCCTCTTTCACAAGTTCATTCATCAAGGTATAAATTTTACTTTTTGCTAATTTCCTCCTGACAGGTTTTTCGGGAGCTGATCCAGACTGGGTGTCTTAACTTTCAGCTTGTCAACAAACTTTTTTGTAATTTTCTAATAATATGCTATTTTTGAAATTGCCACAGGTACTACTCTTTTTTGTTTATTTCTATTAGCACCATTCCCAAAATTTGTCAAATACCATATACTGTTTCTTCAAACAGTATCGGGGGATAAACCTATGACAAATCTGGTAACTCAGACTCTTAAAGAAGATCTTTCCGAAACAGGAGACATAACCAGTCAAGCAATATTTACCACTGAGAAAGATATCTTCAACCTGGTATCAAAAGATACTGGAATCCTTTGCGGATCCACAACTGCAATTGAAGTTTTTAACGAAGTTGATGCCGAAATATCAGTAACTTTCCTGAAACATGATGGTGACGAGCTGTCACCCGGTACTCTTGTAGCAGTCATCTCCGGAAAAGTCCGTTCTATTCTGACCGCTGAACGTACTGCGCTGAATTTCCTCTCTCATTTAAGTGGAATAGCCACAAAGACTCATAGATATACCCTCGCTGCAAAGGGAGCGGTAGTCCTTGATACCCGAAAAACTATTCCCGGTCTGCGTGAGCTGGAAAAATATGCTGTTACCTGCGGCGGCGGACAAAACCACCGAATGGGTCTGTATGATATGGTCATGATTAAAGATAATCATATAGATGCTGCCGGCGGTATTCCCCAGGCAGTACAGCGAATTCGGGATATGTGGGGTGATACCTATCGGATTGAAGTGGAAGCCAGGACTCTTGAAGAGGTTAGATTGGCACTCGATTCAGCCGCAGACAGGATTATGCTTGACAATATGCCTCTTCAGATGATGAAGGAAGCGGTACTTATGGTTGGCGAAACAGCAGAAACTGAAGCCTCTGGAAATGTTACCCTTGAAAGAATCCCCTCAATCGCCGATACAGGTGTCAATTTCATTTCTGTAGGGGGACTGACACATACGGTTACCGCTTTTGATTTTTCTCTTCGGAAATAGCGTTAACAACTCATGGCAGCAGGTATCTGACTGATGAGATACCAGAGGAATAATAGATTATGAATAAACGTATCGGGGAACTAAAAAAACAACTTGGTGATCAGCTTATCATTCCTGCTCACCATTATCAAAAACAGGAGATCATTGCCTGTGCTGATATTATCGGTGATTCGTACAAACTTGCCGTCGATGTCAGTAACACCGATGCCGAGTACATTGTCTTCTGTGGTGTCAAATTTATGGCCGAGGGAGCAGCAATTCTGGCAAAAGAACATCAGAAAATCATTCTCCCAGCTCCCAGTGCAGGATGCCCGATGGCCGATATGATTTCGATTGATCAAGCGGAAAATGCCATGCAGAATATACAAGAGTTCTGCGGACAGAGAGCTATACCTGTCGTCTACATGAATGCGTACGGCGATATAAAAGCACTCAGCGGGCGATACGGCGGCTCGGTATGCACCAGCTCTAATGCACAAAAAGTCATGACTTATTACCTGCAGAAAAATCTCCCCATTTTCTTTACTCCCGACTATTGTCTGGGCATAAATACCGCCAGAAAACTTTCCCTGCCCGACGAGCAGATTGCAATAGTGCGGCAGGACTGCACTATAGAGACCACCGGGAAACCAGAGGATATCAAGCTGTTTCTCTGGGACGGAAACTGCCGGGTGCATCAGAAATTTACCGTAGATCATATTGAGCGCATCCGGGATAAGCACCCCGGAATAACAGTTATCGTACATCCGGAAGTTAAGGAACCGGTTGCGGCAGCAGCCGATTATGCCGGTTCCACCCAGTATATTTACAATATCATTCAAAAAGCTCCTGCCGGCAGCATCTGGGGAGTTGGAACTGAATATAATTTTGTATCCCGGGTTGCTGCAGACTTTCCTGACAAATTCATCTTCCCAATCTTCGAATCGCACTGCCGGGATATGGAAGAAATAAACATTAATAACCTCCAGTCCATGCTTGAGGCTATTGCTGATGATACACTGCTGCTAAAATACCCGGATCATATTATTACTGTTCCAGAATCTATACGGAAAGATGCGGCCCGATCCATCAACAATATGATCTCTATAGTCCAGGAAAATTAAATATGAAAACAATATATGACGCAGTTATTATCGGTACGGGAATTGCCGGTCTCACCTGTGGTATCGCTTTGAAAGAGGCTGGTAAAGATGTTTTACTCATCACAAAGGAGTCATCTGTTTCAAGTACCAACACTCAACATGCACAAGGCGGTATTATTGCATGGCGTGAAGGAGATTCTGCCGACAGCCTTTCAAATGATATTTTTGAGGCCGGTTGCAGATATAATAACAGGCAGGCAGTAAGAGCTCTTAGTGAAAACGGCCCCAAACTGGTCATTGATTTTCTTATTAACCATACCGGAACCAAATTTGACCATAATGATGCCGGGGAGCTGGACTACACTGAAGAGGCTGCTCATTCACAGAGAAGAATTGTACATTATCAGGATTTGACTGGAGAAGAAATTCAACGATCTTTAATTGAATATGCGAAAAAAATAGGATTGCAAATTCTTACTGACACCACGGCTATTGACCTTATAACCAATAACCATCACTCTCTCGATACTCAGGAGCTGTATACTGCAAGGGAAGTTATGGGGATATATGCTTTGGCCAATACAACCGGTGAAGTCAGGAGAATCCCTGCACATACTGTAGTTCTGGCAACCGGCGGTATCGGAAACCTCTACCAGCACACAACAAATCCGAAATCCGCGACAGGAGACGGTATTGCCATGGCCTACAGGGCTAATGCTGATATTATCAACGCTGAATTTGTACAATTTCATCCAACTTCTCTCTTCCACCGTGATATAAAGCGTTTCCTTATCTCGGAATCCTTACGAGGCGAAGGAGCACGATTGACAGATCTAAACGGACATCAATTTATGCAGGACTATTCAGAATTGCAGGATCTTGCACCCCGTGATGTGGTGGCAAGGAGTATTTACGATAAAATGGGGAAAGACGGTTCGGAATATATCCTTCTTGATCTTGCAAATCATTATACCGGAACAGAACCCATCGAAAAGCGGTTCTCAAAAATATACACAACCTGTTTAGGCGGAGGGATAGATATTACCCGGAAGCCGATACCCGTTGTTCCTGCTGCCCATTATTTTTGCGGCGGCATAAAGGTAGATACAAACGGTCAAACATCAATCAGGAATCTCTTTGCGGTCGGTGAAGTAAGCTGTACCGGTTTGCACGGTGCAAACAGGCTCGCTTCAACTTCTCTACTGGAAGGGTTGTTGTGGGGTAAAAATTGTGCTGACTTTATTAGTAAAAGCAGAAACCGGATATCAGAAAATAGGTTCAGTGCTATTCCGGAATGGAGCAGTCCGGCATCCGGAATAGAATTTGATCCCCTTCTTTTGAAACAGGATTGGCAGGAGATAAGGATGACTATGTGGAATTACGCCGGAATCGTACGAACCACAAAAGGACTGACCCGTGCACGAGCTGATTTAAGCTACTTTTCACACAGGATATTTGATTTCTACCAGCACTCCTCTCTAAATAAGGAAATTATCGAGCTGAGAAATGCCGTTATCAGTGCAGGAATCATCGTTAACGCGGCACTGCACAATACCCGTTCGATCGGCTGCCACTATATCGCGGACAAGTAGTACAAATACTATCTCTGCAAATCTCAATGTATAGTAGTTCAAACTAAATGTATTATTTACTTGACTTTATGTATGATATATATTACACTTCAAACATCACGGAGGTGGAATTATGAGTGTTCAGATGAAACGTGCTATTTTAAATCTGGTTATTTGGTTATCTGTTTTCTTGCTGTTTTTAATTGTATTTTTCAGTGGTAACACAGTCGCTGACTGGGATACCAACAGGGTAAAAATATTCACGCTGGCTTCTTTCTTGGCTATAGGCTATATAGGACAGTTGATTTTAAGCATAGTATTTAGAAAAAGAAAAAATATAATCAACACAGATGAAAGAGATGCCATGATCCTGAACAAGGCTATGTCCAATAGTTTCATAGTCACTTTAGTCTATCTATTCCTGGTTGCCATATCTCTTTATCTATACTATGAAAAAAACGGTTTTGTTCCTGTCGCCTGGCTGTGGTTTATTGCTTATAACGTAGTAATGGCAGCAAATATTACTACTTCCGGCTTTTTAATTTTCCAACACCACAGAGGCGGTAATTAATGGTGTTTACAGAATGCACTATACATAACCATATCAGAACTATACGGCGGGGCAAGGTTGATATAACGCAGAAAGAACTAGCCGATGCCGTTGGCTGTACAAGGCAAACAATAGTTGCACTGGAGCAGCAGAAATATAACCCTTCACTGATACTTGCAATGAAGATAGCAAAAACTCTTGTGGTTTCTCTGGATGAATTGTTTGAGTTTAAATATCCTAATGATCAATGAAAGGTATCACACCCCAGGGCAAGCCCTGAACCCGAGCCATAAGTGGCCCATTTCGCTGAAAACTGCGAAGCTGTTTAAGGGGCAGGGGTGTGACTCCTTGCGACCGCCGCTGAACGGTGGATTTGGAAAAGGGGTCAGACCCCTTTTCCAAATTGTGTTTTCCTCTTAACTGGTACGGTTTTTATTTTCAGCTATTCTTTCCCTAATATTTTTTATTAACTTTTCCGGAACTCCATACTTTTCTGCTATTTCCTGCCAATTGCCCAGAACCTCTTTTGTCTTATCAACAATAACTCTCCAATCTTTAATATCAAAATCATTTGCAATTTTTTGAAAATTATTCAGAGTGAGGTTACGTCTTTTTCCGGCAGCAGCCATTGCATGAAGCCCCTGCTCTCCGGATGAATATGAAAGATCATATGCGGGGGAAATATACCACTTTCCGGAACTATCCATTAAGAATGAAAATTTTTTAGCGTGATCATCTTTATTACAACCGAGATAGTTGAAAACCATGCGCCGGTATATTTCTTTTACTTGTTCCCGAGCGGCATAGTAACGGGTGAAAGCTCAAGCCCGGATGAAAGAAATGCGGGATCATAATTAAAAACATATCTGCCCAGTTTTTCAGAAAGAAACAATTCACCGGCTTTATATGATCTATTCCGAAAATCAAGAAATACCTGAAGTTTGTTCATCGTACTGTCCTAAACTTCTCTGCACGTTCTAGTTCGGTTATAGTCCACCAGCTTCTGTCTGTAATAGCAGTTATTATATGTCTATCCATTTTATATAAAGTTGAAAGCTTAAGCAGGTTAAGCAGACTGATCTGTCCTTTTTTCTCAAAAAGCCGAAGGGTAGCAATATTTACACCGGATCTACTCGCTGCCTCTACCTGTTTTAATCCAATAGCTATACGACGTTCTCTGAACAGATCCCTGATCTGCTGAAGATATTCTTTCTCTAATGAAATCATATTTATAGTATATTATGAATATGAGCAATTTTCAAGCTATATTGATAAATTATTACTATTATAATTAGTCTCTATTACCTTCTTGTCGAACTGTCAAATATTCTTTGACAGTTGCTATTTGGTATATGATAATTTGACAATTGCTTGTTCGCATCATCATACCTCCTCCTGCGTTATTGTAACCACTTCACTTATCAGGGCGGTGTGATATTCTTTTTGCAGGATGATGATGTTTCTCATTCTCCATTATTTTATATCCTCTAATTCTGCATGGGACAATTTGTCGCGATCTGGATGGAATTTACCTTTCCCCCAGTTTTTAGGATTGTTGATTATATATTCCATTATACGGTTAAATGATTTTTCGTTATGGATTATGTGGTCATGAAATCTTGATTGCCATGCAAATTCATGCCCTAAACGATGGGCATATTTTGCAACGGCAGATTTATATGCCCCAACAATGGATGAAATCGTATTCCCCCCCTGATTTTGAAACCGTCGTTGTCCAATTGATTTTTCCGTCCCCATTTCCGTCCCCGTCCCCGTAGAGACAAGGCATGCCTTGTCTCTACCATCATGACCATCGTGGCCATTGTTGTTCAAAATCAATATTCCGTGCACATGGTTTGGCATAACCACAAAATCACCCAACATTATATTTTTTGCATGATTTTTTATTTCGTGCCAGAAAATATCCGCCAAAATACCAATATGTGATAATTGCATTTTTCTGTCTAACACCTCACCAAAATAACATTTTCGATATTTCGTACATATGGTAATAAAATATGATCCATTCCACCCATAATCCCATGATTGCAGTCGTGCTGATGGGATTCGGTATTGATTGTTAAATCGATTCATTAATTTCTTATTGCTCCATTTCTGTCAACCGTTAGAAGCTTCTATTTTGAACTGACGTCAAACTGTCGACAGTTCAAAATAACTGCAGTTTCTTGTTTCATTCAGCTCTATACTTCGTAAAAATCAACAATCAGTTGCTTTACATTCAACTGGTGACAGTCTGTCACCAATTGACTTTGACTACGATTGTGGAAATTATAACCTGCATTTTTATTAAAACTAAGAGCTTTCGGACAACGGGATAGATTGGATAATGCATATAAGCCTTTCTGTATTGGCACAATCTGTCTTCCTTTTTTTACCGTTAGAAGCTTCTATTTGAACTGTCGACAAATTATCGACAGTTCAAATAGATTGCAGTTTCTTGTTTCATTAATCTCTATACTTCTTGAAATTCTCTGCTTGTTCAAAAATTTCTTTAAAAACTTCATCTTTAGGGACAGGTGGATAACCATATTTTGCAAGAATAAGTATTAAACCAACCTTTAATTCTGCTTTAATATCATCCCTTTGTGACCAATCTGTATACTTTGCTTTATCATCAACAACTTTTTTTACTGCTTGTGATAATGCAATCAGCTTTTCATGTGGATATTTAAAATCATGCTTCTCGGCTACTGCTTTTAAAATGTCATAGAAAGCTTTCTCTTCAAAATCAATTCCCAGCTCTTCAAATGAGTTCTTTTCTTTTTGAAGGTCTTTAAAAAGATCTGCGAATTGTCCGGCTATGTCATCAAGAACATCATTGGCAAAAGCAACATCTTCTTTACGCTCGTTATATTTCTCCAGGAGTTTCTTAAATTTCTTTGTAAAGTCTATTCCTTGAATTTTATTTATCTTTTTAAATTCATCAATTGCCTTTTTTAGAAGTTGTTGCAGTAATTTTATTTTGGTATTCGGTAGTTTAATTTTGTCAATCTTTGCCATATATTCATCACTAAATATATCGATATCTTTATTTGCTTCATCTTCTCCAAGTTTAAAAATTTCTTCAACTCCATCACTTAATAATGCCTCTTTTACCATCTCCCGAACTCGTTCATTCATTTGTGCAGTATCAAGAGCATTGCCCTTAGTTAGTTTATGAATTATTGCAGCCACAGCCATATAAAAATGTATATGATCGCGTTCTATTTGAGACAATTCATCACTTGAAGAACATAATGTATAAGCAGAACGAAGTTTTTTCGTCATCGACATAAATCGCTTTTCAATTTCTTTTGAAAATTGCACAAACTCGGAAGCATTATTAAGGCATTCCAATTGTTTTAAGGGTGTCCCTTTAAAATAACCATCTGTGTTAAATGTATGAAATAGTTTTGCAAGCAAATCCAAATGGTCTTTTACAATAATTACAGCTTTTGAAATATCCTCAAAATTATCTTCATTAACATTTGAATATTTTTTTAAGGCAGCATTCATGTTACTTTTGATTCCAATATAATCAACAACCAACCCGGCTTCTTTACCTTCATAGACACGGTTTACTCGAGAAATTGTCTGAATAAGTGAATGCTGCTGAATTGGTTTGTCGATGTATATAGTATCAAGAAAGGGTACATCAAAACCTGTAAGCCACATATCAACAATAATAGCAATCTTGAAATTTGATTTTGCGTTTTTGAATTGACGGCTAAGCTCTTTACGGTAATCCTTTGTCCCGAGTAGATCCCACAACTTTTGGGGATCATCTTTACTACGGGTCATGACCATTTTAATTTTTTCTATCGGCTTTATTTCTTTCCTTTCTTTCTCAGTCAGTAATACACCACCCTTGTCTGCCTTGCCGTCACAGGTAGAATCACACTCTCTTACTTCCGCCCATTCAGGTTTCAAAACAAGAATCTGTTTATATAAATCATAGGCAATTTTCCTGCTTGATGAGACAAACATTACCTTTCCGAGAACACTTGCTCCTTCTTCACATCTTTCATCGTAATGTTTTACAAAATCTTTTGCTAAAGTTTCAAGGCGATCCGGGTCACCGAGAATAATCTCCATATTAGTGACAGCTTTTTTGCTCTCCTCAACCTGGTAATCATTGACCCCTTCTACAGCACATTGTTTGTAGTATTCCTCAATTTCAGCAAGTTTTTTCTCTTCAAGAAGAACTTTGGCTGCCCTGCCTTCATAAACAATACGTACTGTAATATTATCCTGTACAGACTCTTTCATGGTATAGAAGTCAACTATTTTACCAAATACATCGAGAGTGGCATCTATAGGCGTACCTGTAAACCCGACATAAGTCGCATTTGGAAGAGAATCGTGTAGATATTTAGCAAACCCAAAGAGCTTTTTTACCCCATTCGAAGTTACACGGACTTTCTGATCAAGATTAACCTGTGAACGGTGGGCCTCATCGGAAATGCAGATTACATTTGCTCTGTCTGTAAGAAGTTTTAAATCCTCTGTGAATTTATGAATAGTGGTTAGAAAAACACCTCCGCTTTTTCTGCCTTGTAATTTCTGTCTTAAATCATCACGGGATTCAACACTTTCAACGGTATTATCACCAATGAATTTTTTTGCATTGGTAAACTGTCCGGAAAGCTGATCGTCTAGATCTGTCCGGTCTGTAATTAGGACAATAGTAGGGCTTGAAAAAAAAGTACTTCTCATCAAAAGACGAGTAAGATAAAGCATTGCATAGCTTTTCCCACTTCCCGTTGCTCCAAAATAAGTGCCACCTTTCCCATTCCCCTCAGGCTTCATCTTATCTTTAATTGAATAAAATAATTTTCGGGCTGCGTAGTACTGGGGATAACGACAAACAATTTTTATATCCTCATTTGAAGTATCAGGGAAAAAGATAAAATTACGGACAATATCAACAAGACGGTCTTTGTTGAACATCCCCTTAACCATTGTATACAGGGAGTTTATTCCATCGACCTCTTTAATTTCATTGCCATCGGTTTTACCCCATGCATAAAAAAAATCATAAGGTGCAAATAGAGAGCCTGCCTTATTGTTTACTCCGTCGCTGATAACACAAAAAGCATTGTATTTAAAAAGTTCGGGAATATCACGCAAGTAACGTATCGTTATCTGATCATAAGCATGTTTGATAGTGGTATTTTCTTTGATAGCACTTTTAAACTCAATTACCACAAGCGGAATACCATTGATATAGATGATAGCGTCGGGTATCCGCTTTTCATATCCCTGTATTTCAAGTTGATTAACTATTTTATAGATATTTCGGCTTTCATTAAACGTAGCGGATTCGGCTGAGATAGTTGGTAACTCCTCAGAAGGCGGGGGCCGAAATGCAGGTAAACTACCATAGTCAATGAGTTGAATATAAAGATCTTTTCGATCACGGTCTTCTCGTTTGAGTAGAAATCCATCAGCAACTATTTTCATGATAGCCTTGTTGCTTTCGTACAGAGTAGAAGATGGAAACAGTTCCAATTTACGAATTATGGCATCTATTTCATTTAGCTTTATATCGTCGTTTGAATATCTGTTAAGTAGATACTGCTTCAAATCATCGCGAAGAAGGACATCGGGCATTTCTTTATGAATTTGCTCACCTTTTAGATGTTTGTATCCTTCTTTTTCAAAGAGTTCTATTACCGCATTCTCCAATTTCTCTTCAGTGAATTTCATAATTTTACCTTGATTTCCCAATGTCCCCGAGTGCCGTCAACTCTTTCAAGCACTCCTTTTTCTCTCAATGTTTTCATGTGTTTTATTATTGCAGATTCATTAATATTAAGTTTTTTTGCCATAGCTTTATAACTAATTTTGTTATCCTTTTTTATGATGCTTAATATTTCTTTCTGCCGAGCAGTAAGTTCTATTGCACCACCTATTGCACCACCTATTGCACCACCTTCATTCTCATCATCCCTAAATTCAGGATATATAGGGAACTCTACAACAACAAAACTTCTGTTTGGATAATCTGTATCAAAAATCGGGTTGGGAGAGCCGTTGTCTTTCATCACTTTATATATTATTGGGATACCAGTTCCTTTACCCTCTGTTAACTCCAGCTCTTTTAAGAAGCTGCCGATTCTCCTGTTCCTATATCTTCTTGATCTTACAATCCCTTTTTCAAAATCAGATTGTGTTAAGGATGGATCAATACCGCTATAACTTATGATCTCTATCGAAGATGGTAATACTCTTACCTCAATAGGGTCACGTAGTTCATAATTTCGGTGATATACTGCATTGGCCAACGCCTCTTCTATAGCAGGATATGGATAATTATAGACTTTATCAGCCTTCGCCCTATCGTCATACTTAATAACCTTACTCTTAATTATATTTGTTTTCAGATACGAGAGCGCATCCGCCAGTTGTTTCTGAATCGGTCCGTTAAAGGTTTTTTCGTAAAATTCTTTTGCAGCTAACCCATTGGGAAATTCTACTACATCAATTTGAATACCATAAAAAAATTCTTCAGGTTCTTCTGAGAACATTAATAATCCAACATTTTTCGGGAACAGATGTTCGTTTGAACCCTGAGATAGATTCATTGCACCGGCTAATTCCTGAACACTCATTATTGCACTTTCATTGTATAGCTTGCTTTTTGTTTGCGAAAGGTGCTCTCTCATGAGGGCAAAATTCAAATCATCTACTTTGGCACTGCTGTTCACCCGGTCATCAAACGGGATTTTCGCTGTAAGCTGAATCAGCTCCGCCTCTTGTTCGCTATTTGGCACAATACTACTTGAGAACTGTCTTATCCGAAAGTTGTAAGTTTTATGTTTTGCGGTAACATCATCCGGAACTTTATACGGTCTGTTGGTGCCGGCTGGTACCCATATTACCAAAACTTGTTTATCATCAATTTCTTCTAAAGATAAGCGGGGGAAAAAGGATGGCTGAATAAGATTACAATAACCAATAAGTTCTTTTTGCACCTGTTCATATTTATCAGGATTAAACCCTGCTACCGGTCGTTTGGCTCTACCGTTTTTCTCTTCAACTCCAACAATAATATAGCCGCTGTCCTCATTCCCGAAATCATTAGCAAAAGCACAAATTGTCCGCAGGGTAGAGATTGGATTCCAGCCTTTCTTGAATTCCATCCGGGCGCCTTCGACATATTTGCCGGAAAAAAGTTTTTCTATGCTGATTAAGATGCTCATATTTTGACCTCTTTTTGAACTTGTAAAAAATGCTTACATGTTGTATCCGGAGAGCGGTAGGTTGAGATTCGGAGGTCATTCATAATATTTTTGCTTCCTTTTATTGAAGGCAGGCATTGTCCCTTCCAACACTTCTACAATTTTTTCATTAACATCTTTATTCTCAATACTCCCCATAACGGTTGAAAAAGTATAATTATCGTCTTTGTTTAGATTCACATAAATAATCTGCTCGGCATCGGCAACAACAGCCAAGTTGGGATTATGTGTAACCATAATAATTTGTCGTTTTGCTTTTGCTGCACGAATAAATGGAACTAAGATTTTAGCAACACTATGATTATCAAGATTATCTTCGGGCTGGTCAATTATTAGTGGTATATCATTTTTATCGAGTAAAAGATAAAAGACTAGTAGCAGTGCTCCGCGTTCACCGGGTGAAAGCTGTTCGATTCCTTTGCCACCTTGCTTCAGTTGATAATTAAAATCAATAAATTTGAGCTTAAAAAGATAATTATATAATCCAGAAATATCCTGAACTTGTTCTTCTACAAGACGTTCAGCATTATCTTGCTTCTCTCGTTTGTCATTGTGAAGTGATTCTGTTAGATCGTTCAAAAAAGAGATTATTGAATTTTTATCATCAAAATTGATATCAGAGATTATTTTTAACAATTCCTTTTCCGCACCTTCCTTCGAATAGTAGGTACCTTTTTGCTTGTGATTAATAAATGAGAAATAGTGATTGGTAAAATCTGTACGTTTCACTAAAGAAGCTACAATATCAATCTTATAGTCTTTTAGGTTTTTTGCATTTTCGTTTATTCTATTGCTTATATGACTTTTAACATCTTTATAAATCGCAACAACCTCTTGTTTTTTCTTAAAAATCTCAAGAGTAGTATTTAATCGCTCTTTACTCTTCTCTGTTAGTTCAGATTTAATGCCATCGTTGAGATATTTTATCTCTTTTTGATAATAGGATATTGTTTCAGGTATAGAATCACTACCAACTATTTTTTCTTTCTCTTTTTTCCATAGTTTTTTGGCATTCAAATAATCTTGGTATTTCTTTTGTTCTGTATCCAGTTTTTCCTGTTCTTCTTTTAGATTGGTTTGGTTTTCTTTAATTTGTTTAATTACAGATTTTTTGACCTCTCCAGCGGTTTGTTCACCAAGAAATACTTTTATAACATCTAGTTTCTTTTCTTGCTCAGAAATGTGTTTGACTAACTCAGTAAAATCTATTTTGAGTGAAATGAGTTTAGTAAAATCTATTTCAAATGACGAAAGTCTTTCTTTTTTATCAGATATAAAGTGCTCTATTTCAACAGCTTTTAATTCTACTTCCTTTTTTGTATCCTTTAGGTTTTTAAGAGCAATGAGAATGTCTTTCTTTTCCACTTCTTTTTTATCTTTTTCAAACTCCAAATTTTCGATAATTCCTTTTAACCTATCAATTTTTGTTATGACAGCTTCACTCTGTTTCTTTTTTTCAGGGTCTTCATTGGGGTCAGAAACAATTGGAGGCTCTACTAATGCTTTCAGTTCATCTTCTCTTTTCGTGAGTTTTGTTTCTATTCCCAATTTATATACAGTGTTGTTTTTTAACTCTAATTTGATGATTTTTGAATTTAGTGATTCTATATTTGCATATAAGCTGATTAACTCTGTTTCCAAAGTATTCTTCTTCAAATCAATTAATTCAGCGAAAGAATGTGTATCATACTTTTCTGAATCTTCAATATGTGAAAAAACAACTTTTTCAATCTCTTTTTGAAATTCTGTAGCTGTGGAAATTTCATTGGTGAGCCTTTCAAATTGTCCCTGAGGAAGATATTTAACGCCTTTTTCGTAAGTTGCATCTGGAGTCTCATTTAAACCCTTTACAACTTCATACCCACTTTCCCAAGCAAGTGTTGCCTTGAAATTAGTTGCTATTTTCCCACTTTTTTCACGAAACTTTTTAGTTGTCAAAAATGAAAAATCATTATCGTAACAGTTTGAACAAAGCGCTATTATATCAGCAATTGCACTTTTCCCACTACCTTTATGTCCAATAATAGCTACTAACTCTTTATTCAATGGAATTGAAATATCTTTAAACCATTTTCCATATTTATCATCGTATATATCAGTAGAAGTAATTTTTAATTCACTAATATATTTTGTGCGGTTGTTTGCAATACGACTAAAAATTGGCGGGTTTTCTCCAATGAACACACGCTCATCTGGTTCATTTAGGATTTGTTTTAATCCTTCAAAAGTTGGGTCTGCTTTTATCCATGTTAAGCAATTCCCAATTCTATCTTTGCCATTCGAATCTGAAAAGAAATGGGCATCGCTACAATCTAACAGTAAATCATTTACCTTTTGTTCTTTTAATTTTTTTTTGGCATTTTTAAATGCAGAGGTTGATTCTGTAGCAGTAAAAACAATATTAGCCTGATTAATAATTGTTTTTTTTGTCGCAATGGATGAATCAGACCATTTTAATTCACCCCATTCTGTTTTTCCGACAGCAATTAAATATTTATCTTTAAAGCAATCCTTTTTTAAGGATTTAATAATCTGGTCTTTTTTTACATTCAGATTATTAAATCCTTCAGATAAATCTGAACCATATTTAGATAGTTCAGTTTCAGGTATGCTCTTTTTTATTTGGGTTCCTAATTCAGCAACACTTTCTTTGGTAATTGCTCTTGTCCATTCTTTTCCACTATCTAAGAAATAGCTTTGTTCAAGCGTATTTAAAAATTGACTCTTAATTGTTTCAGGGGTAACATCATCAGAAAAAATTACATGCAAATTTATCCTTTTTAAATTTTTAAATTGAATCCCAGCAAATTTATCGATTCTGAACTCTACAACTGGTAACAATTTAATTTTAGATAGTCTATTATTGTTGTGTTGCTCATGTTTCAATTTTTCATAACCGTCAATGAAAAGATAATCGTTTATTCCAATAACTGCGAATTCATCAGGTAGATTTTCTAAATCTGCAATATATTTTTTCCAAGTCTCATCATTATCCTCGCCGAATTGTTGATATATTGAAAATGGTGTATGGACATGTAAATCCCATTTTCTCCACTCTGAACCTTGATTGTATTTGTTACCCATACCTTTTCACCTTTGTTATTTTTAATAGTAATAATTTTAACATTTTTTGAAGTTCTTTAATTTGCAATACTTTTTTGTTTTTATTGAGAAATATAGTTTCAATAAGATGTTCAAAGTGCATCAAATTTTTTGCTGGTGGTATAGTTAAAGTAAGGTCATTCAAAATAGATGTTGTCATACTTGGAACAGCTGAACCGGTATTTAGGGCTTCCATGTCAATAGTTTTTAAAAAATAGTATACATATTTTCCATTATAGCACGCTCTTAACTTACTATAAAACATTGTATCAACAGACCAGAATGGTAAATCAATATACATAATGTTTTTAAGACTCCCTTTTCTTGGTATTAAAATTGATTTCTCATGATACAATGGTTTTTCAACATATCTCATTACCCCACCAGAACCATAAAGGGGGAAAATCCCATCTTTTAAATGTTTGTGATCTTTCCCATATTTTATTTCAATAAGCCTGTTAAGATGTTCACCTTTCCACCCCACAGGAATCTCTCTACCCAATTCCTCATTGAAAACCATCTCTCCACCACTGGACTTATATGATTTCTTATTCTCATCAGGAAACTCAAAATCCACAAACCACTGCTTATAAATTGCCTGAGCAGTTTCTTCCAATTTCTTGTTAAATTCTTCATTCAGTTTTATACGGTTTACAATAGTGTTGTACTCTTTTACTATTGCCTTTTGTTTTTTAACATCGGGAAATGGAAGTTCTACATTACACATTTCTTCCCAATCAAACATTTCTCGAACACTTCCGTATGATTTAAAACGAGCATAGCGATCAAATTCAGGCCGCCTGAACCACATCATTAAATATTCTGGGAGTAATTCCTTTTGATTTATTATTTCAAAAACAATATAAGCCGAAGAAACTAAGGCCTCTTGATAGTCTTCAAGTAAAGCAATTCCAATTCTATCTCCACGCCTTGATGTGTCAGGAACATATGTAAATTGATGATATTTTACAATTTTATACTTCCTAAAATCAGTTCCTACTGTATTAGCAATAGATCTTATAAAACCCTTATTTGTAGACACCCCCAATAAATCATCTTCTTTTCCTTCAAAATTTTTTGAGTTTATCTCACGAATATATTGACCAAGTTTTTTATAATTTGATTTCATAACCCAACTCTTTAAAAACTTTCAATAAATCCTTTTTTGACTGCTCTTCATCTTTCAGTAATTCTGAAAAGTTAGCTTGTAAAGCTTTCATCTTTTCATCAAAATCAATATTTTCATCGCGATTAACAAATTCAATGTATTTGCTTGGAACCAGTGAGAAATCTTTCTTTTTTATCTCTTCAAAACCGGCACTGTAACAAAATTCAGGTTTGTCTTCGTATTTTGTTTGCTTGTCAATCTCTGTGGGGGAAATAGTCTGCCAATTATGATAGGTGTGTGCAATATTTTGAATATCACCTACTGTAAATTGTACGAATTTCTTTTCAAAAGGTTCGCCCCATTGCCGCAAATCCATAAACAAAATTTCTTTTTCACGCTCTCTATACTTTTTAATTACTCCATTATGTTCAATAGTTCTACTTTTTTTATTCTTATTTAAAATCCAAATGGTAACACTTATGTCTGTTGTATAAAACATGCTTCTTGGCAGAATCAAAATCGCTTCAACCAAATTATTCTCAATCATCTTCCTTCTGATTTTATACTCATCACCTCCACCGGATAAAGCTCCATTGGCAAGGAGGAACCCCGCAACTCCGTTTTCAGAGAGCTTGGAAACTATATTCAGAATCCATGCATAATTGGCATTACCGGTAGGCGGCACTTCATAACCATTCCATCTTGCATCATCAATTAATTCGTTTTTCGCTCTCCATTGCTTCTGGTTAAAAGGAGGATTTGCCATTATGTAATCGGCTTTCAAGTCTTTGTGCTGATCACGAAAAAATGTATTTTCCGGAACATTACCAAGATTTGCTGAAATTCCGCGAATGGCAAGATTCATTTTTGCCAATTTGTAGGTAGTTGACGTGTTTTCCTGCCCAAATATTGATAAATACTTTTTATTCCCATGGTGATTTTCAATAAATTTTATCGACTGAACAAACATGCCTCCAGAACCACAACAAGGATCATAAATAGTTCCAGAGTAAGGTTCAATCATTTCTGCAAGCAGGTTTACTATGCATTTGGGCGTGTAAAATTCACCCTTTCCTTTCCCTTCAGCCAAAGCAAATTTACTAAGGAAATATTCATAAACACGCCCAACAACATCCTGTTCTTTGTCTCTTAACGTATCAATGTTATTTATAGTATCCAACAGAGAAGAGAGCTTGGTAACATCGAGATCTAAACGAGAATAGTAATTATCAGGTAATGCACCTTTTAAAGCAGGGTTTTCCTTTTCTACCGTAGCTAATGCAGTGTCAATCTTAAGAGCAATATCATTTTGTTTTGCATTCTCTTTAAGAAAGCTCCAGCGGGATTTCTCCGATAGATAAAACACGTTCTTCATGGTGTAGAATTCAACCATATCAGTATATTGCTCATTGCCTTCTTTTACTAATTCCTGTTTCCGTTCCTCAAACTTATCACTGGCGAATTTTAAGAAAATCAGACCAAGTACTACATGTTTATACTCTGAGGGCTCAACTGTTCCCCGTAGTTTATTAGCAGAATCCCAAAGGGTTTCTTCCATACTTTTTTGTTTTCCAGCCTTAGCTTTACGAGCAGGTGAATTCATTGTTTTATTTGCCATTTACTCTCTCTTTTTATTTGATCGCCATGGACGAAAATCGTCTTTTAGCGGAATACAGTTTCTTTTTAGGACTAACAGCCAAGAACTTCAATGCAGCTTGTCTGCACCCGCTGGAATATCTTGTTAAGTCTTCTTTTTATCACGTATTGTAAGTCCTTGTCCCGGAAACATAACATTGCTGCATGTGCCAGATGCGTCGTAATCAAACGTAGTTTTATGTTGTTTTCCAAATACATCATGACAAGTTAAACAGAAGATAAACTTCTTCGCATCTTTTAATGTACGTAGCTCTATTTCTTTAGCGATAAATATGAATTGCCCATCAACTGATGTATCTATAGTTATAGCCTTACGCCATCGCTGAAGGTCATTTGGAGATTGCAAATCAATATCTTGAGTCTTACTGTTAAGAACGAGATCCTCGGGTATGAGCCACTTAGTCAATGAAATGAAGCGAGCATTATCAATTTTTACTTTCAACTCATAATGGTCAGAAGTTAGAGGATTATCTGTTGCGTTAGTAATCGTCCCGCTTAGCATTACGATGGATTCAGCAATCCCTTCCGTTCCAGAACTCCTTTGACCCGTTATCACATTTGCTAGTGTAAATCCAAACCTGGGACGATTTCGATAATGCTTGACAACTGATAAGATACCTGGAACGCCTCCTGTCAATGCAATTAGCAAAGATACTATCACAATCCAATTATCCAAAAAAAAATTCATAATCACCCCTCTGATGAACACCCAATGCTACGTATCACTAGCAAGAAAACTGCGTAGATGATGTTGGTAGGATTCATTTGATTTGCAACAGTTCTCTTATACATGTGGATATGCTTGTTCTGCATTCTTTTTATTAATAGGGTTAACCACAGGTTTCACTCTTATTAGCGGAAACCAATGTGTAGGATGATGATACTTCCAGCTCGCCCGAATGCATATTATGAGCCTTGCAAAGCGGATAAATATACCATTTCTGATCGATACTTTCTCCGCCTTTCTGAACATGTGCCCCTACCATATCCTTCTTAAGACAACCATTCGCTTGGCAATAAGTGGTAGACTGTCCGCTGAATTTTTCCCAATGAGCAAGCCATGAACCACAAGAACATATGTTATCAGAGGTTCCATTAATATTTCGAATTTTCATTACTCTCATCCCTTTTTATTGTTCGTTTATCTTTGCTGAACTAATGAATATACCGGAAAACAAGTAAATCTCTAAGCTAATAGCCCAACTTCTTTACAACACATCCACCTGATTCCCTTAATACATAATTACTTAAAAACTCCACGATGTGATTTTTCAATTATCCCATTTT
>Ga0075115_10000384_pt1 | contig 21512 bp, 20 predicted proteins | sample AntAceMetag02UKH_FD_69785 | JGI IMG/M metagenome (GOLD analysis project Ga0075115, IMG submission 69785) | Saline lake microbial communities from Ace Lake, Antarctica - Antarctic Ace Lake Metagenome 02UKH | ecosystem: Environmental > Aquatic > Non-marine Saline and Alkaline > Saline | place... | reverse complement strand
CTGTTCTTTGATTGCAAGTAGAACGACCAGATCCTGTCTCCTGCGGGGAATTCCCTTCCTCTCGGAGACGGAGGCAGCCTTACGGCGTGTCCCTACCTTCCCAGAGAGACCGAACAGGAAGAAGGGGCCCGAAGGGGAGTCATCGGATGTGGGAAATGCATCCGGGCTTGTGATAGCCCTTTACGCTTACGGGGAACCTTTCTGGCTTATGGGCAGGATCCTTAGGATCTATAGGCCAGGGAGTCCGTAGGACGACCGTGCGAATAGTAGCGGAGCGAAGCGAAGCAGAAGTTGAACTCGTAATTCTCATCCTACTCGTCCCCGTTGTAGACGATTGGTTGTTTTCAGGCACCAGTACGTCTACTTTCCCCTCTCAGATGTTCATCAGAAATCCAGAAGTACACCCTGAAAAGACTTCAAAAAGTACCGAAAGAGCCTATATGGCTTGTAGGGTAGAGAAGGGGGAATCCTGATGGCTACTTCGATCAGTGAAGGTGACATCCATGTGATGGCTGTGGGCTGTTTCTACATTAATGTCCAGAAAGCGGCCCTCGACTTCCCGACAACGACCAGAGCAAGACCGTCCCGATACGTGGTTGTGTACCCTTCTGCTGGGAGACTCATCAGGGAGGCTGACAAGATTTACTTCCCTTTCAAGGTGTTGTGGGACGTCTGGCACAAAGTGGTGCTTCCTGTATTGCGAGATCCCAGATACCAGTTCCGGGACCTCCAGACAGGAAAAGAGGTTCCCCTGAACATGGCCGTATTACGCCTGGGGGACTATGATGCTGTGGTCCGGATGTACGAGAACGCCCTGACCAAGAAGTTCCAGGATGAGGGCTTTATCCCTGGGGGCGGTGAGGGGGTCAGCCCCATTGTTGGGGTAGAGTCATCAGGTGGTGACGGTGAACCCATTGTTGTTGGGGGTGCGGACGTCACAGGGGATCCAGATTTCCCTGTACTTGATCAGGATGAGTACTGGCCTGGGGGTCATCTCAAACTTGATTACCCCTCGGTGGATTAACGGAGGACCGGATGGCCGATCAGAACACAAAGCCTGTTTGGATTTCTTGCCGAGCTCACGGGAAAGGTTGTGGGGGCAACCAAGCCATTATTGTGTCAGCAGTGTCCCACAATCCGACACCGAACCAGAGCGTCAGCGGACAACATACTGTGGGGGGGGCTTTTGAGCCCGTAGCTGGAGGCAAACATATCCGCTACAAGTGTACCACCTGTGGGGGCCTGTTCCACATCACCCAGTAGGTCTCTGGTTCTCCCGAGGGAGTAAAACCAAACAGGGGGAATTGTGGCATCCTGCATTTTGTTCCATGGCCCCGGCGCACGCCAAGCTGCTCTGTCGAGAGCAGCGGATATTGGACGTCTGGTGGCCCCTCCTTTCGGGGATGACGGATTGAAAGTCGATGCTGCCCGAGAGGTAGTCACCTGGTTGTTGATTACCCCGGTCGGTCGGGATCTCGGGGTAGTCGTTGTCGGCCCGATGGATATGGCCAACCCCAAAGCATCTGATGTTCTCCTGAAACGGATAGAGGAATTCCCGGAGGGGGTGGTGCAACCTCTTTTGTGGGCACATGACCTGGGGGGTGTCAGTCCGACCATCCAATCTCGATGTCTGGACGAGTGGGCACCGGGATTGGATGATGAGGAACAAGACGATACTGTGATGACTTTGGCCTGGGAGTTGGTTGAAGCAGCTCTGTCCGGTGAGATGGAGCGCCTTCCGTCTGTTTATCAGGCCCAGGGCAAAGAGACCGAGCTTCTGGGGGCTGTGGCCGGAGCCTTGGGTACTGATTTGGATGACCCTGCTAAACGGGATTTGTGGGAACGGTTGCGGAAGGTCGCCCAATGGCGTAATCCCCAGATTATTGAAATCGCCAGTGCCCTGGTCGGAGATTGACGTGGCCAGGACGAAACACATCTCTCCTATTTATGCCACGTCTGGATCACAGGGTCTTTTGCGGCGACGATTCATTCAAGATACCATCAAAGAACAGATCAAGCATGGGTGGCGTATCGACCGTATTGATGGTGCAGTCAAGGGGGAACTTCGGGCGGCGTTAAGTCAAGGCGGGGTGTTTCTCACCGACAGAATCCTAGTCGTTGTTCGCAATCCGGCCAAAGCTGACTTGGAGCTGTATGTGGAACATCTGTCGGTTGTTGATCCAGACATTGTGTTGCTGCTCGATTACGAGGGTGATCCGAAGGGGACTACAAAGATCGGCAAGTTCCTCAAGAATCTAGGCAAATATTACCGGCCGTTTTCTGTGTCAAAGAAGGCATGGGAAGCCGATAATGCTGCTACAGCGTTCTGCATCAGAGAGGCCAAAGGACAACATGGTAAGAAGATGACCGAGGCATTGGCTACGGCTTTGGTTAGCCGTTTGGGGATCAACTTCGGATTTTTGTCTTTCGAGATTTGGAAAATGGCCGTCTTGGCGGACCTGGAGGGGTCCGACGAGATTACGAACATTCATGCTAAACAAGGGATGGCCGACATCGTAGAGACAAACGTTTTTCCGGCGATAGATGCTCTGGCAATGCGCAATGCCAAGATCCTGCTTAAGGTACTCATTCAAATCAAGCGCACCAGCAGGAAAGACCCCACGATGGGTATATGCCGGTTGATTGGGAAACAAGCTGTCCTGTGGGCAGCTGCGGTGGACCTCCATGACAGGGGGGTGTCTGTGAACGAATCCGCCAACCGGCTAGGGGTGAACGCCTGGTATTTTGGCAATAAGGTGCTGCCGAAAATCCGTCGATGGTCGTCGCAAGATCTGCGACGACTTCTAAGGGCCCTTGCGGAATCGGAGCGTTCTGTGCTTCAGGGACACATCTATCCCTGGCAGGGATTGCTTGCCCGTTTGGCCGAAGTCTGCAAGTAGGGTGGAGAAGGTGTACCCGGTAGCCTTTTGATAGTTTGTGATCAAAGGGGATTTTTTCGGGGAAATCAGAGATGCCTAGCGGTTGCGGTTTGGGGTGCCTCTGGTTCATTTGGGGACGGGTAGATGATTTTTGAGCAAATGGCCGATGACCGTAAGGTCCGAGTTTTTTCACTTTCCAAGGACTTCGTTGACGCATACAGGGGGAGACAACCAGCTTGGGGACCGGTAGGTCAATTTACCTTTTCCCGCACATACGCCAGGGCGTTGCCCGAAGGGGGTACGGAGTCGTTTTGGCAGACGTGCCGCCGGGTGGTCGAGGGCACGTACAACATTCAGAAGATACACTGCCGCCAGATGGGCCTCCCCTGGAACGAGCAGAAGGCCCAGCATAGTGCCCAGGATATGTACGAGAGAATGTGGGCGTTCAAGTTCCTCCCGCCTGGCCGTGGCCTGTGGGTGATGGGCACCGACCTCGTGTATCAGCGAGGATCAGCCGCCTTGCTGAACTGTTCGTTTTGCTCGACTGAGAACATTTCCGAGGACTTCGCCGCCCCGTTCTGTTTTCTGATGGACATGTCGATGCTGGGTGTTGGCGTCGGGGGCGATACCCGTGGTGTGGGCAAGGTCCGAATCCAGGTCCCCCGGATGACGGACGAACCTCACATCGTCGCAGACAGCCGGGAGGGCTGGGTCGATGTCGTCCGGGCCGTGCTCAACTCGTTCGTCGGCAAGGGCTACTACCCCAAGACCATCGACTACAGCCTGGTCCGTGGTCGAGGTGAGCCCATCAAGACCTTCGGGGGTACGGCATCAGGACCGAATCCTCTCCAGACCCTCATTCGGGGCTTGACCAAGATTCTGATGCCAGAGGGTGTCCAGGCCCGTTTCAGGGTCTTGGAGCAGGACAAGGACAAGGGAACCATCGGCCGGGTCCAGGTCTCGTTCGTCGTGCCCGAGGGCACTTTGCCATACCGGATATCGTCGGCCCCAATCGTGGACGTGTTCAATTATATTGGCAAGTGCCTTCCCGGTGACGCTTGGGTGTTGACGGAAGAAGGTCCGCGTCAGGTCAAGCATCTTGTGGGAAAGCCGGTCAACCTCATCGTCAATGGACAGCCCTACCCGACGGAGTCCCAAGGCTTCTTCCAGACGGGTGAGAAGCAGGTCTTCAAATTGATCACCGAGCAGGGATGGACGTTACGATTGACGAAGGACCACCGTCTGAAGCGGTCAGATGGTACCTGGGTTGAGGCAGGGGATCTCCGTCCTGGAGAGGCTGTTGTCCTGCATGAACATCAGGGAGTGCAGTGGGGTGGGGTGGGTTCTCAGGAGCAGGGATACGTGCTGGGGCACCTCGTCGGGGATGGCTACATCCGCAAGGTCAAGTGGGGAGAGTGGGGGCAGCTCGCCCAGATGTTTACATGGGATCAAGATGAAGGTGCGGAAGAAGTGCGGCGCTACACTGAACAGGTGGTGGGAGCGCTTCCCCATCGGGCGGATTGGGTAGGGTGGCGATACAATGGAGGTGAGGGACGGCAGGTAATGTCCTCGGCAGCTCTGACCACCCTTGCTGCAGAATTTGGCATCACAAAAGATAACAAGACCTTAACCTTGCAGGTGGAGGCGGCCTCCTCTGCGTTTCAGGAGGGTTTCCTTCGGGGTCTGTTTGACGCCGATGGCTCTGTTAACCCACATGCTCGGTGCATCACGTTGTCCCAGAGTGATCTTTCTCTCCTTCAAGGGGTGCAACGGATGTTGGGCCGTTTGGGGGTGTTGTCTTCAATTTATCCGGTCTCCCCCTCCCGTCCTGGAGAGTTTGTCCTATACATCGGCGGTATTGACGGTGAGCGTTTCATGGATCGGATTGGTTTTATCAATACCCGCAAAGCTGCGGCATACCGGATGAAGCCTTGGATTCGAGGGCCCTACCACCGGGAACCTGTAGCCGTGGTGAAGTTTCTGGAACCCGATGGCACGGAGCCGGTTTATGACGTAACCGTTGCGGACGTTCACGCCTTTGACGCTAATGGCCTGTATGTCCACAACTGTGTTGTCGCCGGTGGCCTGAGGCGAACTGCTGAGATAATGTTCGGCGAACCGGATGATCAGGAGTTCATCACCCTCAAGCAGGACAAGGCGGCCCTTGAAGACCGCCGCTGGGCATCGAACAACTCCGTCTTCGGCTACGTCGGGATGGACTACAGCAACGTGGCCCGGTCCGTGGCGAAGAACGGGGAGCCAGGCGTCTTCTGGTTGGAGAACGCCCGCCGCTTTTCCCGGATGAACGGCGTCGAGGACAACAAGGACTGGCGGGTCATGGGCAGCAATCCATGTTTCGCTGGGGAGACCCTCATTGCTGTTGCAGATGGTAGAGGGGCGGTCCCCATTCAGCAATTGGCGGATGAAGGGAAAGACGTTCCGGTCTATTCGGTTAACGACACAGGCAAAGTCGAAATCCAAATGGCTCGAAATCCACGTCTGACGAGGGAGCAGGCACCTTTGGTGGAGATACTCTTGGACGACGGCACAGCACTACGGGTGACACCAGACCACGAGATGCAGTTGTTGGATGGAAGCCGTTGCCTGGCTTCTGACCTTCAAGCGGGGGACAGCCTTCCTCGCTTGACGAAACGGGCGGAGACGTTTTCGGGGGATCAGAAGTATTTACGTCTTTATTGTGACACCCGAGATCCACGGAAGGACAAAATCTTCGAGCATCGCTTGATTGCTCGATTCCATGACCCTGAAAAGTGGGATAGCTTGTACGACGAGGGGAAAAAGTCTGGCTGGGTTCGTGGTGGTCTGGTGGTACATCACCGGGATTTCGATTCTTTCAATAATGCCCCTGGCAACCTGGACATCATGACCTTCCGGGACCATCAGGCTTACCATGCCCGATTTACCGATGTTGCAGGAGAGAAGAATCCCATGTGGGGTAAGCAGCATTCGATACGGACCCGACGCAAGATAGGGGACAAAACAAAGGAACGGTGGACGGACCCTGCTTTCCGGCGCAAGTTTGATAGGGCCATAACGCCGCAGATGCGGAACGCACGATCTAAGCGGATGTCCACCCAACGGCAGTGTGAGTTGAAAGCGTATTACAAGGAGCAGGCCGCTACCACAGATTTGAAACACATTTGGGTCGAGGGTCGTCTGTATGCCCTCAAAGAATGTGAAGCCTGTGGCCGGGAATTCCCGGTTCCCTGGCGTCGTCGAGAGCAAGCCTATTGTTCCGTGTCCTGTGGGAATACGAAACCTGCCTCCATCAGAGCTCGTCGGAAGGGTCGGGCAGTTGCTTTCTCGAATCGTCAGCGGCAGACCCTTCACCTTCAGGTCCAGCACTACAAAGACCTGGAGCAAGAGCTTGGCCGGGCCCCCTCCAAAAAGGAGTGGGAGAGTCGTTGCCGAGAGGCCACAGTTCCGATTCGGTTTCGGACGAAGGGCACTACCAAGAATCCTTATGTCTTGACTGGGTTCAAGCATCTCAAACAGGTGGTGCCAGATTACAACCATCGAGTCCTTGATGTCCGGGTCCAGGACACAGAAGAACCCGTCTACAACCTAACAGTAGACCAGAACCACACGGTCGGTGTTGTCACCCGATTCAACCAAGTGACAAAGGAGTGTTCCGGGGTGTTTACGTTCCAATGTGGCGAGCAGCCCCTGGAGTCCTTCGAGGCGTGTGTGGGTGGGGACACACAAATACAGTTGAAAACTGGGGTGAAGCAAATCCGGGATCTGGTAGGCCAGGTTGTGCAGGTCTGGAATGGTGACAGCTGGTCTACTGTTACGCCCCGCAGCACAGGGGAGAACCGAGACCTTTTCCGGGTGACCCTTTCGGATGGGTCTTTTTTGGATTGCACGGGGAACCATGGCTGGCACGTTTTGCCTAAAGGGAAGCGTGTTTTCCGTCGGGTGGAGACGACGGATCTTCGGTTGGGTAGTCAGGTGGTTCCCTTCGAGATAGATGCCCCAACCGAAGGGGAGTTTAACCCCGTGGCTTTCGAGATGGGGCTCTTCACCGGAGACGGTTTTCTCAACCGGACTGGGGATTACACCTATCCGGTTGTCTTCGTCCTTGGGAAAAAGGCGAAGCTTCAGGATCTCGATGTACAAGGGGTCTGGTGGAAACCCCAGAACCTGGAGAGGTATACCGAACCGGTGAATCGGCTGTGTCTGCATAAGTTGGTGTCGGTGGATGAGGCTGAAAGGCTCAACGACAAGAGTGTGGGGCTGACCGATTCTGTCTTCCAGATGGACAGGGAGTCTGTCTTGGAGTTCGTGGCCGGATGGATTGAGTCAGACGGGGCCATCACCAACAAGGGAGCCCCGGCTGAGGGGTATCGGATTTATGGGGCCGAGCCCAAGATGCGGGACCTGCAACTACTCCTGCGCCGGGTAGGTGTTGATCACTCCACCGTGAGGCTCTTTGCGGATGAGGGGACAGAGACCAACTTTGGGACCCGGAACTATGCTCTCTGGTATTGCCAGATACCGAGTTTCGAGTGCAGCGCTATTCCAACACGTATCAAGACACTATCGAACATTGGGTCACGATTGGCTCGGAACAACGCCCACCCTGATGGAGCCCCCATCGACAGAGCCAGGAAACAGAAAATCGTGAAGATGGAGGAGATCCCCGGAACCCATACGACGTACTGTTTCGATGAGCCCGAGAACCACATGGCGGTTTTCGGCAATGTCCTAACCTACCAGTGTAATCTTGTCGAAACCTTCCCCGCCCACCATGCTGACTACGACGACTTCCAGCGGACCCTCAAGATGGCCTATTTGTTTGCCAAGACGGTCACGCTCATCCCGACCCATGACTTGCGGGCCAACGCCGTGATGACCCGCAACCGGCGCATCGGTTGCTCGATGTCGGGGATCATCCAGGCGATGAGCCGGCACGGCCGTCGCCAGTTTCTGACCTGGTGTGGGAACGGTTACGAGTACATCCAACGGCTCGACCGGACCTACTCCGACTGGCTGGGTGTCCCGCTGTCTCGCAAGACCACGACCGTCAAACCTAGTGGCACCACGAGTCTGCTTTGCGGGGCCTTCCCGGGCATCCACTATCCGCACAGCGAGTTCTACATCCGCAACATCCGGGTGGCCAACACGAGCCCCCTGGTCGAATCTGCCGTTGTTGCGGGATACAAGGTCGAGCCCGACACCTACGCCGACGACACGTCGGTCATCTCGTTCCCAGTTCGGGAGCGGTTGTTCACGAAGGGTAAGTGCGAGGTCTCCATCTGGGAGCAGTTCTGCAACGCCGCCGACATGCAACGCCACTGGAGCGACAACGCTGTGTCCGTTACGGTGACGTTCCGGTCCGATGAGGTCCGGGATATCCAGCCGTGTTTGGAGGCGTTCGAGGACCAGCTCAAGGGTGTGTCGATGCTTCCTCTGGATGATGCCGACCATGGGTACGTTCAGCCCCCCTATCAGGCCATCTCCCAGGAGGACTACGAGCAGATGGCCGCCCGCATTTCCCCGATCGACTTTGGGGAGTCCCGGCACGAGGTAGACGACAAATTCTGTTCCAGCGATAAGTGCGATATCCGACGCTGACACCCCCAATCATTTTCATGCAGGGGGGGTTCCTACTAGACCGGAGAGGGTATTAGTAAGAGATGGGTGAATTTCGTTCAATACTGATAGAGGGAATCTTTTCCGAAAAGGGTGGGAGCCTCATAGCGACCCGGAATGACGGGGTCGAAGTGATTGTCGAACAGGTGGTCGCCCAGTTGGAGGGGGAAGAGGTTCAGGTCATCATCCACCACCTACCACCCCACCCGGTTCAGCCGGAACGGTGGGGAGGCGGATGCTGTTATTGGGAACCCTCCGGGAGGTGTCCGGCCGGGCATCACAAGCAGCCCGGGTTTCTGTTGAACATCTCTGGGGAGGGTATTCTGAAACGGAGCGATGGGGAATGGTGGCTCCAGCAGTCCGACGGCGGGCGTCTGGATCTCCCCATCAAACTCCTGGAGGGGCACTCGTCCCGGGTTGTGGCGACGACGGTTTTCGACATTGAGAAGATGAAGGCCACTTTGGCGGACCACCCGGATCTGGGGACCTTGGGAATACAAGCAGACAACCTGCGAAACTTGATGCAGCAGCTTCAGCGATTCGTGGACCCGAAGGAAGGAGAGTAGGTTGTATTTCTCAGGCCAAGTCAACACTGTCATCTATGAGGATCCTGCACAGGCATTCTATATCTTGAAGATGGTCCTGGATAACGAACAAGCCGAAGGCGAGCTCGACTTGTTCTTGAAATCAGAGTTCGCTACAGTCCGAGGGCATGTACCAGGTATGGCCGTCCAGATAGGTACCTGGTTCGGGTTCGAAGGCGAATGGACCACCCACAGGAAATTCGGTAGGCAGATAGCTGTTTCCAAGGCTCCTGTACTCCGGGATGGTTGGGATGCTGAAACAGCCCAACGGATGCTGGCGGCCAATGGAGTTGGCGGACGGGTTCTGGCCCAGATCCGGAACATTGTTGGTGACGACAGGTTCATGGGGGTGTTGGCGGACGAGACCTGCCTGAAAGACGAAGTGGGACTTGATTCGTTCATGGCGATGTTTGTCGTTCAGCGATGGCAGGCAACACAGACGTATTTCCGTACATTGACTTTCCTGTCGGATATTGGGCTACAGGCGGGAACCGTCCGGCAGGTATGGACCCACTTCGGAGACGATGCCGAGCAGGTTTTGGGGACGGACCCTTGGCGCCTGGTCGAGGTAGATGGGATCACCTTCCCCCAGGCGGATGGCATCGCTCTGCGCCTGGGGCTCCACTCGAATAATCCGTCCCGCATCAGGGGCGCCGTCTTGTACGCCTGCAAAAGCCAGCGGAACTTCGGGCATCTGTTCCTGTTGACCGGTCAGGTGCTCGCAGATGTGAAACAGTTCATTCCGGGCGTGACCCAGAAAGCCATTGCGGAAGCCCTGGTGGACTGCCATCGGGACAAGTACATCGTTTTGGACCGGGAGACCAAGCCCGGGACGGTGGCCGTGTATGAGCCCTGGTCTTGGGAGATGGAAAGGGAAGGGGCCGATTTCTTACAGGATCGGCGGAAGGCGGCAAGGTTTTGGCGGGGCGGTCTTGACGCTAGACCTTACATCAAGGCCCTGGCTTCCGTCGGCCCCAAGACTGAGAAGCGTACGAAGGTGAAGCGCCCTTCGCTCAAGACAGTTGTACGGACATCTATTGGAGAATGGGGTGAGTCGGCCCACCTGGACCTGTCCAAAGATCAACAGGAAGGGGTCCAGAATGCCCTCCTAGAGCCGGTTTCAATTCTGACAGGGTTACCGGGTACGGGGAAATGTGTGGCACTCAACACGTTAGTCAGTGGCCCTGCCGGAATCTGCCCTATTGGAGACTTTGTCCCCGGAGCGCTGCCCAAGGATGCTTTTACGCGTTGTTGTGCAGTGGTGGATTCAGCATTGGGGCCGAAAGAGACGGTGGCTATTTACAATGGTGGTGTCACACCGACGATCCGAGTTCAGACATCTTCCGGGTTTGAGTTGGAGGGGACTCCAGAACATCCTATTCGGGTAGTGCATGATGGGGAATTGATCTGGAAGGCATTGGGGGAGTTAGGGGTCGGTGATGTTCCTGTTCTGATTCGTGGGGGGATGTCTTTTCCTGAGGGGGAGATTTCTTTGCCGCTTCCGGTGGCCGGCAGTGCACGGGAGTGGGAATATAAGACCCCACCCGTGATGTCGGCAACTTTGGCGCGCATTTTAGGTTATCTCACATCCGAGGGGTCTACCAGGTCACAAGCCGCAGTACAGATCAGCACACATGACAGGCGTGTCCAGGAGTTCTTAGTTGAGGCGTTTCGGCGGTTGTTCGGGGTACAGGCACATGTTCATAAGGATAAACGGGTCCAAAAAAACGGAGGACGGGTAGGGATCCGGTTTAACCGAACCGGGGTTGTGCGGTGGTTTCGGCAGATGGGGGTGAAGCCGGAGTTGGCCGAGTCTAAGTCGATTCCCACAACGGTGCTGCGGGCAGATAGAGGAACTCTTGTGGCTTATTTGTCTGCACTGTTTGAAGGGGACGGATCGGTTGATGCAGGACGGTGCACCGTGGAGTATGGCACGTCTTCGAGGCAATTGGCCTACCAGATTCACGTCTTGTTGTTGGGTTTGGGGATTGTAGCTACCCGGTTGACAGTGGTTGCCGGAGGGAAACCTTTCCACCGACTCTCTATTTATGGAGAAGATTACGATAGGTTCCGTGAGGTTGTTGGTTTCCATTACACGGAACTGCCCCCACGGGATTGCCGGTCTAACACAAACCGACACCTGCTGTACGGATTGCACGGGTTGATCCGGCAGATGATGTCAGAGGTGTCTCCCAAAAAAGGACATGGCTACAATCTGTTCTATCGTTGGTCTCTGCCTCCCACAAGGGTGCATCACCGCAAGCCCAGCCGCAGACACCTACGGCGTTTACTGTCTTTTGGGGGTGACTCAGACACGGTGGACAAGCTCCGCTTCTGGCTTGACCCCAAGTGGTTCTGTGACCCTGTAGCATCCTTGGAAAGGGGGGAGGCACCTGTAGCTGACTTCACGATCCCCGAGGGTCATGAATTTGTGTCTGGGGGTTTTATCAGCCACAACACTACTAGCCTGCAGGCTGTGGTGCGCATCCTCCAGGAGGCCAATACTTCCTTCTTGCTCTGTGCCCCCACTGGGATTGCAGCCAAGAATTTATCCAACTTGACGGGTGCACCAGCGTATACCATTCACCGAGCTTTTGCTGCCAAAGGGGTCAGTGACAAGAAGCAAGAGGCTACCTACACAGGCATTGTCGGGGGCGCCAGGGCATCAATTGGAAAGATAGGGGAGGGGGAGTTCTGGGAGTACGGACTTGATAACCCCCATCCGGCCGAAGTCATCGTGATAGATGAAGCTTCGATGCTCGATCAGCATTTAATTTACCGGTTGCTCACCTGTACATCGCCCCAGTGCCGCATGATCATCGTGGGGGATGCGGCCCAGTTGCCGTCGGTTGGTCCAGGGAACGTTCTCCGAGGCATGATAGCCTCGGGGCAATTCCCAGTAGTGAATCTAACCAAGATTTTCCGACAGAAAGACACCAGTGACATCGTCTATGCTGCTCATGCCATTTATCGGGGCGAAGTCCCCGTTTGTGAGCCACCATCGGATTTCTCATTGGTTCAGGTTTCGGGGGAGGGTCAGGTTCTAAAGGTCATTTTGCGGTTGGCCGAGAAACTTTACAAGCAACGCCGAAACTTCCAAATACTGTCCCCCCGACATGCAGGGATAGTGGGGGTCACGAACCTCAACGCCAACTTGCGAGAAATCCTGAACCCGCGCCGAGCGGGTCTTCGAGAGATCCGGTTGAAGGACGACATGCTACGGGAGGATGACCGTATCATGATTGTCAAGAACAATTACAAATTCGGCGTCTACAATGGGGACGTGGGTAAGATTTCTCGTATCGATAGCAAAGCCAGGGAAGTCGAGCTCAAAATCTTCGGTGCCCCTCCTTTGTTCATTCGGGTTCCTTTTCAGAATGTACCTAAGTTTGTCCGTATGGCCTACGCCTGTACCGTGCATAAGGTCCAGGGGCTTGAGTATGACGTTATTGTCATGCCCCTCGTGGATTCATTCCGACACCAACTCCAACGCAACCTGCTCTATACGGCTGTCACCAGGGCCAAGAAGAAGGTCATCCTGGTGGGGGCCCACACAGCCTTGACCGCTGCCGTAATCAACAACAAAGAAGATTTGCGCAACACTCTGTTTCAAGAACGTTTGGTTGGGGGCTCAGTTTGAGGCCGGCTGGGTAAGTAGAGAGCAGGCATACCACCACCAGGAGGTTGGGCAAATGGGAATAAAAACGGACGAACGAGAAGTACTCAAAGAGATGGTCAAGCGGGTTCGGGACAAGATACGGGTCACAAAGGTGGTGTGTACCCGGAGCGTTAAGGGCAAGCATGGAGACCACTACGTGGGGTTCTCGGCCGCCTGGGACACCATTCAGGATGACGCCGGGGGTGCCGCCGACCTGATTTCCACCCAGGGCACAGCCGAGGCTCAGGTGGCGGCCGAAACCCAGGGGATGACACTCAGGGAAGCCCGGTTCGCTGCTCTGATTCTTGGAATGCAGGCGGACATCGCCGCCCACGACCATTCCATGGCCGGAAGCAACATCACCCCGGTACAACGTGAGGGCGCCATTAAGGCGATCAAGGGTAACTATTCCCGGCTAATGTTGGAGCTGATGCGGGGGAATGGTAATGGAGACGGATGATGGGAGACACTGATCTCGCTCTAGTCTTCAATCAAGAGGACGCTGACGAGATATACGATGAGCTGCGAGACCTACACGTAGATCTGGACGCCGACCCTTTGGTGTTCGGGCCGAAACGGTTGAACAAGAAGGTGTCCCAGGTTCGGGGGATGCTCGACCAATGTGAGCGTGTTTTTCTTGATGTTGCTCAACAGCTCCATCGGGCCAAGCGAGAATTACGGCTTGAATCAACTGCCTTGATCTTGGCCAAAATGTACTTGTTTGCCAACGATCCCGAAACCCGGGCCGGGCGGAGTGTGGGGGACCGGGAGGCCATCGCCACGGGGAAGCTCAAGAAGGAAGTGGATTCATCTAATTGCCTGGAGCTATTAGCCCAAGATCTCGAAGCTGTGCTTGTGGTCGTCAAGGCAAAACGATCTGATCTCCGGGATACCCAGGGGCGCCTCCGAGATCAGATTCGGTTGTGCCAAGAGGAGATAGGGCTGGGGAATCGTTGGGGCTCGAAGCATCCGGACGACAGGAGGGGTCCAGATCTGATCCCCAGTACGGTAGATGGTTCAACCGACATTGATGCGATGTTGGGTGGGGTGGATGGGGAAATCCACCTGGGAATCCAACATGGTAAATGGGGGGATGGTGCTGATTTCGAGCCTGAGACCACCGAAGCTGCATCTGAAGGGGAGTCCGAGCCTGAGTCCATCGAAGCTGTATCTGAAGGTGAGCCCGAGCCTGAGACCACCGAAGCTGTGTCTGAAGGTGAGTCCGAGTCCGAGCCTGAGACCACCGAAGCTGTATCTGAAGGTGAGCCCGAACCCGAGACCAGCGAAGATAGTCAGGTGGATCCTGACGAGGTTTTGCCTTCGACATCCTCATCCGATGAGGTGGATTCTTTCCTGAAGGAACCCGAATCTAACCCGAGGCCAAGCAAAGAACAACCGCTGCCCCCGAAATCAATAGGTTTGGATGATAGCACCCTGAATGACATCCTGTTCCATTTCGAAAATACGGCGTAGGGGCTCAGTTTTTTTTCAACGGTGTAAATATGAATGACAGAACCCGACTTACAAATTTGTCCTGTTTTGTCCAAGGAGGTTACTATGACTGACGGATTCACTACATTTGAGATGGGCGTTGACGACGAAGGTATCGGTGTCAAGTCCAAGCGGTGGGCTGGGGAGACCGGGCGGACCACTCGGTTTTCCGTCATTTGGTGGGCAGGGTTGGAGGACGGGGAGCCCAAGCTGGAAGGGAACCCCAAGTTTGCCGCGGCCAAAACCCATTACATCCCCAACGTCGGTTATGTGGTCAACCAGGGGCCGGAGTACACAAAGCTGGCCGGGGGAATTCCCCGTCAACGGGTGGCCACTATCATTATCGTTTGGCCAACCGACAAAATGGGCAACGTGGACAAGACCCGATTGGCGGCCGGTGAGGGTGAAGCCATGTCCTGGGTGTTTTCGGGGGACAAGTACAACAACCTGAAGCGCATCCACGGTGAGTTCCCCTTCCACACGTACGATATCACGGTCGAATGCCAGGACTCCAAGTTCCAGAAGCTCATCTTCGCCCCGTGTCGGGAGAGTCTGCTGCAGATGCTGCTGAAGAATCCCAAGGCCAAGGAAATCACAGACAAGCTGCTCACGGCGGCTGCGGCTCTTGCGACGAACATTGGCCAGGATCTCGGTCAGGTGCTGACTCTCCAGCAGATCCAAGAAAAGCTGGCTGGGGGTCCCGGACTAAACGCCGGCAGTTCGGCACTCTCCGTTGTTCCGGATGCCATCACGACCGGTCAGGTTGATGACATCGTGGGTGACTTGCTTGGCTGATGGCAGGTCAGGCGAGGTAGCCGATGCAGGTCCTTGGGTTTGATCCGAGTTTGACCAACTTCGGTTGGGCCGTCCACGACCCTGACATAATCGGGGTCGCCCGGTGTCCTAGCCGAGGTCGATTTCAAACATCCTCTAAACAGCTGTTCATTGACCGCTACATTGAGATGCGGTCTCGGGTGATAGCCCTCGTTCAGGGCCAGGGTATCTACCGAGTTGGGGTGGAGTACCCCATTTTCAATGACCTGTGGAGTGAGGGGATGTATGGCTTGTTCCTGTTCACTTGCGAGGCTCTTCGGGAAGTGGGGGCCGATGTGGTGTTCTTTTCCCCGGGCCAACTGAAGGCACATGCCCGGTACTTCCTCGACCGACCCAAGGGCTGGGTGATGATGAAACCGGACATGGTGGAAGCTGCCAGAGCCGATACGGGAGGCAGCGGCAGATGGAACCACAATGAAGCTGATGCCTATTGGGTTGCCCGATCAGCAGCTCAGTTCTGGATGCTTCTGGATGGGGCAATAGATGAGAAGGATCTGACTCCACTGGAACACAAACAGTTTATGTCGATTCACACCTACAAAAGGGGCAAACGGGCCGGGAAAACCGTGCACCGGGGCATCCTGTACCGAGAAGACGAGCGGTTTTTCCGCTGGTCCGGAGGAGAAGATGGCACCACCACCGAAAGATGAGGACAAGAAGGGGACCAAGGGGAAGACCACCAAGAAGACACCCCCGAAGAAGGTCAAGAGTGATCTGGCGGATCTGAGATCCATCTGCAAAAGCGTTTTCCCAAAAGATTCCCCGTTTGTGTCCATCGACGGGAACAAGTTGAGGAAATCGCTGCCCCACCTGCCTACGGGGTCCATTGTTGTGGATTTCACAATCGGGGGTCAGGTCAACAAGCATGGGGTGATGCCTTGCCCGGGTTTCCCTCGGGGCAAGCTCGTGAATCTGTACGGTCGGGAATCGGCCGGGAAAACCACGCTGGCTCTGACGGCAGCGGCAGCGACCATCCAAGGAGGAGGTTCGGTCTGCTTCGTCGATTGGGAGTACGCCGTAGATCTGGCGTATGCCGAGGCTCTCGGTGTCCCAGTGGCGAATGAACACAAGTTCGCTCTGGCCCAACCGCAAACTTTGGAACAGGGCCTCAAGGTTTTGTGGGTTGCTGCCAAGCGGGGCATCCCGCTCATCGTGATTGATTCTGTCAGTGCCGGGGTGCCAGAGGCACTCCACCAGCAGAAGCTGGCAGAGAAGGGGGGGACCGGCCGTATCGGGGAAGTTGCGAGGCTCTGGTCGGCCTTTCTCCCACAGCTCAACAGTGTTATCGCTAAAACTGGCTCCTGCGTCGTCGGTATCAGCCAGCTGCGCAAGAAGATCCAGAAGATGGGCTACGGCGGCAGCGATGGGGACGGTACGGCCGGGGGAGAGTCGTGGAAGTTCTACTCCGAGCTGCGTCTGGGGCTCAAGCCGATTGGTCGGGAGAAGGGCACCGTCTATGACCCCCTGACCCACAAAATGGTCGAAACGGCCGTCAGCAATACCACTTTGCTGACCATCGACAAATGCAAGCTCTCTGGTTCCCAGGGACGTCAGGCCCGGTTCTACATTCGTTACGGGAAGGGTATTGATGATGTCCGGTCCGTCATCGATATCGCAGCGGCCCATGGGGTGATCAAGAAGAGTGGGTCCTGGTACAGTTGGGAACGGGTCAACGGGGACATCCTCAAGGTCCAAGGCAAGGACGCCCTTCGTGACGCTATCGGAGCAGCCGACGGAGCATGGCCGGAGCTTTACAAGAAAACTCTCAACGAGATGGTGTCGGGCTCGAAAGAGGATATCGAGATGGTCCCCGTGGATGAGGATTTCAGTGACTTCGACGCCATCCTCACGGGAGCAACCGAGTCGGACGAAGATTAGACTGGGCCGTGTAGGGGGGTGTCGATGATCAAAGTCCGTGTGAAAAATTTCCAGTCTATCAAAGACGCCATCATCGAGGTGGACGGGTTTACCGTCATCACCGGTCCCAATAATTCCGGGAAATCGGCCTTGATGCGGGCTATCCGGGGAATTTTTCAGAACACCCCTGGCACGAGCTTCATTCGGCACGGTACTGAGAAGGCTGTTGTAGAGATGGACCTGGGAGACCACACAGTAAAGTGGTCGAAGGGGGTCAGTAAAAAGACACGGCCAACATATGTCCTCGATGATGGTAGCCCCATCCACCCGGGTCGGGGCATACCCGACGAGGTCAAGGCCCTGGGGGTCCAGTCCATTGAAGCCGGGGGACGGGATGTGTGGCCCCAATTCGCCCCCCAGTTCACCGGGCAGGTTTTCCTGCTCGACCAGCCGGGATCAGTCCTGGCCGAAGCTGTGGCCGATGTGGAACGGGTGGGCCAATTGAGCCGGGCGCTCAAAGCCGCCCAGTCTGACGGCCGGTCCGCAGCGGCAACACTGAAGGTCCGTCTGAAAGACCAGGTGCATCTGCGGGAGGAACTGGACAAGTTCGATGGTCTGGACGACGTAGCAGCCCAGAGTACAACCATTGAGAAGGGAATCGTCCAGGCCGCCAAGATCAAGCGAGCCATGGAGGGGTTAACCAACATCCGGGATAGGTTGACCGAGGCCTTCCAGACCGTGGAGAGCCTGGAAGGTGTCGAACAAATTGTTGTACCGGATGACACCATTACACCTATCCTGGATGAGCTCTTCGAGCTCAAGGACGTCCAAATTCGATTGGAGCAGACCCAGCAGCAGGTGGACACCCTCGAAGGCATCAACCACGTTGAGGGGGACGTGGATGGCTCGGAGGCCGAAAAGATCCTGAATGCTCTGGATATCCTGAGCGAAACCCGATCCCGGATTTCGGCTGCTGACTCCAATATCCGACAGATCGAACAGGACTTGGAGGATGCTAAACAAGATGAACAGGTGGCCCGAGACGAACTGGTAGGTGGCCTGGAGGACTTGGGCAACTGTCCCATGTGCGGTCATGCTACAGGCTCTGGGGACCACTATGACCATTAGATTCGTTTGGCGCTCTGATGCCCATCTGGCTGACAAACCTCCGAGGTCCCGCATCGATGACTGGGCCAGTACCGTTCTCGATAAGCTCATTCAGGTGGGGGAGATTGCCCGGGAGGTCAACGCCGATGCTGTACTCGACGGCGGTGACCTGTTCCATATCAAGAGCCCTTCCAGAAACACGCACGAACTCGTACGTCGGGTGACGGAAGTCCATGCCAGCTGCCCATGTCCAGTCTACCTGACGCCCGGCAACCACGACCTGAAGTACGGCAGCCTGGAGCATCTGCACGAGACCCCTCTTGGGGTGATGTTTGAGGCTGGAACTATCCGCCCGCTTTACGATGGGCACGAGCTCGTTCTGGGGAATGTCCGGGTGGTCGGAGTGCCCTACCACGGCCCTGACTACGACACCAACCGGTTCACGACCATTACCAAAGGTGACGAAGATTGGCTCATCGTTGTGGCCCACTGTCTGGCTAGCCCGGACGGAGGCACGCTGTTCGACAAGGAGGACGTGCTTGCCTACCCGGCTCTGGCCAACCTGGACCCGGATATATGGCTATTTAGCCATTGGCATAAGGACCAGGGCATCCAGGAAATCGCCAAGGGCAAGTGGGCTGTCAATCTGGGTAGTTTGTCTCGGGGTGCTCTCATTCAGGATGACCTGGACCGGACTCCTTCCTGTGCCGTCTTGACGTTCACTAAGCACGGAGAGGTGGACATTGAGCGGCGCCCCCTGAAGGTCCAGCCATCGGAGGAGATATTCAACCTTGAAGGTGCCGAGCGGGCGAAGAAACGTACGATGTCTGTGGATGCCTTCGCCACCAGTCTCAAAGAGACTCTGGTTACTCGAACGGAAGGGTCTTTGCTCGATGCTGCCCGTCAAGCAGACGCCCCTGATGTAGTCCGGGAACGGGCCATAGCGTACCTCGAACAGGCTGGAGCAAAGTAGTAGGCTCAGCCGGTGTCTCCACCGGGTAGGCAGGGTGCAAGGTGGAGGAGATTTCACATGGGAAAAGGCATCATCGTTGTAGCCGGTCCCCCGGGTGGGGGCAAGTCCACGGCCGTCAAGCACTACACGACCCAGGGCTTCACGAGGCTCAACAGGGACGATATCGGGGGTTCCCTAAAGGGTGACGGGGCGCTGTTCCGTCACCTGCGTCACCTGTTCAAGGTGTACGACGAGCGCCGGTTCGTTCTGGACAATACCCACGGGACCGTCGAATCCCGGGCCGTCGTTCTCGCCGTCGGCCGGGAGTTGGATCTCCCCGTCCACGTCAAGTGGTTGGAGACCACTTCGGCACAGGCCCAGTTCTTCGCTTCCCGGCGCCAGATCCAGCGGTACGGCAAGCTGTTCACCAAGGAGGACTACAGGGCCCACCAGGATGACCCCAACATGTTTCCCCCGGCGGCCCAGTTCGCCTTCTTCAAAAGGATGGTGGTGCCCACTATCGATGAAGGCTTCGCTTCCGTCGAGATGGTCCCTGTTATGAGTGATTTCGGGCCCGAGTACATGCACCGGGCCCTCATCATCGACTACGACGATACCGTGCGCCGCACGAAGTCGGGGGCCAAGTGGCCGTGCCATCCGGACGACATTGAAGTCATCGACGGGTGTGGGGACGTGCTGTGGCAGAAGCAGTCCGAAGGTTTCCGGCTCCTGGGGGCGAGTAACCAGTCGGGCGTGTCCCGCCAGACGGACGACCCCAAGTACGTCTCCCCCGAGAACCTGGTCAGATGCTTCGAGCGCACCCATGAGCTCCTTGGCGTGGACATCGACTACCTGTATGCTCCTGACCGGGGTGGTGTCCCCCAGACGTATTGGAGGAAGCCTTGTCCGGGCATGGGGGCCGTATTCATTGAGCGGTATAAATTGAGTCCTCCTGACTGTATTTACGTCGGAGACATGAAATCGGACAAAACGTTTGCCGAACGCTGCGGTTTTGCCTTCGCCTGGGCTCACGACTTCTTTGGAGGCTGAAGATGGACATTCGGAAAGACATCAAGTACCTCGTGGACACGGGGTCCGCCCGTCGGTTCGTGATAGAGCGGCTTGGTGAGCCCAAAAGCGAGTTGTTTCCAATGGCCGTCAGTGAACCGGTGCCTCCCGATCTGGCCAACGCCGAGATCAATCAGATGCTCCAGGACGGGGAGCTGGCGGCGTCCCCGTCCGGATTTCTTGTTGTCACCGAATTCATGCCCCACACGGCGCAGCGGTTTCGGGAAGCCACATTCGAGTTCGTTCAAGACGGACAGGCCATCGAGTGTCTCAAATGTGGCGCAGTCACCCCTTTTCAGAAGGGACAGCAGGATTACCGGTGTGACGGATGTGGGCATCTACATGATCAACGAATCCGCTCATCCTGAGGAGAGCCATGGTGCCGACATACTCCGAAATCATCGAGAAGGGGCGGACCTACCAGATTCACCTGGAGCAGAACGGGCAGAAGTGCATTGAATGCCTCCAGTGTGGACTCCGGTCGTTCCATTCCGATGACATCGAGCAGCGGTATTGCGGTAAATGCCACAAATTCCATCAGAAGGGGCGAGCCCCGTGGGAGTGAGGTCGGAAAATGAAGAATGCGGATGCAGGGAAGGAGCCCGTTTTCAGTGATGACGTCCGGCGGTTCATCAGCGCCAGCGGCCTTGCAATGGACGGGATTTGGGCTTCCGATGGGAAGCCTACGTTCTTTTCTTGTAGTTGCGTTGGGCCATCCAAGTGCGACGAATGCGGGGAGGTCATGGAACCCGAGTCATCTTCGACCTGGCGGTGTGTGGCGGAAGGGTGTCCCCAGAAGGGTATCCCGGTCATCACGGGGGTCTTCGGAGTGGTGCCCGATGGTACTGGCGATTCGGAGGAGTCATGAAATTTGATTTCTCGATACCGACCATCGGACAGTTGGAACTGATGGAGGTTTTTGACTTCTACGACGAACCCGTGCTTTTCACGTGTCGAGACCTCACCGACCGAGTCTATTTGGCAGTCTTCGCCGACGAAGACGACGAGTCCCAAACATGGCCTGGACCTACGACCAGATGGTGGAGTGGGCCGAATTTCAGGACAAGGATCTCATCGAAGTGGCCAGGGGCTCGGACTTGCCCCGCAAGCCGCCCTTCAACAAGCTCGACCGTCTGTGCCGGGATATTATCGGCACCTTTCCTGGGGGAGCGGAATGATTGGCTACTGGCTCATCGTGTCCCACATGCTGGGCGATTACGTGCTCCAGAATCACTGGATGGGCGTGACCAAGACCCAGAAGTGGCTCCCGGCCGTTGTCCACGCCATCCTCTACACGGTCCCGTTCGCCGTGTTCTTTGGGCTGTGTTGGGCCCTCGTCCCCATCGGGGTGACCCACCTATTCATCGACCGGTACAGCCTGGTCAAGCGCTACTGGGTGGACTTCTGGGGCATCGGCAAGACAGGCTGGCTCCCGTCCAAGTGCGGGGTCGAGATGGAGGATGCTC
>Ga0075115_10000382_pt1 | contig 21619 bp, 21 predicted proteins | sample AntAceMetag02UKH_FD_69785 | JGI IMG/M metagenome (GOLD analysis project Ga0075115, IMG submission 69785) | Saline lake microbial communities from Ace Lake, Antarctica - Antarctic Ace Lake Metagenome 02UKH | ecosystem: Environmental > Aquatic > Non-marine Saline and Alkaline > Saline | place... | reverse complement strand
AGGCGATATCTGCCTTTACTACCAAAATTCTATTTGTCTTTTCCATAATCGCGTAATCAATTGAAATGTTAGGAAAATCCTGATAATAGCGATTTATCGCGGACTGCTGGGTCCTTGTTCCAAGTGAAACCTCTATCCTGGAAAGCACTCGAAAAATAGCGGGGTTGTAACGCTTGAATTCCTCCAAAAACACCTCAGCCTTACCGATAAATATGCCGCTATTCCATAGATATCTTTTAGATTTTATAAATAATTGCGCTTTCTTAATAGATGGCTTTTCTGTAAATTTATCGACAGCGTATACGCCGTAGGGTTGTTTGGCCTTTACCCGCTTATATAATGTTCCTGTTTTTATATAGCCATAACCTGTTGCCGCGAATCTTGGTCTTATGCCCACTGTAATAATAGCGTCCTTAATACATGTGATAAGTGATGAGAGCCTGAAAATCTCTTTTATAGCGGGCTTATCATCTATTATCTGGTCTGCAGGCACAACAAATATTACGCCATCAGGGTCCTTCTTTTTAACCAAGGCAGCTCCTAGTGCAATCGCCGGCGCGGTATTTCTTGAAACTGGCTCTGCGATAATATTTTCCTTAGGAAACCATGGTAAGGCCTTTCGTATCGGCTGAAGGTGCGTTTTACTTGTAGTTATCAGTATATTCTTTAAAGGCATGACCTGCTTGAGCCTTTCTATGGACTGCTCAAGGAGGGTCTTCCTGCTATTAATCTTTAATAAGAACTTTGGTGACGATTTTCTCGACTTAGGCCAGAGCCTTTTGCCTAAACCGCCCGCGATTATTACGCCATGCAACATTATCTTACGCCTCCTACCATACTTTTAGTAAAGAGAACGGCGTCTCTTATTGCTTTGGACTTATTGGGCAGGTTCTTCTCTATCCTGTTTATAATAGCACTTCCCACTATAACGCCGTCACAATAGGCGCTTAGGCTCTTCACCTGTTTTGGCGTTGAAACACCGAATCCGATACAAACCGGCTTATTGCTTGAGCGCTTAATCGCTCTTATATGTTCTCTAATATGCGTTGGCAGCGCTGCTCGCGCACCGGTTACGCCTGCAAGTGATACATAATATATAAAACCTGTTGATTTCTGAGTTATCAACTTCATTCTTTTGCTTGTAGTCGTAGGCGCTACTAAAAAAATCGTCTTGAAATCATATTGCCTGGCAGCAGAGATAAGTTCGTCAGCCTCTTCAGGAATAAGATCAGGAATAATAACACCGTCAGCACCGGCGATCATTGCCTCTTTCGCAAAACGCTCTACGCCATAACTGTAAATCGGGTTATAGTAACCCATAAGCACCAGCGGAATATCAGTCTTCTTGCGTAACGAACTAATAAGTGAGAATATCGTGGAAAGATTTACACTCTTCTTAAGCGCACGAAGAGATGCTTTTTGTATAGTTGGGCCATCTGCTAAAGGGTCTGAAAAAGGTATACCGAGCTCAACAATATCTACTCCTATACGGTCTAGCTCTAAGACAAGTTTCTCTGTAGTCGATATATCAGGGTCCCCTGCGCAAATATATGTTATAAAGGCCTTTCTCTTCTGCTTTCTGATATCTTTAAACCTCTTATCTATCCTGTTCACTCTCTTCGTATCCTCCTAGTTTGGCGACATTCTAAAAGCTAATACCAAATACCGAAATTAACTGCACGAAGCACTTGCTTTATATTACATCCTTTATCATATCAATATCCTTGTCGCCCCTGCCTGAGAGACAAAGAATGATTACTTCGCTCCTCTTTGATTTAAGCTTTTTAAGATAGCTAATAGCATGGGCGGTCTCAAGCGCGGGGATGATGCCCTCGGTCTCTGAAAGCAATCGCATAGCATCCAATGCCTCTTTGTCTGTTACTGATACGTATTTCGCGCGCTTGCTATCTTTATAAAATGAGTGCTCAGGGCCAACACCAGGATAGTCTAATCCTGCTGATATGGAATGCGCTATCTTAACCTGTCCGTCCTTATCCTGTAAAAGATAACTCTTTGAACCATGCAATACGCCAACCCTGCCCATTTGTAATGTCGCGGCATGCTTACCTGTCCTCACACCAAAACCCGCTGCCTCAACACCTATAAATTTTGCTTTTGATTTCAGATATGGATGAAACAGGCCTATTGAATTTGACCCACCCCCAACACAGGCAACAAGATAATCAGGTTCTTTCTCTTTAATAGCCCTCAGCTGGACTTTGGTCTCTTTACCTATAACAGACTGAAAATCCCGCACCATAGCCGGATACGGGTGAGGCCCAACAACAGAACCTATAATATAATGAGTAGTGCCTACATTTGTAACCCAATCTCTTAACGCCTCATTTGTCGCGTCTTTTAGTGTTCGCGAACCGGTCAAAACAGGTATTACACGCGCGCCTAAAAGCTTCATTCTAAAAACATTGAGTGACTGACGCGCTATGTCCTCTTCACCCATATACACATCGCATTCCAGCCCAAATAGCGCGGCAACCGTAGCCGTAGCTACGCCATGCTGGCCCGCGCCTGTCTCCGCTATAATACGTGGCTTTTTCATCTTTATCGCTAAAAGCGCCTGCCCTAATGTATTATTTATCTTATGCGCCCCGGTATGGCAAAGGTCTTCTCTTTTTAAATATATCCTTGCCCCTCCTAAAAACTTTGTCAAGTTCTTCGCGAAATATAGCGGGGTAGGCCTTCCGGCATACTGCTTGAGATAATAATCAAGCTCCTCTTTGAAGCTCTTATTGTTCCTGGACTTCTTATACTCTATCTCGAGCTCATTAAGTGCCGCCATTAATGTCTCAGGTACATATTTCCCGCCAAAGATCCCAAAATATCCTCTTTTATCAGGCCCCATAACCTTTTCCTTTATTTTAAATTACCAATAACATCAGCAAATATCTTTGCTGTATCAAGCAGGCTCTTTACGCGAACAAATTCATTATCAGAATGGCCTGAACCTCCTCCGTCTACTGAATAACCGAGGCAAGGTATGCCTTTTCTTATTAAATACCTTATATCAGTAGCCCCTGACATGAGCGCGCATTTTGGATTTTTCTTTAAAATTTTCTTAGCTGATCTCTTAAATTCCTTAAATAGCATATTTTTATCATCAGAGATCACAGAATCTTCATCACTTATAAGCTTAACTTTTATATCAAGCGTCTTGTCTTTCTTCTTTATCTTTTCTACAAATTGGGATATCTCTTTCTTCACATCACCAATATTCTCTTCAGGAAGAAATCTACGATCTATGGTAAAACAGGCCCTGTCAGGGACTATATTAGTCTTATACCCACCCCAGACTTCTCCGCCCATCATCATGGTTGAGCAAGAACTTTTTTGTGATTTAGTATGATATTGTGTCTTTCGTTTTTCAATACTATCCTTAAGCGATAAAAACTCATTCGCGACAAAAATCATCTTCTCAAACGCGTTTACACCCTTGTGCGGTTCACTGCCATGACAGGAGAGGCCTTTTATCTCAATACGAAACCAGGCGATCCCTTTATTGCCATATGCTATATAATCGTCGTAATGGCCTTCACTTATAGCATAATCCGGTTTTATAAAATTTCTTTTCACGAGATAGCCGAATCCTGTCCTTCCACCTATCTCCTCATCGGGAGTAAAAGAGAGCTCAATATTGCATTTCGGCTTAACGCCGCTTGCCTTAAGCGCCTCTATAGCGATAAGTGTAGCTGCTATATTAGCCTTCATATCCTCTGTACCGCGCCCATAGATCTTACCTTGTTTTAAAACGGGCTTAAATGGCTGAGTCTTCCAGCTTGAGGTTGTAGGAACTACATCGTAATGGCCATTTATGTGAAGGGTTCTACGTGCACCGATATCCCACTTAGCTATCAGATTAATCCTCTCAGAGCCTGTGTTTATCTTGTACCTTTTTAATTCGCTTTTAGGCGTGATTATACGCTTTGTACCCAGGGCGAGTTCCTTACAACGCCTCTCAATAAAATCAACTATTTTTTCATAATTCTCACCGGGAGGATTGACCGTTGGAATAGAGACAAGCTGCATTGTAAGCTTTATTAACTTATCCTTGCTCTTGTCTATAAACTGAAAAACCTGCTTCATAACCTACCTTTTTTTACTCTCTCTTATGCCTTACTTAAACCGATTTAGCGTTTTGGATAAAACGCGCGATTAATACTTCGTCTTTTTTTCCCGGTTCCCTCTCAACGCCGCTTGAAACATCGACACAAAACGGCTTTACCTTATCTACGGCAGTTTTAACATTATCAGGATTTAAACCTCCTGATAAAAAAATAGGTACATTAGGCTGCTTTAACATAGCCGCGATATTCCAATCAAAGTTATCGCCTGTGCCACCAAATTGTCCATACTTGAACGCGTCAAGCAATATAAAATCTATATCACAAAATGCCTTTATATCCTCAAGTGACCTCTCATCCTTTATGCGAAAAGCCTTTATGATTTTTTGATCTTTGAAGCAACCGCAATATTCAGGAGTCTCGTCTCCATGAAACTGGAGCATATCAACCCTGCCAAGGCTATCTATAGTATCGAGAACTCTTTTCTTTTGCTCATTGACGAATAATGCTACTATCTTCACATCTGGTGATAACTCAACTATAATATCCTTGGCTATCTTTGGATCTACTCTTCTTGGGCTATCAGCAAATACAAAACCTAAAAAATCCGCTCCGCAATTTTGTGCCGTAAGCGCGTCCTTTAAGTTTGTAATACCACATATTTTTACTTTTACCATCTCATTTTCCTGTAAACTCACGCACCTTCTTGCCCAGATCTTTAGCATCCATAAAAACCTCGCCTATCAAAACAGCACTCGCACCGATACTCTTTAGAAACAGTACATCAGAACGGGTGCGTATGCCGCTTTCGCTGACAATAATCTTACCTTTAGGCACAAGGCCTATGAGGTTCTCTGTCATGCTTATGCTGAGCTTAAATGTATTAAGGTCTCTGTTATTTATACCTATTATATCCTGCCTTGCGCTTATAGCCTTTTCCAATTCCTCCTTGCTATGCGCCTCGCAAAGAACAGCCATGTTTAATGATTTGGCGATACTGGAAAGCCTCACGATCTCTTCTTTCGAGAGTATATCAGTAATAAGCAGGATCGCGTCAGCCTCAGCAAGAGCGGATTCATATACCTGATATTCATCTATGATAAAATCTTTTCTTAAGACCGGTAGATTTGTGACCCTTCTTATCTCTTTTATATAACTAAGCTTGCCTTTAAAAAAAGTCTCTTCTGTTAGCACTGAGATCGCGGCAGCACCATTTATTTGGTATTGCCTTGCGATACTCTTGAGGTCAAATTCCTCTCTTATAACACCTCTAGTTGGGGATGCCTTCTTTATCTCCGCGATAATATTTATATCGTGAGATTGGCTAATGGCCTGTTTAAAATTGCGCCTAATGATATTCTTTTTAGAAAGCTGGTGCTTAATATACTCTAATGACACTACTTTTTTTGATTGTTGAATACGCGTTCTTGTCGATTTTATAATATCTGAAAGTATCATCTGTTCGCAAATGCCTTAAGTTGCTTGAGTTTGTTAAACGCTATACCCGAATCAATAGAAAAACTAGCCATCTTAAGCGCCTCTATTACATTGACTGCCTTTTTCGCGGCAAGAAGTCCATACGCGGCATTTATTAATACTACATCGCGTTTAGCTGATTTTTCTCCTTTTAACACGGAAATTACTATTTTAGCGTTCTTTTTAGCGTCACCACCGACGATATCCTTTAAACGCGCTCTCTTAATACCAAATTGCTCGGGCCTTACCTGATAGGTTCTAACACTTCTTCCCTTTAATTCGGATATCTGCGTAGGGCCTGTAACCGATATCTCATCAAGCGCATCTAAACCATGTACAACAAATGCTTTTCTAAGGCCAAGCTTGCCAAGTACTCTAGCCATTGTCTCTGTAAGAGACTTACTATAAACCCCTAAGACCTGACAATGTGCGTTCGCTGGATTTGAAAGCGGGCCCAATATATTGAATATAGTTCTTATGCCGATCTCTTTCCTGACGCCCGCGGCGTGTTTCATGGCATTATGAAATAACGGAGCATAGATAAAACCTATGCCTATACGCTTTATACTCTGCGCGACCTTAGAAGGCGAAAGATTAATATTAACACCCAATGCCTCAAGAACATCAGCCGAGCCACATCTGCTTGATACTGATCGGTTACCATGTTTCGCGACCTTTATGCCGCAACCGGCGACTACGAACGCGACTGTAGTAGATATATTAAATGTATTAGTACCGCTTCCTCCTGTACCGCAGGTATCAAGAATAACCTCTTTTTCTATGTTGATCTCACTGCGGTCTATATTAAGACCACCCTGCATATTAACCGTACGAGCAAATCTCCTCATAACAGTCGCGGCGGATGTTATCTCTGTAACTGTCTCACCTTTCATGCGCAAACCGGTAATAAACGCTCCTATCTGCGAAGGGGTTGCTCTACCGCTCATAATCTCAGAGAATGCCTGCTCCATTTCAATAGCGGTTAGATCTTTTTGCTCAACTACTTTTATTATCGCCTCTTTTATCATTTTCTTATCCTCATAAAATTCTTAAGCAGTTTCTTGCCTTCGTTTGTCAGAATCGACTCCGGATGGAACTGCACTCCCCATATCATATATTCTTTATGTCTTATCGCCATTATCTCATCGTCTTTGGTCCTGGCAGTAACCTCCAGGCAGTCTGGAATGCTCTTTCGCTCGATAATCAACGAGTGGTATCTTGTCGCAGTAAAAGGATTTTTTATCCCGGTAAATATATCCGATTTATTGTGATACACAAGAGATGTCTTACCATGCATAAGCCTCTTAGCGCCCACTATCTTCCCCCCAAAGACCTCACCAATGCATTGATGGCCTAAACAGACACCAAGTATCGGTATCTTACCAGCAAACTCCTTTATAACGGATTTTGATATACCCGCGTCATTAGGCCTTCCAGGGCCAGGTGATATTACTATGTGTTTGGGCCTTAACCTTTTAATCTGCGTTAAGGTTATCTTGTCATTCCTGTAAACCTTTAAGCGTGCGCCAAGCTCACCAAAATACTGAACCAGGTTATATGTAAAGGAATCATAATTATCAATCAATAGTATCATATTATCTTACCTGCCTGCCGGTAGGCGGACCTGCTTGGCTATGGATACAGCCTTAAGCATCCCCTTTGCCTTGTTTATAGTCTCTTGATACTCCTTAACAGGCACAGAATCCGCGACAATACCAGCCCCTGCCTGTATATAAGCCTTGTTATTTTTAAGCAATATTGTACGTATGGTAATACACGTATCAAGATTTCCTGAAAAAGAGAGATATCCCACGCATCCTGCATACGGACCTCTTTTTGATATTTCCAGCTCATCTATGATCTCCATTGCGCGAATCTTTGGAGCGCCGGATACTGTTCCGGCTGGAAAAGACGCCTTTAGTAATGATAGCGCGTTAGAACCCGGCAAGAGCCTGCCCACACAATCACTGACAATGTGCATCACATGAGAATATCTTTCAATAACCATAAATTCGCTCAAACGTACACTCCCTGAAACGCAAACCCTGCCTAAATCATTTCTACCCAAATCTACAAGCATAAGATGCTCTGCCCGCTCCTTGGGATCGGAGAGCAACTCCTTTTCTAAGAGCTTATCCTCCCTCGCATCTTTACCTCTTGGCCTGGTACCTGCTATAGGGCGCACTTCCGCTATGCCATCCTCGCCACGAACCATAATCTCGGGAGAAGAGCCGACAAGCTTAAAATCCTTAAATGAGATATAGAACATATAAGGCGATGGATTCACCTGACGCAGTGCCCTGTATATATTAATTGGGTTCTTACTATAATCTGTCTCCAACCTCTGCGATAATACAACCTGTATAATGTCGCCCGCCTTAATGTACTTTTTCCCTTTTAATACGCTTTTTGTAAAATCTGATTTTTTTATGTTTGATTTAAACCTTATCGGCCTTGCTGTCTTTTCAATCGGTAAAAGATTTTCCTTAAGCGGCTTGTTAAGTTTTATAATTAGATTCTCTATCTTCTCTATAGCGTTTTTATACGCGCGGTTAACGAAAGTATCGCCACAGGATTTTATGTGCGCGTTCGACACGACCTTTATAGTATGGCTTACCCTGTCAAAGACAAGCAATGTATCCGCGAGCATAAGCTTTAGATCCGGAAGGCCAAGGTCATCTTTACAGGTATCGGGTATATCCTCGATAAAACGAATAACGTCATAACCTACGTAACCTACTAGCCCGCCACAAAACCTGGGAAGCCCTTTAACCTTGACAAACTTAAAGGCCTTCATCATCTTATTAATATAATCAAGGGGATTTGTAGTACTTGTTTTTACATTCTTTGACTTCTCTGTTATCTTTATCGAACCACCCTTAGATTCTATAACAACAGCCGGACTGGAACCTAAAAATGAGTAACGCCCTATCTTCTCCCCGCCCTCCATAGATTCAAAGAGAAATGAGTTCTTCTTGTCATCTATTTTTAAGAACGCGGATAAAGGAGTGTTAAGATCCGCGGAGATCTCCCTATAAACAGGTATGACATTACCTTTCTTTGTCAATCTTACAAATTCTTCTTTTTTTGGATGATACATTAGTATACTCTTTTTGGATCAAATACCTTTTTGCCTCTTGATGCCAAGCGGCCTGATTTAAATTCACGATAAAAACAGCTCTTGTATCCTGTGTGGCACGCGCCACCAAGTTGTTCTATTTTAATAAGCAAGCAATCCATATCACAATCAACATATATGGCCTTTACCTTTTGTATGTGCCCTGAGGACTCACCCTTAAGCCACATCTTCTTTCTTGAGCGGCTATAATAATTGCATTTTCTTGTCTTAAGAGTCTTTCTAACCGCTTCCTTATTCATATACGCGACCATCAGCACTTCATTGGTCTTGTAATCCTGTGTTATCGCCGGAATAAGGCCATCTGCAAACTTCAATTTATCTACAAAACTCACAATCTTATCTCAACCCCTCTCTCTTTTAAAAACTCTTTCGCTTCTTTTATGGTATGTTCCTTAAAATGAAATATGCTAGCTGCTAACGCGGCATCTGCTCTTCCCTCAACAAGGGCAAGGCGTAAATGCTCTAGATTACCCGCTCCACCTGATGCTATAACAGGAATGTTTATGGCCTCTGATATGGAGCTCGTAAGCTCTATGTCAAAGCCCTCTTTTGTGCCATCGCAATCCATACTAGTCAGCAAGATCTCACCAGCGCCTAAATCCGTAACTTCCTTAGCCCACTGTAACGCATCTTTGCCGGTAGGCTTTCTGCCGCCATGTGTATATACCTCCCAGTTATCGCCTGCTCTCTTGGCATCGATAGCGACAACTATGCACTGTGTGCCAAAACGGGATGCTGCCGCCTTTATAAAGCCTGGATTCTGTAACGCCTTGGTATTTATTGAGACCTTATCGGCACCTGCCTTTAAGAGGCCTTCTATCGTATCAAGCTCATCAATGCCACCTCCGACTGTAAGAGGCATAAAAACATTCTCCGCAGTACGCCTTACAACATCTATAAATATAGGCCTCTCTTCATGGCTTGCGGTAATATCTAAAAATACGATCTCATCCGCGCCTGCCTTGTCGTAAACCGCTGCTATCTCCGCAGGGTCTCCGGCGTCACGAAGATTTAAGAATTTTACACCCTTAACAACCCTTCCGTCTTTTACATCAAGACAGGGTATGATCCTCTTTGCGAGCATATCAACCTTCCTCTGCTATTTTAATAGCTTCCTTTAAATCGAGTCTCTGTTCGTATAATGCCTTACCGGTAATAACTCCGTAAAGATTCATATTCCCTAATGCCTTTAGATCCCTTATATCCTGCAAAGATGATACCCCGCCGGATATGATCACCTTTATTGAGACAGTGTCAAGCATCTTCTTGGCGAGCTCTAACTGTGGACTTTCTAATGTCCCATCCTTGAGTGTATTTGTATATATAATCATGCCAATACCCAAAGACTCCATCTTTTTCGCAAGCGTGAAGGCATCGATTCCTGTAGATTCTGTCCAGCCTTTGGAAAGAATAATATCGCCTGCAGCATCTATGCCAATAGCTATCTTATCGGCACCAAAGGTCTTAACGAGCCTTTTAACAAACTCATCATCTTCATACGCCCTGGTACCTATAATTACCCTTGAAACACCTTTTGACAAAACTAACTCAGCATTCTTCTCTGTCCGTATCCCTCCACCTAGTTGTACAGGTATGCTGACTGATTGACAGACCTGTTGGATTACATCCAGATTCTTGGGCTCGCCTGCAAGTGCGCCATCAAGGTCGACCATATGTAAAAACTTAGCACCCATCTCCTCCCACTTCTTGGCGACCTCTACAACATCAGCTGAATAGAATGTCTCCTTATTAAAATCACCCTGCAAAAGTCGAACCACCCTTTTGGAACGTATATCGATCGCTGGCATAATAAACATTTATAGACTCACAAAGTTTTTAATTATCTTCAAGCCTTCTTCCTGGCTCTTTTCCGGATGAAATTGCATGGCATAGATATTATCTTTCCAGATCATTGAGCAGAACCTGCTCCCATAATCCGTAGTTGTAGCTACAACAGAGGCATCTTCCGGCACCACATAATAAGAATGCACAAAATACATATACGCCTGCTCAGAAACCCCTTTAAGCAGAGGGCAGTTTGGCTTTTCGGGTTTTAAATTATTCCAACCCATATGTGGTATCTTTATGCCCTTATCCTTTTGCAAGGAAACAACATCTCCCTTTATGATATCAAGCCCCTTATATTCACCGCCTTCAAAGCTTTTTGTAAAGAGAAGTTGTAAACCTAAACATATACCTAAAAAAGGCTTACCTGATTTTATAAAATCTAATATTGAATTGATAAGCCCACGCTTGCCTATCTCATCGTAGGCGTCTTTAAACGCGCCCACCCCAGGAAGTATCAGCTTGTCAGTCTTTTTTATATCATCCGGCATCGAGCTTACCACTACTTGATCAGTATAACGCTTAATAGCGTTGTTTACCGATGCTAGATTTCCCATACCGTAATCAACTATTGTAATCACAATTTTCCTTTAGTTGAGGGGACCTTCTTGCCCCTTCTGGGATCAATTCTCGTTGCTTCTAAAAGAGCTCTACCTAGCGCCTTAAATATGCTCTCAAGCACATGGTGAGTGTCTTTTCCTCTTATAATATCTACATGCATATTGATTCCGCTACCTAAAGTAAGCGCCTTTAAGAATTCTTCGCAGTCATTCAAATCGTAAGCCTTAGGTGCCTTTAAACCCTTTACCTTGGTCTTAAAATATAATGATGGCCTTCCGCTGATATCAAGAACTACTCTTGCGCGAGATAAAGCCTCATCCATAGGAACAAAGGACTGCCCAAATCTGCAGATACCTTTTTTAGAGCTTAGGGCCTTTTTAAATACCTGCCCTAAGACAATACCTATATCCTCATTAGTATGGTGTATGTCAACAGAGAGATCACCCTTAGCCTTTATGCTAAGGTTGAAAAGCCCATGACAGGTAAAAAGGTCGAGCATGTGATCGAGAAAACCTATGCCGGTATCTATCTTTGCCTTACCTTTTCCATCAAGGTCTAACTTGATAGTAATATCCGTCTCTTTTGTTTTACGACTTAGTAAGGCTACTCTCTTTTTCATATCTGTTATACTCCTCTTTTTCGAATCAGATAGTTTTGTAGCAAAACTATTTTATTATTCATAATCACTTAGGCCTGTGCCTATAGCAGTGCTTGGCTTTTTTTGCCATGGATTTTCATTGATGGCAAAAATACCTGCACTGCGAAGGTGCAGGCCCAAGTGATTTCGTTACCACGAAAATTGCTACAAACTCTCCTGCCATCATCAACTATTCAAACCTCTTCTTAATAGAGTCGATATGCTTATTCAAGCCTTCTAAACTTGCTATTCTTTCAATGTCATCCTTAACCGATTCAAGCGCTCTTTTTGAATAAGAGACAACATGGATACCTTTTAGAAAATCCCAGATACTCAATCCTGAGAAGAATCTGGCGCTACCTCCCGTTGGCAATACGTGGCTTGGACCAGCGATATAATCACTAAGCGCTGTCGGCGTATACTCACCCAGCAATATACATCCGGCGTTTTGTATCATCTTTGACAGCTTCTTAGGGTCCTTTACCATAAGTTGCAAATGCTCCGGAGCGATTTTGTTCGCTATCTCCGCTGCCTCTTTAAGGCTCTTTACAAGGATCAAATACCCCTTAAGCGGCTGCTGCTGCATAAATTTCACCAATCTCTTAGATTTTGTTATCAGTATTGATAGCCCCATAAGATGCTCACACTGCGCTGCCATATCAGCCGCGACAAATTCACAGTTTACACTGTCATCCGCGACAATTACAACTTCACTAGGGCCTGCTACCATATCTATGCCCACATAACCAAATACCTGTCTTTTTGCCTCTGATACATATTGGTTACCCGGGCCTACGATCTTGTCTACCCTTGGTATGCTCTTTGTACCAAACGCTAACGCCGCTACCGCCTGTGCACCACCGACTTTATATATCTCTGTTATACCAAGGAGATTCGCCATAACAAGTATATAAGGATGAACATTTCCATATTCGTTAGGGGGCGTTACTATGACAATTCTCTTTACCCCGGCAATCTTGGCAGGAAGGACTGTCATGTAGACAGTTGAGGCAAGTGGTGCGGTACCGGCCGGGATATATATCCCGACAGATTCTAAAGGTGTTATCCTTTCGCCCAGCATGATACCTTCCTTGTCTTTTATTTTCCAGGATTTTTTAAGCTGTTTCTTATAAAACTGTGCTACATTCTCTATCGCAACCTTAAAACTATTAACAAGGTTTGGGTCCATATTCTGGTACGCGCCGTTGACCTCTCCAGTTGTTACTTTAAGCTGGCGAGGTTTGATCTTGATATTATCAAACTGTTTTGTGTATCTGACTAGAGCTTCATCACCATGAGCTTGTACGCCCTCGATAATATTTGAGACCTTATCCCGCACGCTCTTTTTTAAATCAATGCCGCGATTGTATAACTTTACAAGCTCTTTGCTATTTGGTTTTATACTCTTCATCCTAACTCCTTAACTAAAACTTTTTCAGCTATTTTTAAGACTTCTCCTGTATCCTGCAGATCTTTTATTCCGCCTTGTGCCATATTCGGCCTGCCACCTGCCTTGCCGCCAAACGGCTTAAGGATCTCCGATAGTAGCGTTGACGCGTCAAGGCCTCTTTTACTCAAGCTATCGCTAAGCGAAAGGAGCATACTCGCCTTTCCTTGCTGTGAGCTTACGAAAAATAACAGGCATCCTTGTTTAAACTTATTTTTTATTACATCAGAAAGATGTTTAAGCACTCCCATATTTTGGTTATCAATGCATTGTATTATAAGCTTCACATCCTGTATATCCCGGCCCCCTTCAATTATTGTATCTACTGAGTGCTCTAATTCTTTTAATCTTTTCTTCTCAAGAAATTTTTCCTGCTTTTTATCTTCCAAGATACGCTCTTTATCTTGTTCCTTTTTTTTATGCTCAGCCTCCCATTCTCTGGCCCTATCTGCTGTGCAGGCTTCTATTCTTCTGATGCCAGAGGCCACAGAGCCTTCATGCGATATCCTGAAAAGCTCTATATCCAAAGTATTTTCAAGGTGTGTGCCGCCGCATAATTCCCTGCTATCTGTGCCAGCGTAAACAACCCTTACTTTCTGATTATACTTATCACCGAAAAACGCGAGTGCTCCGGAAGACTTTGCGTCCTGAAGAGATGTCTCTTCTACCCTTACATTATGATTGTCTTTTATATCCTTATTAACAAGCTCCTCAACCCTACTTAGCTCATCATCTGTTAAAGCCTTTGAATGTGTAAAATCAAATCGCAATCTATCTGCTGTAACAAGTGAGCCTTGTTGCTTAACATGTTCACCTAGCACCTTCCTTAATGCTTTTTGCAAAAGATGCGTAGCTGTATGGTTTCTTGCTATAGCTAAACGATAACCTATATCTATCTCTGCTTTAACCTTATCACCAACTCTTATATCACCTTTCTCTATATTGCCTATTAAGACTATAGCATCCTGGACCTTGCCTGCTTTCTTAATAATAACCTCCGCACCAGGCTTACTTATCTTTCCCTTATCACCTACCTGCCCACCTGACTCACCATAAAAAACAGATCTATCCAGAATGATCTCTACAAGGCCGGTAGATATATCCGCCTCTTTTATAGAGCGTCCGTTCTTATCCATCATCTCTATAACATTCGCTGATGACTCGAACGCATCATAGCCAATAAATTCTGTCCTTGCCTTTATCAGGCCTGTTGCGAATATCTCACCCTGCATCTTGCTGGACTTCCTGGATGTTTCACGCTGTATTTGCATAAGATTATTAAACCCATCCTCATCAACATCATATCCTTGCGCTGTGGCTGTCTCTTTAATGATCTCTAATGGTATCCCATGAGTATCATAGAGCTCAAAGACCATATTGCCTGAGATCTCTTTAAGGCCGCTGTCACTTAACATATTTAGGGTTCCCGTTGTGATGGAGATACCATTTTCCAGGGTCTTTAAGAACTTCTCTTCTTCAGTCTTTATTACAGCTGCTATATCCTGATGCTCCTTCATGAGTTCAGGATAAGGCTCCTGCATAGAGCTAGCTACAGTGTAAACCAACTTATATAAAAACGCCTTCTCTACACCTATTCTCTTAGCGCACATCATTGCCCTGCGAATAAGGCTCCTTATAACATAGCCGCGCTCTTCATTTGAAGGAGCAACTCCATCAGCTATGGCAAATGTAATTGCGCGAATATGGTCAGCTATCTTGTATATATCAAACCTATAGTACTCTTTCGCGGGCTTAGTGCTATCTCCCGATCCGAACGATTGATCACCTATTCCAGATTCTGCTATTATAGCCTCAATAATATCAGAAAATATGTCTGTCTCGAAATTATTCCTTACTCCCTGCATAACAGCACATAGACGCTCTAGCCCCATGCCTGTATCTATATTCTTATTTGGCAAAGGGACCAAGGTGCCATCATCTCTTCTTTCGAATTGTGTAAAAACAAGGTTCCAAATCTCAACGAATCTTCCGCAGCTACATGCCGGGGAACAACCTGCTTTTCCGCAGCCTGCATCCTCTCCATAATCATAAAATATCTCTGAACATGGCCCGCAGGGACCATTAGGACCTTTATCTTTTGCCTCTGAAGGCCAAAAGTTATCTTTTTGCCCAAGCTTTACTATCCGATCTTGAGGTATCTGTATCTTGTCCTTCCATATATTGTAAGCCTCATCGTCCTCTTCATAAACAGATGCCCATAGCCTTTTTTCAGGGACCTTAAGCACATCTTTTAAAAACTCCCATGCCCATGCGATAGCCTCGTCTTTGAAATAATCGCCAAAAGAGAAGTTTCCGAGCATTTCAAAAAATGTGTGGTGATATGCAGTCTTTCCCACATTCTCCAGATCTCCTGTGCGCATGCACTTCTGGCAAGTTACCGCACGTGTAAAATCTTTTATATGCCCCATAAACTCATTCTTAAATTGAGCCATACCCGCGCTTGTAAAAAGTAGCGACTTATCCCCTGCAGGCACAAGAGAATCACTTGGAACTAAAGCGTGCCCCTTTGCCTTAAAAAAGTCTAAATATTTGTTACGAATATCTGCGTGTTTCATATTATATATCACTCAGTGTTTTAAGGATTATCTCAGACGAGAAACCTCTTCTCTTAAGAAAATTATAAAGCCTCTGCTTGGCCTTCTGCTTATCAAGGCCCGCAACAATTGACATTCTCTTCTTGATAAGACCTCTTACTATCTCTTTTTCGTCAAAGTCAAGCGCAATGTCGCCTAGCTGCTTTTCCGCTATATCTTCATCAATACCCCTTGCTAGTAATTCATATTTGATCGCTGAAAGGCTTCGCGGATTATATTCCAGGCGTGTCCTTATCCAGTCTGCTGCAAACTTTTTGTCATCTACCAGACCCTCATCACTTAGATCATTAACTACTCTGTCTGTTATCTTACGACTATAACCCTTGCCTGATATCTTACTTTTTAGTTCTTTCTCAGAGCGTGCCCTGAAACCTAATAAGCGGTACGCGTAATTCTTTGCCTTGTCATAGAGGTCGCTTATCATCAATCTTCTTTTGGGGCCTTTATGACTGAGTAACCTCTGTCGGTCTTTACAAGAACATCACCGCTAACATTTGATACTATGTTTCTATAATCATCCATGTTGTTAATGTTCTTATCATTTATCTTAACTATAATATCGCCAGTGATTATACCTGCTTTATCAGCTACAGAGTCTATCTCTACATTGCTTACAATAAGACCATTCTTATCTTCTATCCGATATCGTCTGGCAATATCAGGGGTAATCTTCATGGCCTCAATGCCTCGCCATAATTCTTCTGCCTCAGCCTTGTCCTCTTCGCCCGCGATGCCGGAGGGTCTGTCTCCTATCTTTATAGTAACAGGTATGCCCTTTCCATCCCTGATTACACCTACAACAACACTCTTGCCTACGCTAGCCTGTCCCACTATATCAAGGAGCGCTTTCAGATCTTTTACCTTGGCCCCATCCAATCTGCGTATTACATCCTCTTCTTTTAACCCACCTTTTTCAGCAGGACTATCTGGAAGCACTCTGACGACAATAACGCCTTCCTCATCAGGGAAATCAAAATAATCCGCTAAGGTAGCGTCTATATCCTGTACACTTACTCCGAGCCAACCGTATAGGACTTTTTTGCCTTCAATCAGCGTCTTTAATATCTCCTTTGCAGCATTGATGGGTATGGCAAACCCAATACCCTGGTAACCACCTGATGTTGAGAAGATGGCAACATTAATACCTATTACTTCACCATTTATATCAACTAGAGGGCCTCCGCTGTTACCCGGATTTATTGCCGCGTCTGTCTGAATAAGTCCTGAGTAATCTCTTCCCCTACCAATGGCTGCTGGAAGCGACCTATCTACCGCGCTAACAACACCTACTGTCACTGTTGGCTTTGCGCTTGCTATAGCATAACCAAATGGATTTCCAATCGCTATTGCCCATTGCCCTATCCGCGCCTTGTCCGAATCACCAAGCTTTGCTGCTGGAAGATTACTTGACTCTATTTTAATAATCGCCAAGTCACTTCTCTCATCCTTACCGCATAATTCCCCCTCAAATTCCCTGCCATCCGTTAGGGTAACTGTAATCTTGTCCGCGTTACGTATAACATGTTCGTTTGTAAGTATATAGCCTGATTGATCGATTATAACTCCGGAACCTAAACCTCGCTGCCTGAATTCACGTTCAGGTATATCCCCGAAAAAGTCATTAAAAAATCTATCGTAAAAATTATCATTGCCATATGGGGTGCCATACAAACCACCCCTCATCTTTGTAATATGCTCTGTACTGATAGATACGACCGCGAGACCTACATCTTGAGCAACCCTTATAAACGCGTTCTCATCCGATGCATACATCTGCGCACTCTTATCAGATATTGATATACTCGAGCTATGTTCAGCTCCTTTTTCTTCTGCATCAGAAGATGGCGCCAAGCTAACCCTTGCTATCAACGCAATAGCGATTAACAGCCCAAATGCTAATGCGGATAAAAAAATAACTTTTTTTGTATTCACATCTGTACACTTATCTATGTTTACGATCTTTAGCTACGAAAAAATAGCCATTCACGCCAAATCATTGCTGTTGTACTATACGACATACTCTTTAACCTTCTTCTCAATCTCCGCAGTTATCTTTGGATTCTCCTTTAGGAAAGTACGAGCACTCTCTCTGCCTTGCCCTATCTTCATATCGCCGTAAGAAAACCACGCCCCTTGTCTTTTAAGTATATCGTAGGTAATCGCTACGTCCAACAAGCTGCCTTCACTTGATATGCCTTCAGAATAAATAATATCAAACTCCGCGCTCCTAAAGGGTGGGGCGACCTTATTCTTGACAACCTTTGCCTTTACGTGGCTGCCGACTACAACATCACCTGACTTCAGATAATCTTTTCTACGGATATCAAGACGTACGGATGAGTAAAACTTTAGCGCTCTACCGCCCGGGGTTGTCTCAGGATTGCCAAACATGATACCGATCTTCATGCGTATCTGGTTTATAAAGACGACGCAAGTCTTTGATTTGTTTATTGCCCCAGAAAGCTTACGCAATGCCTGGCTCATAAGACGAGCCTGCAGGCCCATCTGCGGTTGCCCCATAGCGCCTTCTATCTCAGCACGAGGAACAAGCGCTGCAACTGAATCTATAACTATAATATCGACTGCATTCGAACGCACAAGTGTCTCAACGATTTCAAGAGCCTGCTCACCATCATCAGGTTGTGATATTAATAGGTCATCCAAATTAACGCCTAGTTTTCCCGCATATGTTGAATCAAAGGCATTTTCTGCATCTATAAAAGCAGCGATACCGCCTCTTTTCTGAGCCTGAGCAACTACACTAAGTGTCAATGTTGTCTTTCCACTCGATTCTGGCCCAAATATCTCAATAACCCTTCCACGTGGAAGACCACCTACACCCAAAGCTAGATCCAGAGCGATCGCGCCTGTAGGTATCGCGGGAACAGAGGTCTTCATGCTCTTATCGAGCTTCATAATAGAGCCTTTGCCAAATTGTTTCTCTATCTGTGACATTGCAAGTTCAAGAGCCTTTGCGCGTCCTTGCTGAGATTTATCAGCGTCTTCAAAGGACACAGTTTGTTCTGTTTTCTGTTTGATCGCTTTTACCATTGTAGCCTCCTTATATAGTTTTTATGTTAATATTAGTATTAAATTATACCCTTTAGGGCCTCTAATGTAAAGTGAAAAACTCACCTCCTTTCTTTCTCAATTTCTTCCTCAAGACCGGTTCTTGAGCACGGGTACTTGTGCTTGAGAACCGGTCTTGAGCATAATCTCATAATATATTCGTTTTCTTTCCTGCTGATCCGCTCCTAACGTCAGATAAGTTGGATAAAAATCGATAATTCTATCCTTTGTTTTTTTAAACCGCTCATAGCAGCTACTCCATTTATATAATTCTGGACTCTTTGCTAATCCTGCTCTTACTTGATTCATTTCTATATATGCCATACAATTAATAAAATCAGTATCACTTTTTATAATCCTACTCCTATATCTGGACTGCCATATATGGCCAACACAATCATAGCGCCTATTATGCCACATTGTATAGGATAAGTTCAATGAACGCATTATCTTGCAGAGATCGCCTATTAACTGCGGTTCTATCAGCAGGTGTAAGTGATTTGGCATTAATGAATAAGAATATATCTTGAACCTATATTTCTTCTTATATTTCAATATATTGGACCTATATTTCGCATAATCACGCCCAACGTGAAACACCCTAACCTTATTATTCCCGCGGCAATACACATGATAAACCGCTTCCTCTGCTAAGGATCTTGGCACTCCCATCTTTGCCCCCTTTCTGTATAAAACTACTTCAAGACCGGTTCTTGAGCACGGGTACTTGTGCTTGAGAACCGGTCTTGAATGCTTTAAGTGCGATTAAGCATAAGGCAGAATAAATATAACCTCTACTTATATAGACGTAGAAAATGTAAATTTTCTTTCAAATATATGGAAAAAAATCCAATATGTGCTATAATTGATTCATAATGAAAGCAGAAATAATAGGGATAGGCACAGAGATACTCTTAGGGGGCATAATAAATACTAACTCAGCCTACCTTTCTGTAAAATTAGCAGAGATAGGCATAGATTGTTACTGCCATACAACTGTAGGCGATAATCATTTACGCCTTTATGAGGCTATAACGCGGGCCCTCGACAGATCTGATATTGTAATAACAACCGGCGGATTGGGCCCTACGATTGATGATATTACTCTCGAGGTAATCGCAAAAGTAACAAAAAAACCACTTATAGTAGAAAAAGATATTGTCAAGCTAATAAGCGGGCACTTCAAAAAACGCCATATAAAAATGGCGAGCAATAACCTGCGTCAAGCTCATATACCAAAAGGCGCGTCATGGTTAAAAAACGATGTAGGCACAGCACCGGGGATAGTAATAAAAATCGACAAAAAACTCTTAATCGCTCTTCCTGGCCCCCCTCGTGAAATGCAACCAATGGTAGAAAAAGATCTATTGCAATATCTGAAAAAATCATCTAGGAGGAGATCTATTATATTATCGCGAACATTAAAAACAACCGGCCTTTCGGAATCCCGATTACATACAAGAGTAAAAGAATTTCTAAAATTATCAGGGGATACAACAGTCGGAATATACGCGCACCCTTCACAGGTGGATTTAAAAATTACCGCTAAATCAAAAGATGCAAAATCAGCAAATAGAAAAATATTACTTATTGAGAAAAAAATACGCAAAAATTTGGGCAAATTAATATTTGCCACTGATAAAGAAACTATTGAAGAAAACGTCGCTAATCTTCTAGGCAAGAGAACCATCGCGATAGCGGAATCTTGTACCGGAGGACTTATATCAGACCGATTGACGGATATCGCAGGGGTATCGAAAAATCTGTTACTTACAGTCGTTGCTTATTCCAATAAAGCAAAGATAGAATTGTTAGATATACCCGAAAAAAAAATACTAACTCACGGTGCGATAAGCGCACAGGTAGCCGGGGCTATGGCAAAGAACGTAAGAGAATTGGCAGGTTCTGACATAGGTATAGCAACAACCGGAATAGCAGGCCCTTTGGGATCAACTGATACAAAACCAATAGGCCTCGTCTACATAGCCCTATCAACTCCCAAACAGACTATCGTTAAAAGATGCTATTTTGCAGGTGAAAGAAAGATAATCAAATTCCGTTTTAGTCAAGCAGCGCTTGATATACTACGTCTACATCTTCTGCAATAATAGTTACCACTAAAACCTAAACCTAAGCACTAAAAAACCGAGATAATGAGAACCTTTATAGCGATCGCCCTTAACAAAGAAGTTTATAGCAATATCCTTTTACTGCAGAGACGATTAGATAAATACGATCTCGCGATAAGATGGGTTAATCCTACCAATATACACCTAACCCTGAAATTCTTAGGCGATATTAACAATAAGGAGATAGGGACTATATTGTCTTCACTAGCAGATGTCGTACGCTCGCACCAGAGTTTTTCTTTAAATCTTTTGGGTATTGGGGTTTTTCCGGATCTGTCCTGCCCAAGAGTAATATGGATGGGGATTGAAAAAGGCAAAAAGGAGTGTGTCTCGCTGCAAAAAGATATTGAAGGTTCTGTTAACAGCGCAAAAGTCAAACAAGAAAATCGAGCCTTCTCTCCTCATCTGACAATCGGTAAGTTTATTACTAAAAATCATAATCCAGAGATTGGACACGCCATAGAAAGAGAAAGAAACTTCAGTTTAAAGGCTCTGGTTCCTGTTGATGCTATCATTCTCTTTGAATCAATACTGACGCCAAAGGAGGCTATACACAAAATCGTGGAAAAATTCCCGCTGCGGTAAGCAGATATATAGTAAAAAGAATAATTATCGTATATACTGC
>Ga0075115_10000380_pt1 | contig 21636 bp, 19 predicted proteins | sample AntAceMetag02UKH_FD_69785 | JGI IMG/M metagenome (GOLD analysis project Ga0075115, IMG submission 69785) | Saline lake microbial communities from Ace Lake, Antarctica - Antarctic Ace Lake Metagenome 02UKH | ecosystem: Environmental > Aquatic > Non-marine Saline and Alkaline > Saline | place... | reverse complement strand
TTCCGGACATTATTACTACCGGGATATGGGATTTACCGACAATGCCATCTTTACCATGATTCAGGTATTGAATTTTTTATCTCTGAAGGATATGTCCCTTTCCCGGTTAATTCATCCTCTCAAGAAATATTATTCAACAGGAGAGATCAATATGAAGGTAAAAGATAAAGAGGCCATTTTCGCTGCCCTTGAGGATGAATATCACGATGCGAGAAAAGATCACCTGGATGGATTAACCATAGAATATAACGGCTGGTGGTTTAACCTCCGAGCATCCAATACCGAGCCGGTAATGAGACTTAACCTGGAAGCGAATGACCCAAGCGCTGAGGAAGCAAAGAAAAAGGAGGTTCTCAAAATTATTGGTGAGTCTGATCTTTCGATGACGATTGAGTCATAGCTGCATAACCAGCAACTGATTGTCTTAAAAGATGAAGTTGCTTAATCAACCAGTAAGGACTGGCCGAGGACGACTGGGAGGGCTGGAAAATACTCAACGCCCGCCTTGGTGGAATCGTCGAGCTGGTGGGTGACGACCTCTTTGTGACCAACGTGGAGCGCATCAGCCGGGGTATCCGTGAGGACGTTGCCAACGCCGTCCTGATCAAGCTCAACCAGATCGGGACACTGACCGAGACCGTTGCCGCTGTCCGGATGTGCAGGAAGGCCGGTTGGGGGGCCTTTGTGTCCCACCGCAGCGGGGAGACCGTGGACAGCTTCATCGCCGACATGACCGTCGCCCTGGATACCGGACATTTAAAAAGCGGCGCTCCGGCACGGGGCGAACGGATCGAGAAGTACAATCAACTCATACGCATCGAGGAGGAACTGGGCGCCGCCGCCTGCTATGCGGGCAAAGAAGCTTATGTAAGACCAGTGCGATTCTAAGAAGGACATTCATCAATAGACAGAAGGACAGATTATCTAACCAAGAGGAAGTTTCCATGCAAGTTTTAGTTTACGGCACCCATCCTTACGATCAGAAATACCTGGAGGTCGCCAACCAGGGAAAACATGAGCGACTTTGCCGCTGGCCGCAGCAACAACAACATCCTGAAGCCCGAGCACGTTATTAGCCCCACCACCAAGGATAAAAAATAGGGAGAGATTGAAGATACTTTGATGTAAATGATTGTAAAAATATAGAATCATCAGAACCAACTAACCTGTGAAAGGAGCCGGGCATGAAGTTTTTGGATCAGATGGATATCAAAGGCAAGAAACTCCTCATTCGGGTGGACTATAATGTGCCATTGAAGGATGGCGTTATCCAGGACGACAACCGTATCAGGAGAAGCATTCCGACCTTGACCTACGCACTTGAAAACGAGGCGGCTATAATCGTTTTTTCGCACTTGGTAAGACCAAAGGGTAAGCGCGTGCCGGAACTCTCGTTTTCACCGACGGCCAAGAGGTTGTCTGAGCTTCTGCAGCACGAGGTGCAAATGGCCCCTGACTGCATTGGACCGGAAGTGACCCGTCTGGCTGAAGCACTCAAGCCGGGCCAGGTGTTAATGCTTGAAAACCTGCGTTTTCATGAGCAAGAGGAGAAGAATGACCCGATCTTCAGTAAACAACTGGCCGAACTGGCCGACGTGTATGTGGACGACGCCTTTGTTGTGGCGCACCGGGCACACGCTTCGGTGGTCGGGGTGACGGAATATGCCAAAGCCTGCTGCGGCGGGTTTCTGCTGAAAAAAGAATGGGAGTACCTGGGCGAGGCCCTGGCCGATCCCAAGAGGCCATACGTGGCTATTTCCGGCGGGGCCAAAGTTTCTTCGAAACTGGGGATTTTGAACCGACTCTTGGACAAGGCTGAAAAAAAAGGCGTCGAGTTGCATTTGCCTGTTGATTTTGTCCTGGGGGAAAGCATGAATAGCAAGGCATCGGCAGGCACCTGTGACGCGGAAAACATACCGGACGACTTGATGGTGCTGGATGTCGGCCCGAAATCCGTTGCGCTATTCGAGGAGGTGCTCAAGCCGGTCAAGACCGTGATGTGGAACGGCCCCATGGGCGCCTTTGAAAACCCGGCATTCGCCAATGGATCCATGTCACTGGCGAGAACGATCGCCAATCTTGACGACGCCCTGACCATTATCGGTGGCGGCGATACAGATGTTGTCATCCACAAGGCAGGCCTGACAAATAAATTCAGTTTTATTTCCACTGGCGGCGGTTCATTTATGGCATTTTTGGAAGGTAAGGAACTGCCTGCATTCAAAGCGTTGAAAAAGTGTGATAGAAAATGAAAAAACTGATGGCTGCATAACCGCATCAAATTATGAAGGAGAAGAGAACCATGTCTGCACTCACTGACTCGCCTGCCTGGAAGGCACTGAGCGAGCATTATTAGGAGATGTCCTCCTTGCATATGCGGGACCTTTTCGCCCGAGATCCCAAACGCTTCGAACGGTTTTCCTTACATCTCAGGGACATACTCTTCGATTACTCTAAGAACCGCATCACGGAAAAGACAGTTTCCCTGCTCATGGGACTGGCACGCCAAGAAGGCCTTGCTGAAAAAATTCATGCCATGTTCGCCGGCGAGAAAATCAACACCACTGAGGAACGGGCAGCAGGCGGTTCTGTGTTACGGACAATGATGTCCTCACTTTAGCAGGTTACGCCATTACGATAGAAGACCATTACTCAAAGAAGGCAGGCGAGACTCGCCCAATGGACATTGAATGGGCAAAAGACGGTGTCAGTGGCGAATTATTCATTGTCCAGGCAAGACCGGAGACGGTGCAATCCCAGAAGTCCATGGATGTGCTTGAGACCTATTCCCTGGAGAAAAAGGGGAACGTTCTCGTCACAGGGAAGAGTGTAGGAGAGAAAATCGCCAGAGGGAAGGCCCACGTGATCCCCGACGTGGCCCACCTCTCTTCACTTAACCCGGGCGAGATACTCGTGGCTGACACCACCACCCCTGACTGGGAGCCTGTGATGAAAACCGCTGCCGGCATTATAACAAACAGGGGAGGAAGGACCTGCCATGCAGCCATCATCAGCCGCGAGCTTGGCATCCCTGCGGTTGTGGGTGCGCGGGATGCCACTGAACAGATCCGGACCGGCGTGGAGGTGACCGTAAGCTGCGCGGAAGGTGACGATGGCCTGGTCTACGAGGGCCTGCTCCCCTTTCATGTGGAAAAATTGGACCTCAAGGGTCTTCAAAGGCCAAAGACAAAGATCATGATGAACCTCGGAAATCCTGAAGAGGCATTTTCCCTTTCAAAAATCCCGAATGACGGCGTGGGCCTGGCACGTATGGAGTTTATTATTAACAGTTACATAAAGATTCATCCCATGGCCCTTGTCCATCCTGAGAGGGTATCTGATGAGGCCGTGAAAAATAGAATCAATGAACTTACCTCTGGTTATGAAAACAAGGCGGACTACTTTGTGGAAAAATTGGCCCAGGGTGTGGGGACCATCGCAGCAGCTTTTTATCCTAAACTGGTTGTTGTGCGTATGAGCGACTTTAAGACCAATGAATATGCAAGTCTCATCGGGGGACAGTACTTTGAGCCGAAAGAAGACAATCCCATGATAGGCTTTCGCGGGGCGTCTCGCTATTATGATGACCGGTACAGGGAAGGTTTTGCCTTGGAGTGCAGGGCCATGAAACATATTCGGGAAGAGATGGGACTGACCAACCTCATCATCATGGTTCCTTTTTGCCGGCGGGTGGATGAAGCCGAAAAAGTCCTGGCCGAAATGGAAAAAAACGGGCTGAAACGAGGAGAAAACGGACTTGAGGTCTATATGATGTGCGAAATACCAAATAATGTCATACTGATTGACGAATTCAGCAAGCTGTTTGATGGATTTTCAATCGGTTCCAATGACCTGACCCAGCTTACCCTGGGGGTTGACCGTGACTCGGAACTGGTGGCCCAGGACTTTGACGAACGGGACCCGGGGGTGATGAAGATGGTCTCCATGGCCATCCAGGGAGCCAAACGCAACAAACGCCACAGCGGCCTATGCGGCCAGGCGCCGAGCGATTACCCCGAGTTCGCCGAATTCCTGGTGAAGGAGGGGATCGATTCGATCTCTCTCAATCCCGACTCGGTGATGAAGATCACTCTCAGGGTCTCCGAGCTGGAACAGGGCCGGTAAGTGCTGAATTTCATTATTGTATTATTATGTGAGGAACACAAGTCATGACCGAACTACAAGTCGGCGAACTTTTACTGGATCTGGCGTTACTCTTCGCCCTGACCTACTTGGCGGCGGGGTTGCTGGAGCGGGTGCGCATCCCCGGGATTATTGGCGCTTTACTTGTCGCTATGGCGCTGCACTATACGCCGCTGGGCGAGCGCTTGCTGTCCCCTGAGTTCCATGTGCCGCTCACGTTTCTGGCTGACCTCGGCGTGTTGTTTCTGCTTTTTTATATCGGCCTGCAGATAGATCCCGGAGAGATGCGCCGCTCAGGAGGGGACATCATCTGGCTCACATGTTTGAACACCATCGTGCCGTTTCTGTTGGGCATGGCGGTCATGCTGGCGCTGGGTTACGGCTGGTTGCTCGCCTTTGTCATAGGGATGACGCGAATGCCCACTGCCGAGGCGGTGATCGTTCCAATTCTGGACGAGTTCGGGCTCGTCCGTACCAGGGTGGGAGTATATATCATCGGTGCGGGGGTGCTGGATGATGTGATCGAGGTGTTTCTGGTATCCATGGTATCGGTGTGGATCGGAGCCAGGGCAGGCGAAGTGGCCGGCGACATCGGCGGCATCATCGCGGGACTGCTGGTGTTTATGCTTCTGGCATGGCTCAGCCATCGCTGGTTTCTTCCGTCACTGGCCCGCTGGATGCCCTGTCGGCCCCGCAATCTGATGCTGCTCTCGGTGGTCATTCTGTTTGGCTTAGGCGGTCTTTCGGAATATGCCGGCCTGGGCATGGTCATGGGCGCCATCACCGCCGGGATGTTGATGCGCCCGGAATACGATAGAGCCGGCGTGGTCGGCGAGCAGGTAACTCAAGCCGTGCAATTGGGAAGCTATGGCTTTTTTGGTCTCCTGTTCTTCTTCTGGGTCGGCCTTAATGCCGATCTGGGGGGGATGATTCAGGAGCCCGTCCTGGCCATCCTGCTTTTTTTGGCAGCCTTTGTCGGCAAGTTGCTCGGGGTGTTTGTCATGGTTCCTATGGGAAAGATCTCGGTGCGAGAGGCCTGGACCATCGGTATCGGCCTTAACGCCCGCCTCACCACCGAGATCATTGTTGCCCAGTTGCTGCTCAGTGCCGAGTTGATCGACGTCCACCTGTTCACCGCACTCTTGGCGGCCTCCGCGGTTTCCACCATCAGCGTTCCACTGCTGTTTGCCCTGCTGGTGCGCCGTTGGGGTGAACAACTGAGAATACCTCAAAATTCTGTGAAGGAGGTTTCCATATGAAGCAGCCAATAAAAACACCCCGCGAAATTGGGTTAGCCAAAATTTGGTACAACCTTGCGGTCGAAGCGGTAATTGCCACCTTAAACACTCATCCCAGCGACGGTTTAAGCACCCAAGAAGCCGTGCATCGCCTGCAAGAGTGTGGTCCCAACGCCCTGCTGGCGATGGATAAAGTACCTTGGTATATGGTATTTGCTCGCCAGTTTGTCGATGTGCTTATCCTAATTCTGCTGGCCGCCGCCGGCATCTCACTGGCCTTGGGTGAAATCAGCGATGCTATCACCATCCTGGTTATCGTCGTGCTCAACGGACTACTTGGTTTTGTCCAGGAATGGAAAGCGGAACGAGCGATCGAAGCGCTGCAACAGATGCTGGCACCTCACTGCAAGGTGATTCGCGAAGGCCGGGAACAGACAATCGATGCCAAAGAACTGGTGCCTGGGGACATCGTCCTGTTGGCGACCGGCGACCGCGTACCCGGTGACCTGCGCCTGGTTGAGACACTTAACCTCAGAATGGATGAATCGTCGCTGACCGGTGAGTCGGAATCAGTGAATAAGGACATCGCCCCAGTTGAAAATGAAGCGCCGCTGGCCGAACGCTTCTGCATGGCCTGGATGGGAACTGCCGTTACCAATGGTAGCGCCCATGGGGTGGTGACCGCTACCGGTATGGTTACCGAATTCGGGCGGATTGCTCGGCTGACCCAAACTGTCGGAAGAGAAATTACCCCTTTACAACGCAAGTTGGCGGTACTGGGCAAGCAACTGGGAATTATCGCTATCGCCATCTCGGTTATTGTGGCTTTCACCGGCTGGCTGCTTGGAAAACCTCTGCTGGAAATGTTTATGACAGGCATCTCGCTGGCCGTGGCGGTAGTGCCGGAAGGTCTTCCGGCAGTAGTAACCATCACTTTGGCCCTGGGAGTCCGTGCCATGGTTCAACGCCGCGCGCTGCTACGGCGCCTCCAGGCCGGCGAAACTCTTGGTGCTGCGACCGTCATCTGCACCGATAAGACGGGAACATTGACTCAGAATCAGATGACCGTGCAGCGCATCTGGCTTTTGTCAGGAGAGTTGCAGGTTACCGGTATCGGCTACAATCCAGAAGGTGGCTTTGAAAAAGGAGACGAAAGGATTGATCCCCTCCGGAACAAAGACCTGCTTGCGTTACTGGAGACCGGGCTGCGTTGCAATCACGCTCATCTTGTCAAAGACGAGCAGGGCTGGCATAAAATCGGCGAGCCTACCGAGGCGGCCCTGGTGGTCGCTGCCTGCAAGGCCGGCCTGCACCCGGTGAAACCTACTTACACTGTCAGCGAATTCTCTTTCAATTCCAGCCGTAAACGTATGACCGTGATCGAGCATCTTCCGAAAGAGCTCATTGCCCATGTCAAAGGCGCTCCGGAGGTTATCCTTGAGCGGTGCACGCACATTTTTGACTCCGGTGAAAAACGGAAGTTGACCACGTCGGATCGTGAGGTTGCTTATTCTGCCTATCAGGCCTTGGCCGAGCAGGGACTGCGTACCCTCGCCCTCGCCCGCCGCAACCTGCCCCAGGGCATCGCCCTGGATGAAGAGCAGATAGAACAAGGCCTTACACTGCTCGGGATTGTAGGCATCATCGATCCACCCCATCTTGAAGTTCCCGAGGCTATACGCTTGGGCCAGAGCGCGGGTATTCGCGGATTCATGATCACCGGTGACGCCCCGGCTACGGCTCTGGCCATTGCCCACGCCATAGGTTGGCCGACCAAGAGGGCGATAAGAGGCCGGGAACTTAAGGTCATGGACGATGACACCCTGCGCGAAACTCTGCAACAGGATGTGTTGTTTGCACGTACCACCCCTGAAGATAAGCTGCGTATCGTCAAGATGCTTCAAGACATGGGTGAGGTAGTGGGGATGACTGGTGACGGGGTTAATGACGCCCCTGCCCTCAAACAGGCAGATATCGGCATCGCCATGGGCGAGCGTGGGACTGATGTGGCCAAAGGCGCGGCGGACATGATCCTCACCGATGACAACTTCGCCTCGATCATCGGTGCGGTGGAGGAAGGCCGCCGCCAGTATGACAACATCCAGAAATTTGTCCGTTATCTGCTGTCCTCCAACATGGGGGAAGTGGTCGCTATTTTTATTAATATCCTCATGGGAGGCCCACTTATTCTCCTGCCCGTGCAGATTCTGTGGATGAACCTGGTCACAGACGGCATGACCGCCGTCGCCCTGGGGCTGGAACCGGCCGAAAAGGGCATCATGCAGCGTCCGCCTCGGCCGGCCCAGGAACCCATCCTGAACCGGGGTGGCATTCTCATGATCCTGCTTCTGGGCGGATATATCGGATTGTCCACCTTGTGGTTGTTCCACCACTATCTTGCCAGAAGTGGGGCAGATGCCGTGCTGCTGGCCCAGACCGTAGCTTTTACCGGCATCATCGTGCTGGAGAAGATGAATGTTTTCAACTTTCGCGCTCTGCGGGCTCCGCTTTCGGTGATCGGTTTCTTTTCCAACCCCTGGGTGTTACTCGCCTGGATGTTTACCATCGGCCTTCAGGTATGTGCGGTCTATGTGCCCTTTCTGCAGCAGGCGCTGCACACGGTGCCGCTTGGTTGGGGGGACTGGGGTTTGCTCTTTGTCGTTGCGCTCCCCGTTTTCCTGATGTCCGAAATCTACAAATGGTTACGTTGGCAGCGCACGCGGCGGGAAAGCGGCGCGCTGGCCGAACCTTATGGTTCAAGGCCGTCAGGGTAGGGCCGCCGGACTGGCCTCGGCCGGCGCCGATCTTATCGAGGGCTGAGGAGAAGACAAGGGGTGTGGACTGAACAGTAATCTCACCATGCGAAAGGAGTTGATGATGTCCCATGAGCAAAGATTCATTCAGATCGAAGACTATGAAAGGTACGTCGGAACCGAAACCGTCGAACGTATTCGCAAAAAAGCCAAACCGCTTCAGGACCTCCATGTGGTCAATATAAATTCCACCTATTACGGGGGCGGTGTGTCGGAGCTGTTGTCGGCGTTGACGCTTTTGACGAACAGCCTGGGAATCAAGACGGGATGGAGACTGATCCAGGGTTCTCCGGACTTCTTCAGCATTACCAAGAAGGTGCACAACGCTCTTCAAGGAGGGGAGATCAATCTTACCCAACGAAAGATGCAACTTTACGAGGAAATCATTTATCAGAACGCGATTCGAAATCACCTGGACCATGATGTGGTCATCGTTCACGACCCCCAACCCCTTCCCATGATCAACCACTACCGGAGGAGAGGGGCCTGGATCTGGCGCTGTCATGTCGACCTTTCGCAGCCAAACAAAGAAGTCTGGAATTACTTGGTTCCATTCATCGAAAAGTATGACGCAGTAATCCTCAGCCTTAAGGACTATGCCCAGGAACTTAAAACGCCGCAGTTGTTTTTCATGCCGGGCATTGATCCCTTCTCCATCAAGAACCGGGACATGGAAGAAGAGGAAATAGAGGAACGCCTGAAACATTATGACATTCCGACCGACCTTCCCTTGGTGGTGCAAATCTCCCGCTTTGATCGGTGGAAAGATCCGGAAGGGGTCATAGAAGCATTCAAATTGGCGAGAAAGGAGGTGGCTTGTACGCTTGTGCTGCTGGGCAACGTGGCCACGGACGATCCTGAAGGGGGAGAGGTGTATGAAGCTCTGCTGAAGTGCCGGGAGGAGCGCATTCTTATCCTTTCCCGTCAGGATTCGGCATTGGTGAACGCTCTTCAGAGGCGGGCGGCCGTTGTTCTGCAAAAGTCGATTCGCGAAGGCTTCGGCCTGACGGTTGCCGAGGCCATGTGGAAGGGAACGCCGGTCATTGGAGGGAATGTCGGCGGGATCCGTTACCAGATCACGAACGGGGTGAACGGTTTCCTCGTCTGTTCCGTTGAGGAGACCGCCGAGAGGATCGTCCGGCTGCTGAAAGACGAAAAACTGCGTAAACGCCTTGGACACGAGGCGAAAGAAAGCGTGAGGAAGCAATTCCTGCTGACTCGCGACCTGGAACAGTACCTCGATTTGTTCAACTCTATTGAGCCAAGCTTTCGGTTAACTAAGCGCCCTAAAGCGGCATAGCAGCAAGGATCACATAAATTACGGTTTTCTTCTTGAACCGACATGAGACATGGCAAGGAGGGGGTATCGTGGATAAAAGGCAAAGATCATCAGGATTAAGCTCTCCCTCAATGGGGAAAACGCTTTCAGAAGAACTTTACGCATTGTTCGCATTAGTAAGACAATTTCATGCCAACTAGAGGATGGGCGCCATGAATGAGGAAATCCAAAAATCCTTTTTTAATCTCCCCGAGCGGCTAGCCGGTCTGGGTGAACTGGCCTTCAACCTCTGGTGGAGCTGGCATCCCGAGGCGAGAATGCTGTTTAAGGTGTTGGATCGTGAGGCATGGAAGGAGAGCGTCCATAATCCGATAAAGATGCTTGAGGATCTTCCCGGAAAGGTTCTGGAATCGGCGGCAGGCAACCCCGAGTATTTGCGTCACTACGATGCCGTGCTTGCCCGATTCAGACATTATGTGAACACAAAGGGAGAGTGGTTCTGGGAAAATGTTGCCGATCCCGGGTTGCTGCCAATAGCCTACTTTTCGGCAGAGTATGGGCTGCACCGTTCCCTTCCATTCTATGCGGGCGGTCTTGGTTTTTTGGCTGGCGACCACTTAAAAGAATGTAGTGATCTGGGAGTCCCGCTGGTGGCGATAGGCTTCATGTATCCGGAAGGATACGTATGTCAGAAGATCCGTGAGGACGGCTGGCAGGAAGGTTCAGATGAACCCTTAGACAGAGATGCCGCCCCCATAACTAGGGTCCTGGAAAAAGACGGAAAACAGCTTGTAGTCAGGGTACCTCTTATTGAACCTCCTATCTACGTGTCCTTGTGGAAGGTGGCCGTGGGCCGCATCACCCTTTACCTGATGGACACGGATATAGACATGAACGATCCATGGAACCGGGGAATATCTGCCCGCCTCTATATAGGGGATATGGAGCAGCGGCTGCGCCAGGAGATTGTCCTCGGTATCGGTGGCTACCAGGTCTTGGGTGCCTTGGGTATTAAACACTCCGTGCTTCACCTCAATGAAGGGCATCCCGCTTTTGCGCTGCTCGAACGGACCAGGGAACGGATACAGGAAGGCATGAGTTATGAGGAAGCTGCCCATCGGGTCCGGAGCAGTTCAATTTTTACGACCCACACACCGGTTCCGGCCGGGCATGATGTCTTTCCATTCCAGTTGATGGAAAAATATTTCAGCTCCTATTGGCCAGGCCTGGGAATAGATCGTGAGACCTTCTTCCGTTTGGGAACCAATCCGGAGGCCCGGATGGCCGGCTTCAACATGACCGCCTTTGCCCTTAAGATGTGTACCTATTATAATGCGGTCAGCAAAAGGCACGGGGAGGTAACCCGGCGCATCTGGAATGTTCTCTGGCAGGAACTGCCGGATAAAATACCCATAGATAATGTTACTAACGGCGTTCATGTCCCAACATGGGTGGAGCCTAAAATGGAGCTCCTATTCAATAAATATCTTGGCCCCAACTGGTTGAAGGACCATGATGACCCGGCAATCTGGGAACTCATTGATGATATCCCGGATGAGGAACTTTGGCATACGCATTACTGGTTAAAGGTGAAATTGATCAATTTTGTACGTGAGAGGATACGCAAACGCTGGGTGGAAGATCGAATCAACCCTTCCATTACCTTGGCCGAGGGAGTCATGCTCGACCCCTCTGCGTTGACCATTGGTTTCGCCCGCCGCTTTGCCACTTATAAGCGCGCATACCTGCTTTTTTCCGACAGGGAAAGGCTGAAAAAGATCCTGAATGATCCCTGGCATCCGGTACAGATCATCTTTGCCGGAAAGGCCCACCCCGAGGATATGTCTGGAAAACACATCCTGCAAGAGGTTTTCAATGCCGCTCGCGATCCTGAGTTTGGTGCACATATAGCCTTTGTAGAAGATTATGGGGAACAATTGGCCTAGTACATGGTCCACGGGGTAGACGTGTGGCTTAACAATCCCCTGCCGCCCATGGAGGCTAGCGGAACCAGTGGTATGAAAGCCGCCTTAAACGGCGTTCCTAACCTGAGCATTATGGATGGCTGGTGGATAGAGGGATTTAACGGCAAAAACGGCTGGGCCTTCGGCCAGGAGGATGTAAATGGAAACAGGGACCCGGCGGATGCCCAAGCTATCTATAAGATTCTGGAAAACGAGGTCATCCCTCTTTATTACAAGCACTCAGGTGACGGCATACCTCATGGCTGGGTCAAAGTCATGAAAGAGTCCATTAAGAGCAACGGTCCAAGGTTTTCTGCACGGCGTATGGTTAAGGAATACACCAAAAAATTTTATGTGAACGCCTTGAAAGAAATAGAGGTCAAATAACCTGATATTGTCAAATTTTATGGATCTGTGCGGTTAGCCGTTAGCGGTTAGCCATTAGCATTAAAAAGGAGTAGAGATGAGAGATTTCAGAGAACTCAAACTATGGGAGAAAGCCCATCGTCAAGCTAACCGCTAATGGCTAAAAGCTAACTGCACAGGTCGAAATGTTTCAAGTAGATGTGGGCAGACCGCTGCCGATAGGGATGAACAATCGCGACAACGGCGTGAACTTCTCCATATTCAGTCGACATGCCACCAGGGTGTGGCTGGAATTATTCGATGATTCACAGACCTTGGCGCCCCTTATGACCATAGAGATGGATCCCCGAAAACACCGGACTGGGGATATGTGGCACGTGTGGGTCAAGGGAATCACCGATGGACAGACCTATGCGTTTCGCATGGATGGGCCCTATCTGCCGGCACAAGGACATCGTTTCAACCGGAACAAACTTCTTCTTGATCCTTATGCCATCGTCCTTATCGGGACGGCCCATTGGGATTTCGGCTGTGCGCAAGCCTATGATGCTGGTTCATCGGAGAAAGATCAGTCGTATTCAACCGAAAACAATGCGCAATGGATGGCGAAGTGTCTGGTAACGGATACCCGATTTGACTGGCAAGGGGATCGCCCCCTCAAACATCCGTGGTCTGAAACTATCATCTACGAAACCCATGTGCGAGGCCTTACCATACACCCATCTTCCGGGACAAAAAATCCCGGCACCTTCCTGGGAGTAATCGAGAAGGTCCCGTACTTCAAAGAACTCGGCATCACAGCCGTCGAATTGATGCCGGTTCAGGAATTTAACGAAAATGAATTGGAACTGACCAGTCCGCTCACAGGCAAAAGATTACAAAATTACTGGGGATACAACACCGTTTCCTTTTTCGCACCAAAAGAAAGCTATTCGAGTGGCAAGCAACCGGGGTGTCAGGTCTCCGAATTCAAAACCATGGTCAGAGAGCTGCACAGGGCAGGCATAGAAGTCATCCTGGATATTGTCTTGAACCACACGGCAGAGGGAAATGAGCTGGGTCCCACGCTCAATTTTCGAGGCATTGATAACAGCATTTACTACCTGCTGGATAAGAACCGGCGTTTTTACAAAAACTATTCCGGCTGCGGTAATACCCTCAACTGCAACCACCCGGTGGTGCGTGACTATATCCTTGACTGTCTCCGCTATTGGGTCACAGAGATGCATGTGGATGGCTTTCGGTTCGACTTGGCCTCTGTGTTGGGAAGAGATGAAAACGGGAACATACTGCTTAACCCGCCCTTACTTGAAAGAATCGCCGAGGACCCTATCCTGCGTGACGTAAAGCTCATCGCTGAAGCCTGGGATACTGGCGGGGCCTATCAGGTAGGTTCCTTTCCGGGGCAACGCTGGTCCGAATGGAACGGACGGTATCGTGACGATATCAGGCGTTTCTGGCGCGGAGATCAGGGCTTGGCCTCCGCACTGGCCAGCCGTATCTGCGGCAGTGCGGATTTATATCAGCACAGCGGGAAGGAACCCTTGAACAGCATCAATTTTATCACCTGCCATGACGGCTTTACTCTCAATGACCTGGTAAGCTATAAAGAGAAACATAATGAGGCAAACGGGGAGGATAACCGGGACGGCACGACCGAAAACTTTAGTGATAATTATGGTCTCGAAGGCGAAACGCACGACCCAGCCATTGAGACCGTGCGGATACGGCAGATCAAGAATATGCTGACGACACTATTTATCTCCTGCGGTGTCCCCATGCTGGTGGGGGGCGACGAGTTTCGTCGAACGCAACACGGAAATAATAACGCCTATTGCCAGAATAATGACATATCCTGGTACGACTGGAGGTTTTTGGGGCAAAACCGTGAACTGTTTCGCTTCACCCGTGAGATCATATCATTTCGTAAGCGACACAAGGTGCTCAGGACCGAACAATTCTACACGGACAGGGATATCCATTGGTTCAATTACGATGGTGGGAATCCCGATTGGGGCACTTCCAGCCGGACATTGGGTTGCTTAATTTATCCCGGGAAGGATCAGGGGACCGTCCCGGGCCATGCGATCTGCCTGCTATTTAACGCTGAGGTATTTGAAACGGAGTTCAAGTTACCCGCCGCGCCGGAAGATGGATGCTGGTACTTAGCCGTTGACACGGGTAAGTCTTCTCCTGAAGACATATGGGAGGCAGGCAAAGAAAAGTTGTTGGGTAGGCAAGAGTGGTACCGGTTAAAACCTCGATCGATGATCGTTTTGGTTTAAGGAGGAACCTTTGACACCGGAAAAGAAAATTGGGACCGAAGATGTCATCATTAATGAGGTTAAGCTCATTTTAGCGGAAAAGAGGACCTCGCTATCAACCATGCGCACAGGAATCGCCGTCTTGGTCTTGCCACTTTCAGTACTGAGCGTCCTGATAGCTTTTTCGAAATACTACGATGTTATGCGTGTAGTTCAACTGCTTGTGCCGCTATTAGTAATTATAGCTGGTTTGGTCTTTCTGGGGTCATACCTCATAATCCGGTCGATTGTGCAGATTCACCGCCATGATCGGCTTATTTTGAAACTCAAGCAAGAACACAGCAGGATCGCCGAGTTTCTTGACTGAACTACAAAAGAGTCAGCCAAACTGAATGTCCACGCAAAGCAGAATAGGAAATGAATCCATTACGTTCGGTCTTGAAGTGTTCGGATTGTTTTTATGTTAGGAGTAATAAGTGTTATGCGCTAAGATCCCCAGATACATGAGGGCTGATAATTTAAGACTGAGACCCTTGAAGATCTTTGATGGCCCTTTCATAATCAACGGATTAAGGAACGAAGATGTTTGGAGAGCAAATGGTTTAAGCAAACCTATAACTTTTTCATGGTTCTCTCTCTGGTGGTATTTAAAAAAGACCTTTGACCTTCCTCTCTGTATAGAGATTGACTCAAGGCGTGCAGGATTCATTGGTCTTTATAACCTGAGCCTTGGTAAATCTGCTGAACTGAGCTTATCATTATTTGAGAAAAATATCAGGCAATGTGGTTATGGAAGCAGGGCATTTACACTGTTCGCAAAAAACCTAATAGAACATTCTGTAGTAAAGAAGATAATAGTCAGGGTAAAAATAGATAATAATGCTGCAATATCTTTCTACAGGGCACTTGGATTCAATGAGCTGGGTAATCTTGGTGGAATAAAGACTATGGCAGTCGATTTAAACAGTCATACTTTCAAGTGTTAGCTTCATTCACTCACAAGTTGGATGTTAAAAACTGGGCAACAGATGCATCTTTTCAAGCCGTCAGGCACAAGCTTTGCGTTATTGAAGACATACAAGATATATATATTAATAATACACTCCAAGAAATTTTACTCATAAAAAAGGACAAGATACGCTATTATTGCTATTTGAAAGAATATACTATCGAACAAATAAACCACTACTCCCAAAATCGTTCTTATTGGTAGTCAACTGATTTGGTTGACTTCTCAATCGGGAACAATGCAGAATTAACAAGGATCGACTGCCAGCAGCCGTTTTTTTCACTTTTTACTTAATCGCTAATATGCAGGAGAATACTTATGAAGAAAATGAATTTTCAGATTAGTCGCAAAAAACCCGAAATTGAGGTCAATAAGCCGCCTGTACAAAAATTCTGGCAGAAGTCCAGCCTCTTTTTTATCTGGTATTTCATCATTACCATGACTGTGCTCTACTTCTTCCAATCCGCAATAGAGATGAAAAAGGAGGAAATCCCTTACAGCCAATTTGAGCGGTATCTGGCCGCAGACCAGATTTCTGAATGTGTCATTAGGGAAAAAACAATTACCGGAATATTGAAATTAACGGATAAAAAATCAGGCAAGCCGCGCAATTTTATAACAGTTCCGCTTTACAACTCTGACCTGGCCAGAGACCTGGAAAAACACGGAGTCAAATACAGTGTGGCAGTGGAGAGTCATTTCTTGAGCAACCTTCTCTTTACCTGGATAATCCCTTTTGCCGTAATCTTTCTGCTGTGGGGTTTTCTTTCCCGCAAGATGGGTTCTGCAGGAATGAACTTCCTGAATATCGGTAAAAACAGAGCTCATATCCATGCGGAAACTGAGCAGAAGGTTACTTTTAAAGATGCTGCCGGCGTTGATGAAGCCAAGCAGGAGCTTGGGGAAGTGATCGAGTTTTTGCGCAATCCCGAACACTTTCAAAGACTGGGAGGGCACATGCCTAAGGGAGTGCTCCTGGTAGGATCTCCGGGTACTGGCAAAACGTTGCTGGCCCGTGCCGTATCCGGGGAGGCAGGTGTACCGTTTTTTAATATCAGTGGTTCGGATTTTATCGAGATGTTTGTGGGCGTGGGTGCGGCCCGGGTACGGGATCTTTTTGAACAGGCCAGGGCAAAGGCCCCATGTATTATTTTTATTGATGAACTGGACGCTATCGGCCGCCAGCGAGGAGGACCGGTAGTCATGGGCGGTCATGATGAAAGGGAGCAGACTCTAAATCAACTCTTGGTAGAAATGGACGGTTTTGATACAAGTAAGGGCGTAGTAGTTTTGTCGGCCACTAATCGGCCTGAGGTATTGGATAAGGCCCTGCTGCGACCTGGCCGGTTTGACCGCCAGATCGTGATTGACAAACCGGACCTAAAGGGCCGAATGGATATCCTGAGAATCCATACCCATGAGCTGAAACTGGCACCGGACCTGGACCTTGAAATCATAGCCAGAAGGACTCCGGGCTTTGTAGGAGCGGATCTGGCAAATGTTGCCAACGAAGCTGCTATTTTGGCTGCACGGACGAATCGTGAGGCCATCACCACAGCCGACTTTGAGTCTGCCATAGATAGAGTCATTGCCGGTCCGGAAAAGAAGAGCAGCACATTGAGCCCTGAGGAAAAACACCGCGTGGCCTATCACGAATCAGGGCATACCTTGGTAGCAGAACTTGTCCCTACTGGTGAACCGGTTCACAAGGTCTCTATCATTCCCAGGGGAATTGGTGCTTTGGGATATACGCTGCAGGTCCCGGAAAAAGAAAAGTTCCTGGCCACCAAAAAAGAGCTTTTGGACCAGGTTGCTATTCTTTTGGGCGGCAGGCTTGCCGAGAAAATTGTCTTTGACGATATTTCCACAGGTGCGCAGAATGATCTAGAGCGGGCATCGGAATTGGCACGAAATATGATCTGTACCTATGGGATGAGTGAAAAATTGGGTCCTCTTACGTTTGGCAGAAAGAATAGATCGCTGTTTTTGGGAACAGAATTTACTGAAGAGAAAAATTACAGTGAGGAGACAGCCCGGCAGATAGACGCCGAGGTCACAGCGGTCATAAAGAACGGTTATGAAAGAGTCAGGGACCTTTTAGAGCAAAACAGGTCGACACTGGATGCCCTGGCCGCCACACTGGAGGAAAAAGAAGTCTTATCTGGAGAAGAGGTAAAGGTGATTCTCAAAGAGGCCAAAGATTGAGCCTCGTATCCTCCGCCTCGCATCTGCAGCACCCTGTAAACGCTTACAGTTCGGTGGGTTACTAGTAAAACGGGCATTGTAACCCCATGAACGGTTACAAATAAGGAGTTCATCCGGAGAGCAAAAATTCAATTATGAAAAAATAGCGCAAAGTGGATCTGAGGTAAGAGAAGGATTCGCTCCTACTTTATTATTCCGGGTATTGGACCCATTGTAGTGGGTGGTCCTTTAGTAGCTTCCATTGTTGGGGGACTGGAAGGAGCTGTCAGTGTTGGAGGCCTCAGCGCCCTGGGTGCCGGACTATACAGCCTTGGCATCCCCAAGGACAGCGTCCTTCAGTATGAAACTGCAATCAAGCCGGACAAGTTCCTCATCATTGCCCATGGAACAGCAGATGAGGTAGCCAAAGCAAAAGAGATCCTGGATGCGTCGAATGTCTCTGAGGTCGCAATGCATCACGCTTAAGAGGAAAATTTGAGCGAAGACGATAAGGCAAGATCTAGGTATTATTATGCTGGATACCTAGACCAAGGCCCTCTCCACCGATCAGAAAAGCCAGGCTTTTCCCAGATCAAGAGAAAAAGCCTGGCCACTTTGTTTTGTTGCTCTTATCCCAACCGATGCGAGCACGGGAGGTGCATATCGTATGGCACATTTTGGGGGCATTGGAAGTTGACAGGTAAAAAAATGAATCAACAAACATCCGAAGCTGAAAAACTTGGCCTCAAGGAACTCATTGCTATGGGTGTGGGCGGGATGGTCGGAGGGGGTATTTTTTCTGTGCTGGGACTGTCAGTTGCCCTTGCTGGTCATGCAGCACCTATTGCCTTCTGCCTTGGTGGCCTCATTGCCTTTTTACAGGGTTATCTTACGCCAGGTTAGGTCTGTGCTTCCGTTCTGACGGCGGCGTTTTACATATCAGGAACATGCCTTTAAAAACAAAAATATCTCTGGAATTGGTGGCTGGTTGCTGCTTACCGGCTATATCGGAACCATGGCCCTTTATGCATATACTTTCGGTGTATATGGAGCCGCCATATTTGGTCAGATCGGGCATAGTCATGCCGTGCATCATCTCCTGGAATCCTTTGTCCTTCTCATATTCCTTGGAATCAATCTTTACGGGGTCAAGGCGGCAGGGGAGAGCGAGGATGTGATTGTTATGGTCAAGGTCCTGATTCTTTCCCTCTTTGCGGTCGTGGGTATGTTTTATGTAAAATCAGATCATCTTTTGCCTGTTTTTAATCTGGGTAAAACAGGCGTTTTAATGGGCGCTGCTCTGATTTTTGTGGCCTATGAGGGCTTTGAATTAATTCCTAATGCAATAAACGACATGGAAAATCCTGCCCGGGATCTTGGCAGGGGAATCCTGATGTCCATATTCATTACAACTGTTATCTACATCCTCGTTTCTTTTGTTGCTGTTGGGAACCTGCTCCCTTCAGATATCAGCAAGTACAAGGAATATGCCCTTGCAGTGGCGGCAGAGCCATTTCTGGGTAAATTCGGTTTTATGCTGATTGGACTGGGCGCCCTCCTTTCAACAGCATCTGCCATGCCGAACCTGATCCGGCATCCACAACATATTGAAATAACTGGATCCACTTAGGATGCGATGCATGTTTCACTGGCTAGAAAATCACCGCAGGAGAGAAATTTTAAAAGAACCGTTCCCTGTTAAATGGAGAGAAATTCTTAAGGAAAGGGTTACTCACTATTCTTTTCTGAATTCTGATGAAAAAATTCATCTGGAACAGTTGGTACAAGTGTTTATAACTGAAAAAAATTTTGAAGGCTGCAACGGGCTGGAAATTACAGATGAGATAAGGGTTGTTATTTCATCTGAAGCCTGCATGCTGATCCTTGATTTACCCCATGATCTTTTCCGAAAACTTGTCACTATTCTGGTTTATCCTTCAACCGTTTTCACTCCGCCTTCAAGAGTCGGGGTATTTACTCAAAGTCCGCTCCTTGAACGGCCGAAAACAGCAATTTCCGGTCAGGCATTTATGCGGGGGCCTGTGATTCTTGTATGGGATTCGGTTAAAAGAGAGGCGCGGCATCCTGAATCCGGGCATAATGTTGTGTATCATGAATTCGCTCATTTTCTTGATATGTTAGATGGAACCGCAGACGGAACGCCTGAGCTTCATAGTTGGGATCAATACAGGATATGGGCAAAGGTTTTTTCTGAAGAGTTTCTTGAATTGCGCAGTAAATCAAAAAAAGGAAAAAAAACATTTCTGGATCCTTATGGCGCTAAAAATGAAGCTGAATTTTTTGCTGTGGCAACCGAGTTCTTTTTTGACAAACCTGTTAAAATGCAAAAAACACATAAGGCCCTGTACGATGTCCTTGCAGGATTTTATCAGCAGGATACTGCGGAGAGGGAACGGCGCATCAAAAAAAATCGGTAGTGTTCTAATCGCGACCCTGTTGCTTTTTTGGAGTCAAAAAGGATGGTGCCAATGGAAGAAATGATAGCAACGATATTCATAATCGCACTTTTGGTAGAAAGCATTGTGCTCCATGAGATGGCGCACGGCTATGTTGCTTTGCTGTTCGGAGACCAAACAGCAAAGCGACAAGGGCGCATCACATTCAACCCGATTCCCCATATCGACCTGCTGTGGACCATCGTCATACCAATCATCGCTTACTTTCTTTCCAGGGGGACGTTTATAATCGGCGGGGCAAAGCCCGTGCCCGTAAATCCGTTAAACTACCGCCAGCCGGTCTTGGGAGACGTCTGCGTCTCGGTCGCCGGAGTCGCCGCAAACTTCCTGATAGCTGTGATAATGATACTGTTGCTCAATATTGTTCATTTCATTTCCGGAAACCCTGCCGGAATACTGGCCGCCTATATTCTATTGAACGTTGCACTCCTTAACATCGTGCTGGCTATGTTCAACTTGATTCCTATCCCGCCGCTCGATGGCAGCCATCTTTTTAAATACCTATTGCCGCAAGAACTGCGCCGTAGCTATGAGAATATTGGCCGGACCGGCGCAGGTTTTATAATTCTGATTTTAGTAATAAATATACCAGGGTTATGGAATATATTCAGCACCGTGCTATTTGGGTTGAGGAATTTTTTGCTGAGCAACCTCATTTTTTTCTAACTGTGCATTGGCTAATAAAAAAATTGGACCTTCTCCGGATTGAAAGGGATTGTCCGACTTTGATATGTTCTGCCACACTTGCCAACAATGTGAGGCAACAGATGAACCAACTGACAGGACAAAATGAAAAGCTCGGCTGCAGGTTTGCTGGCCACATACCAGTTCCGGAAAACTGAAAAGGAAATCATGGAAAACACCTATCAACCGTCCATTATTGCCGACGTCCTGATTGCTCTCTTGCTCGGTGCTATTGGGATACTTGCGGTTATCCATCTATTCAAGTGGGTATAAAAAACACCATACAAAGGAGAGAGGCAGTGCGACGTTCCAACTTCTACTATTTTCCCCTTGCATTACCCTTTATTCTCATTTTTTTGTTTTTCTTCATCTTCGTGTTCATTTTGCTCCAGATTGGAGTCCTTGGATATGCCTATGAGAAGATAGGGATCAGTCCGCAGTATGCTTTCAGCTTACTGTTCCTGTCTCTTGTGGGGAGTGGCGTCAATATCCCTGTGGTAAAACTACCTTCGAAAGATGTGCTTTCAGGCCAAGAAATCACCTTTTTCGGCATGCGGTACATGGTTCCCCCGGTTCAAAAGTGGACACGAACGGTTGTGGCGATCAACGTTGGTGGAGCTGTCATCCCAACTTTTCTCTCACTCTATCTTTTGGTAAAGAATGGGTTATATGTCCAAGGCCTTGTGGGCGTGGCTATCGTGACGATTATCGTTCACTGGATGGCCCGGCCTGTCAAAGGGATAGGGATTGCCGTGCCGACTTTTATCCCTCCAGTGGCGGCCGCTTGCGTGGGCATTTTGCTTTCACAGGAGTCAGCCCCCGCCTTGGCCTATATTACAGGGACCATGGGAACCTTAATCGGTGCGGATCTCCTGAACCTTGGCAAAATCCAAGGGCTTGGCGCCCCTGTCGCCTCCATCGGAGGGGCCGGGACCTTTGACGGGATCTTCTTGACAGGAATCCTGGCTGTTCTGCTGGCTTAAGGGCAGTCATTTCTGTCCTTCCAGCCCTCCTGATATGGGAATTAGTTTTTGTTGCCTTCAGTCGTGATGGGATTGCGTTGAATACAATCCACAGAATGTAGTTTCAGCAGCGCCTTAAGCTTCAGCTCTGAGCTTGGGAATCAAGTTATTTTTTACCAGGCCCTTAATCGCTAATATGCGGGAGGAGAATACTTATGAAAAAAATGAATTTTCAGATTAGTCGCAAAAAACC
>Ga0075115_10000372_pt1 | contig 21985 bp, 20 predicted proteins | sample AntAceMetag02UKH_FD_69785 | JGI IMG/M metagenome (GOLD analysis project Ga0075115, IMG submission 69785) | Saline lake microbial communities from Ace Lake, Antarctica - Antarctic Ace Lake Metagenome 02UKH | ecosystem: Environmental > Aquatic > Non-marine Saline and Alkaline > Saline | place... | reverse complement strand
TCTTGGGGGCGATTTCGCCAAAGATCAGCGTTAGCGGCCAGTAGAGGATGGCAAGCGGAGCATACGCTTCGCCGAGGCGATGCATGATAAAGAGTGTGATTACCACCGAGCCCGTTACCGTGAAAATGTTGGTGCCGATGAGCGTTGTGGAGAAGAATAGCGACGGTTGTTCGACGAGGCGCAGTGCTGCGCGAGCACGCTTTGAACCCTCGTCGGCCATGAGTGCCAACTTGTACCTGTCGGCATTCACCAATGCTATCTCCGCGCCGGAAAAAAAGCCCTCGGCGAGAACGCATCCAAACAGGGTGAGTATGAGTATCTCGACACTCATCATACTTCCATCTCCCCAAACAGATCTTCGAGCACGTCATCCATCGTGACGATGCCCAACACGGGTCCTTGGTTATCTTTCACGATCGCCATGTGTATCCTGCGTTGCCGAAACTGCTGCAGCAGATCCTCGAGCTTGAGAACCGATGTGACGAACAGCGGCTCGCGCAGCATGGAGGAAAGCTTGCTTTCGTTGCCCGCGCGCCGTGCATGATCGAAGGCAAAGAGGTCGCGCACATGCAGAATGCCTACGATGTTGTCGCGGCTGTCCCGATAGAATGGAATGCGGCTGAAGGGTTTGTGCCTAAGCTTCTCCAACATATCATTGTAGGGCATATCGACGGGTAGCGACATGATTCGATCGGCCGGTGTCATTATGCTCGAGACGACCTTTTCAGAGAATTCGAATACGTTGTGGATGAGCTCGCGCTCCTCCTCCATGAGGACGCCCTCTCGGCTCCCAATATCGACCAACCGCCGGTATTCCCGCTCCATGATAAGCGGACGCTCGGAGATTCTTCCGCCCAGAAGCTTGACGAAGACGTCTGCGACCTTGGTCAGAACAACTCGGATGGGCATTACCGCATGGGCGAACAGGCGAAGCGGTACGATGGCGATCTGAGCATAGGCACTCGCATAGCGCAGCGCCAGGTTCTTTGGCAAAATTTCTCCGAAGATGAGTACGAGCGGTGTGACGATCGCGATGGAGATGAATGTCTCGGCCACCGTTCCAACGGTGAAGACCAGAGTCACCAGAGCGGTACCAGTTATGGCGATGGCGACGTTGGCGAGCTCATTACCCAGCAGGATTGTGATGAGAATTGTGCGCGGTTTGGTGAGGGCAGCCGCTATGCGCTGAGCGCGCTTGTGCTTGTGTTCCTTGAGGTGGTGTAGCTGTACCGGAGACAATGAAAACAACGCTGTCTCCGAGGCTGAGAAGAAGGCGGAGAGAACGAGCAGTACGAAAATGAGTAGGATAAAAAACGTCATGATGCGTTTGTATTCCCCGTGAAGTGGTCGAATCCTCGCATGGCGACGTCGATTTCGGTGCCGTCGGCTGCGAGCGCTATCCTCTGAGCTGGATTATCAGTTATCCTGCCCACCCTTGTGAGTGGGACATCGGTGCTCAGCTTGCCGTCCGCATACCAGCGCTCAAAATCCTCTTGATGGTCGCCTGCGACCGTAAAAGCCAGTTCATAGTCATCGCCACCGCCCAGCATGAGCTGGAGGGGGTCAACTTTAATGAGGCTGGCGACTTCATCCATGCCCTCAGATTTCGGCAGCTTATCCACGTTGATCTCATAGCCCGTTTGGCTCGCTTGGGCAAGATGATCGACGTCCGCCATCAGGCCGTCGCTGATGTCTATCATTGCCGTGATCAGGCCCGTGGCGGCGAGTTTTTGACCCTCCTCGACGCGTGGACGTGGTGCGCGATAGCGCTCGATGAACGGCTGCGCGGCATCGGTGGCATCGCCCTCTTTCAAGCAGGCTAGCCCCAGCGCTGCCATGCCCAGGTAGCCCGTGACATAGATTGCGTCGCCCGGATGAGCGCCACTTCGCATGATCGCTTTCCCCTTGTCGGTTTCACCTATCACCGTGATGGTCGCGGTGAGTTTGTCGCTGGCCACGGTATCGCCGCCGATCAAAATTGCATCGTGTTTGGCGGCTGCCGCATTGATGCCGTCGTACAGTTTGCGCAGGCGAGCATCATTCATGCCGTCGGGTACTCCAAGCGCCACTGTGAAGAAACGCGGTCTTCCACCCATTGCAGCGATATCACTGACGTTAACGCCCATAACGCGCTGGCCGAGATCATAAGCGTTTGAGAAGTTAAGCGAAAAGTGGACGCCCTCGACAAGCGCGTCCGTTGTGATGAGCCAGTGGCGGTCACCTGTATCGATCACTGCGCAATCATCGCCGACACCAACGACAAGATCGCGCGCTGTTTGCGGTGCGTCCTCGGTAAGGAGATTTATTAGTTCAAATTCATTCATCGCGATGAATCATACATGAAATATATGCGATGGCAATTGTCCTCCGTGCAGTCAAAAAGTGCGTTATATCCTTGTAGGTGCGTCGCATTTTTGTTATATTCGCTCCACTATTTTGGAAATAAACCTTTAACGAGGAGGTAACAAATGAAGAAGAAATGTGGATCGAGCTGGCCAAAGAAGCGCACGAAGAAAAAAACGGCCAAGAAAAAAGCAGTAAAGAAGAAAGTAACGAAGAAAAAAGTCGTGAAGAAAAAAGCTACAAAGAAGAAAGTGACGAAGAAAAAAGTAGCTAAGAAGAAAAAGCCAGCCAAGAAGAAAAAAGTAGCTAAGAAGAAAAAGCCAGCCAAGAAGAAAAAAGTAGCTAAGAAGAAAGCCACGAAGAAGAGAAAACCTGCTAAGAAGAAAACCGCAAAGAAAAAAGCCGCCAAGAAGACGACCAAGAAGAGAAAGACCACCAAGAAGAAAAAAGCCAAGAAAAAAGGCTCGGCACCGAGTAAGAGCTACACGGTTGAATCACTCTGGTAGGCTATAGTTTAAGCTGACAAAAAGGCCCCGCATCGCGGGGCCTTTTTTTATCCCTTGGGGTTTGGATGAAGCGGGTGTGTGTCTCGGGTACCGGCGAAAAGCAGGCCTTCCCGGCACTCCTTCGTCAACGGGCGCACTCGCCTCCCTACTTGTCGAAAAATCGATCGTTGCGCTCAAAAACAAGAGATGGCGTTCTCCCATTGTCGACCGCCATCTCTTGAGCGCAAGCGACGATTTTCATTCCTCATACGGTCGGTCTCGTCCCGCGCCTTTAGGTTGACTGCCGGAGATGCCGGGAAGGCCATTTCGTCCATGCCCCATCCTGCTCGATGATTGAAATGGAGGTGAGGCAAAGTGTGTGTCGAGTGGTAGCTCATTCGACGGCGCAATCTAAGCCTATGATGCCGTGCTGGAGAATGTAGCAGGCAAGGAGCTGGCGTTTGAAGCGACGTAGCCGGTACCTGAGACACACACTTTGCCTCACCTCACCCAAGTACCGCTTCAATGAAGAAAAAGTGCAGAGAAGGTATGCGGAATCTATTCGACGGCCTCGGCCTTGCCATTTTTAATCTGCATGATGGTGAGCTTGCGCTGGATCTCGCCGTTCTCGTCGACCTTGAGTTCTCCGGTGACACCTTTGTAGTGCGTGATGCCTTTCAAGACATCCCTGAGGGACGGCCGCGAACGTACGCCCTGTGCCGATGCGGCGAGCATCAGCTTCATTGAATCGTATCCCAGCGCCTCCAGGAGCGTCGGTTCGACCTTGTAGGCTTGTGTGAAGCGTTCCATGAACTCGTGGGTGATTAGATCTTCACTCCCGCGGTTGAAGGCCACCACGAATATCGCTCCGTTCAGATATTTGCCGCCGCGCTTGTAAAAATTGGGATCGTTCCACCTCATTGTGCCGATGAGCTGCATTCCTGTAACGTCGCGCATGGCAAGCATTGGTGCGATGACCGTTGCGGCCCATGCGGAGCCTGGCAGGAAGATAGCATCATACGCTCGTTTGCCCTTCTGTGTCGTGTCGATATTGCCTGTATGAAACTGCAGGCCGCGCAGTTCGCTTACGATATCCTGGCCTCGTGGGTTATAGGATAGGCTGGAGACTACCCGGCCGCCGGCATCCTTTGCCGCCATGGAGAAGAGGTCGCGGAATTCCTCGCCCTTGCGGTTTTTGGGGAACAGGACGAAGAAACGCTTCATTCTCTTCTGCTTTACTGTGTAATCGACGAGCGAGTTGACCTGCGACTTGGACGTTACCGAATTTCTGAAGATGAAATCGCCGATCTCTGCGATGCCACTCCTCTGTGAGAGTGCAATGAGTGGGATGCCGATCTGCTGTGCACGGTTCGCGGCCGACGTGACAGTTGCCGATAGCATCGGGCCTATGATCGCTTCGACTTTCTCCTCGGCGAGTGCATCGACCGCCTCTGCCGCTGTTGCGGCGCTGCCGCGCGAATCCTTTACCACGAGCTGCATACCTTCTGGTCCTTCGCAAGGCGTATAGAGGCCCACGGCACATTCGATGCCGTGCAGGACTGATTCGCCAAAGACGCGGTACTTGCCGCTTAAGGGAAGTATGATGCCCACCTTGAACGAGGAAAATCCCGCACGAGCGGAGCTTTCCGAAAGTTGAGCCTTTGCTACGGCATAGTAGGTGTTCTTGGGGTACCCGTTCGTAAATCTCTTGAATAGCTTAGTGGCCCTCTTCATGTCGCCGTCCTGCCTGGCGACCAGCGCTTCTTTGTAGAGCAAGTATCCGCCCGAGGGCTTCTTCGCATACGACGCCTTGGGCAGCGCCTCGATGTTGCTCTCGACCACGGTATTATCGTTGATCCACGTGGTGACGAAATCACGCGCGTCCTTTTCAGAGACTATGTCGCGATGTCCCTTGAGCTTTTCTGTGCTGCCACCCAGTTCGATGTAGTCGTCCACTAGGAAGAGGGCGAAGCGCACCAGGCGTTTGCTGGGCCATCCCGATTTCTTGCCTGCCAGCAGACCCACAGAGTCTGCGCGTACACGAACATCGGAGGCCGTATCCTGGCGGCTGATTTTGGAAACCTGATCGATCGCCGCGCCGTAGTTCTTGAGGCGATAGAGTGCCAGGCCTGACTTGAGATACGCATTGGGCGTGATCAGCGGGCTGTAGATGCCCTCCGTAGCTGCGCGATAGAAAGGTAGGGCTTCATTGTACTTCTTCTTCTCGAAACGGATCTCGCCGCGTAAAAAGCGCGCCGCATCGGTGAGCTCATTGTATTCGTTGTTGGCGATGAACTGTTCGAACGCTTGGTCAGCGGCTTTTTTGTTTCCACTGCGATAGAGCTGATCAGCCGCGTCAAAGCTTTGCCTGATCTCGGGTGAGAGATGCTCGGGATAATCGGGCCTGCTTGCAGCGGCTTGTGCGGATGCAGCCGATGCGATGGTAAGAATAAAAACTATAATGGACAGGAGTTGCTTCACATTTCCCCCTTGCTGATAACGTTACTGTGCTACCGTCACCATCGCCGCCCTGAGCAAACGGTCGCCCAGCAGGTAGCCCTTGCGGTGTAGTTCGATCACCGTATCCGACTTGGCGTCTTCTGCTGACGTTGTTGAAACTGCTTCATGCACATTGGGGTCGAACGGTGTGCCCAGAGCATCGATTTCGTGAAGCCCGTGTTTGCCAAGGGCCGTTAGCATATTCTTGCGAACGAGCTCCATGCCGTGTGCTAGGTTGTCAACATCGGCGCTGTGATCCTTTGGGATGTGTTCCAGGATGCGGTCGAAGTCGTCGAGAACAGGAAGCATGTCGGCTAAGACCTTCTCGTTGCTGAACTGTTGGTGCTCGCTCTTCTCGCGTTCCATGCGTTTTTTGAAGTTCTCAAACTCCGCCATCACGCGCAGTAGCTTGTCGTAGTGATTCTTAGCCTCTTCTTCGGCAGCCCGAAGTTGCGTTTCAAGTTCTTGACCTGGTTTTGGTTTTTGTTCCTTCTCAACCTTAGCCTCAGTCTTAGTCTTCGATTTTTGCTTCTTGGGATTCATCTATCCCTCCACATCGATCAGGTCGCCTACCAGTTTTGCCGTAAAGTCGACGACAGGAATCACGCGTGAGTAGTCCATTCGCGTGGGCCCGACGACGCCCAGTGTACCGATGATCCTTCCGCTGCGCCGATAGGGAGCAGTTACCAACGAGACGCCCTCGACGGGCACGGATGACTCCGTGCCGATGAAGATCTTTACGCCGTCGTTCCCATCACATTGGTCGAGCAGCTTGACGATCTGATGTTTTTCTTCGAGCGCGTTCAGGAGCTCTTTGAGCGTATCCACCTCTGCAAACTCCGGTGCATCCATGAGGTGTCTCTCTCCTTCGACGACGACTTCACCGTCGGTTACCGAGTTCAGGAGTTCATGCGACATCATCATGGCTCGCGCAAGCAATTTATCATAGTCAGTCTGCTCGTTTTCAAGTTCTCGCTTGGACTTTGCCCTGGCTTCGGAAAGGGTGAGACCAACGAAGGTCCTGGCGATGTAGTTGTTTATTCGCTCAAGCTCAGGGTATGTGAATTCACTGTCGACTTCGATGATCGTGTTCTGGACCGTACCGCTCTGGTCCACGAAGATGCCCAACAGCCTTTTGCGCGCCAAGGGAAGGAACTCGATGTGCTTGAAAGCGATCTGGTCGGCGTGCGGACACGTCACGATGCCTGCGTAGTGCGATATTGTTGAAAGTATGGAGGAGGTGCGGCGCAGGATCTTATCCAGGCCAGTGTCTGCGCCGTCGAAGCGTTCGCGTATGATATCGCGCTCGTGTTCATCGAGCTCGCGCACGTTCATGAGCGTGTCGACGTAATATCGCATCGCCCGTTCCGTGGGAATGCGTCCTGCTGACGTATGTGGTTGTTGGAGATAGCCGCGCTCTGTCAGATCGGCCATCACGTTGCGTACGGTAGCCGCGGATAGCCGCGCGCTGTAGCGCTTGGCTATCGTGCGCGATCCAACCGGCTGGGCCGACGCGATGTAGTCGGCGATCAGCAGCTCCAGTATGTCGCCATCCCTGCTTGAGAGTGTCATAACAAAACCCTTAAAAAACGGATGATTGGCACTCGTTCTGACCGAGTGCCAGCGCAAGCTATCAACGCGACCAGCGCGTTGTCAACTGTATCAGGGAGAGGGAGCTATATAATAGATGGGCATCGAGCGTCAGTATTTCTGCGATTGATGTAGAATGAGAGTGCGAACGTTATAGGAAGCGCTGTAACTTATCGATATAATTGATCTATTTATTATTGTAAGTAGCAAATTCTGGCATACAGCATGCACATAAGAAGCGGTGGTACTTGGAGGGAGGGTGTTATGAACAAATTTCTCGCAGTAGTGGGGATCGTCGTCAGCGCCACGCTGTTGGCAACTGCAGCGATGGCCGAACAGGTCGTCGTGGGATCGACGATGGGGAAGTCACTTTTCAAACCGGTGATCGAAGCGCCCAAGATATTTACGCCGATGGAGATGGAGACGCTCAAGGGTTATTTCCCAAATCATCCCGGCGTTGCCGAGACGTCCTTCATCACGAAGCCGCTCTATCAGATGTGTCAGCGTCCGCGCGCACTGATAGCTCAGGAACGATTAGGTCCGAAGGCGCTTATGAAATTTGACTGCTTCATGTTTGCCGAGGGGGACGTCGTTCGCTTGAAGTCGAAGCACAGCGATCTCGAGGCGGTCAAGTATAAGGGAAGGGAATATTTTCTGCCGAGCAATTCAGCAATCATCGTGCTGAACGGAAAGTTCAAAGACAACGTTCCGATTCAGCGTCCGCTAAAAGCAGCGAGGTGTGATCGCTGTTCATTCGACAAGAGCAATCGCCTTACGACCTGTGATATGAACGCTCTTCCGGCAGAGCCATCCTGCAATGTTATTAGTTACCCCGACATGAATACCACGATCATCTGGGGCCGCACCTATCAACGATCATTGGGCGTATGCGATCACTATGTTGAGGGAACTGCGCCTTTGCAGGTATTGGGCGCAAATTGCAGCGTCGTCGCCAAGGGTGACGGCAGGATCAACGCGAATTGCACGAACCGTTTTGCCGTAGATGCTCGCAAGGGAGATCACGAGGTTTTTCTGAGCAACGGCGATGGCTACGTGTTGGCTGATCATGCGGATACGATGTATGTGGGCAAGGGAGTGAACCTTTTGTTCATAGACAACAAGGCGGGTCAGTCGAAGGTCATCGTGCCAGAGCAGGACATGCCCTGTATGAGGATTATCCAATCGAAGTTTTGATCGATCTAGCAATTTTTAAGTCGAACCCAGTTAGGGCGGCAATCTCATCTTCGGTTGCCGCCCTAATTTTATCCAGCGAACCGAAGTGTTTCATGAGAGCCTGCCGTTTTTTTGGACCGATGCCCGGTATGGACTCTAGAGGGGAAGTGGTCGCTCCCTTCGTGCGCTTTTTGCGATGTGCTGTAATGCCGAAGCGATGAGCCTCATCGCGAATACGCATGAGTAGTAAGAGCTCCTTTGCACCCTTCGGAAATTTGAGAGGATTCTTTCTGCCGACCAGGTAGATGTCGTCCGTTGCGCGGCCCTTGGATTCTCCCTTGGCGATTGCGGCCAAGGGAACGTTTGCTACGCCAAGCTCGTCCAATACCTTCTTGGCGGTATTTAGCTGTCCCTTGCCGCCGTCCACGAGAAGGAGGTCGGGCGGCTCGCGCCTCATAGAATTGCGCTTCAGCTCATCCAGGCGCGGAGGGCGAAAACGGCGCGTCAGCACTTCCCTCATCATGGTGTAGTCGTCTGGAGTGTCGATGGTCTGAATTTTATAGAGGCGATATCGGTTCTTGTCGGGTTCGCCCGTGACGAAGGTGACGAGAGAACCGTATGCATCCTGTCCCTGGAGATTGGTTATGTCGAGGCACTCGATGACGTCGGGCGTTTGGGGCAGCATGAGTTTGTCGCGGAGTTTCTCCAATGATGTGAGAAGGGCATCGGTCGTTTCCTTCTTGAGCTTCAAGGCCTCGCGGGCGTTGTCCACCGCTAAACGCGCGAGTCCCACATCGTGTCCTTTGCGAGGGACCTTGATCGCTACGTTGGCACCACGACGTTCTGAAAGGATTTCCTTGAGGGCGCTTTTTCCTTCTACCGAATGCGAGAGCACGATTTCTGGAGGTATGTTTCTGTTCGCCGTGTACCACTGCATGAGAAATGATTCCAAAACGACCGCCTCCTCTCCGGAGATGCGCCCTAGCTGAGTGACGCGCTTGCCGGTGAGTGCTCCGCCGCGGATGAAGAGCACGCATATAGCTGCCTGATCCTTTACGATCGCCAAGCCAACCGCCTCGCGATCTCCTGAGCCATGGCGCACGACCTTCTGCTTCTCCACCATACCCTCTATGCCGTGCACGAGATCACGGTAGCGAGCGGCTTCCTCATAGTGCTTGTCCTCAGACGCTTCCTTCATGCGCGTGCGGAACATGCGCGTGAGTTCACGGCGCTTGCCGGTGAGAAAGAAGACTGCCTCGTCGACCTGTTGCCGGTACTTCTCCGATGGCACCTTGCCCACGCATGGGCCGGTGCAACGATCGATGTCGTACATGAGACAAGGGCGCACGCGATTGGCAAACTCGCGGTCGCTGCAGGTGCGTATACGGAAGTAGCGTACGATCTCGTCTATCACCTCGCGACAGGCAAGACCCGATGTATATGGGCCAAAATAGCGCGCACCGTCCTTTAAGGGATGGCGAGTAGCGGAGATGCCGGGCGACGCGTGGTTCATTCCGATGCGTATGGATAGGAACGTCTTGTCGTCCTTGAGGCTTACGTTGTAGCGCGGTTGATGCTTCTTTATGAGGGTGTTCTCTAGAAGCAGCGCTTCCTTCTCTGTGTCGGTGACGATGAAGTCGATCTCGCGCACGCGCCGCATGAGGAACTCAATCTGGGGCCGCTCATCGCGCGATTTTCCAAAATAGTTTTTCACGCGGGTCTTGAGCTTTTTAGCCTTGCCCACGTAGATGACGTGTCCGTCCTTATCCTTGAACAGATACACGCCCGGCCGCTGGGGGAATGATGATATTTTCTGCTCGAGCTCCATGGCGTCCACACTAGCATAGCGGCGTATCTTAGCCAAAAAAAACCGCCTGTCTTTCGACAGGCGGTTTCTGATCTCTGATGTGCGATCTTTTAAAAGAAAGCTGAGAGCTGCAGTGTGCCTTTGTAGATGTTGTTGTTCGCCAGGCCGAGGATATCGTCGAAGTCCTCGCTCCACGTGAAGGCGCCCTGCAGCTTGAAGTTGTTGTCGAAGATGTACCAGTTGATGCCGCCGCCAAACTGATGAGAGTTGTTGTCGGGGCCTTGGCGGAAGATCTGACCGCCAGTTGCTGCAATCTCGAGCGTTTTCGGAATTACATAGTAGCCGACCGTTGCGTAATAACCGAAGTCATCCAGATTTGGACGCGACCAGATCGCTGTGCCCGGTGCCGTGATGTGCGTGCGGCGGAAGTACGTTTCACCGGTGAATGCAAAGCCTGCCCAGCGCAGCGCTATGCCCAAGCTGCCCGTCAGACCGTACTTGATGTCGGCGCCCGTGTTTGGATCGACGCGCTTGCTCGAGTAGTTGCCGCCCAATGACATCGAGAGCCGCGGGTCGGGCGAGCACTGAAAATCCGTCTGTGAACCGTCGTTTGCATTGCCCATGATGTTATAGCCTACCCGGAGACCGGTGGAGATGCGCATGTTGGTGTTGAAAGCGTAGTTGCTCTCGGCGCCGTTTACGATGCTCAATGAGTAGAAGAACTTGCTGATGTCGCCGGCAAAGTTAAGGCCCAAGCCATCGGGTGCACCGAAGCTCGAACGCAGCGGCGTGATCTGCTGTACGCCGTCATCGGAAGTGGTCGTGATCGGCCAGTCTGGCATCACGAGCCACTTGGAGCTCGTGTCGGTGATGAAGTCGAGCGGTAGACCGACCATGCCTGCGGTGACGATGAATTGCGGCATGACCTCATAGCTTAACGTGACGCCAGTCGCGTTGATCGTTGCGAAGTTCGCACTGTTTGTTGAGTGCAACAGACCGACGCGCGCTGTGAGTTTATCGTGAATCGTCGTCGTAAACTTCATGTAGGCGCGCCGGATGCTGAAAGTGGACACCTTTTCTGGCAAAAACGTGAGGTTGGTGGGATCGCTGGGGTCGCGCACGCCGGCGCCCTGCTTTGTGAACTCATATTTGGGCTGGACCCTGCCGTTGACCTTGAATTTGAACGTGTCGTCATCGTTTGAGATGTAGAAACCGCCGTTGTAGCCGGATTCGGCCATGACCATGCCAGGGATGCTCAGTACGAGAGCTACCACAATTGCCACCAGTATTTTCTTCATGATTAATCTCCTTGCACAAAAAGTTGTTAAGAAACTGCGCCTTGTAGGGTAAAGGCGTATAAATATCAATTAAATTCTACTCGCCAGCGTCATAATCCCAGCCAACCATGCCGCCTTCCTCGAGGTTGGCAGTGCCGGTATCGATGGCCGACGGTGTCAAGCCAGTGGCCGTTCCCAGTATCGTGAAATCGCCGGAAAGTGCCGCTGGGCAAGTGTTTGAGTCGGATCGGCCGATCACCTTGACGTCCAGCTCATTCCAGCCAAAGAGCTCCCGTTGGCCGGTAACGGCGGTGAACTCTGCCACCAGACCGGTGTAGGCCGTGTCCGGGGCGTCAACGCCTGTGAGTCCCTGGTCGGGGCCGGCGCACACGACCGAATAGCCGTCGGGGCTTACGAAGTGTACCTCGATGGTCTGAGATGCTGCGGCCGCCGTGGCGTATTCGAGATCAGTGACTACCAGGCTCGCCAGCTCCTCGAGTCTTGCGTAGCGCGCGGAGAACGGCGTTGTCGCTACGCCGCGCAGCCGGATATAGCCCTTGCCATTTGTCAGCTCGAGCCGCTCGCCGATCAATTCACCTATGCGGGTTATCTCTGTCTCGCCAACTTCGCTAGGTCCTTCGTCCTTCTGCACCCACACCGAGAGCCGCGCGCGGATTGCCGCGAAATCGGCCATATCGCTCGTGAGGCAGGGGAAGGGCGCATTGATCGCGGCGTAGATCATGTTGCCGTAACGCACACTTGTCAGATCGTTGTCGTCGACCTGGCAGGTCTCTATGACCTCGTTACCTTCATAGCGCTCGGCGAAGATATAGTAGACTCGTTCTTCATCGCCATCGCTACCGTTGTCGATGCCGACCTGGTCGACGATGAGCGCGTCCTGCATGGCAGGCGCCATGGGCGCGGGCTCTTCAGCATCACGGTCATCGACGCGCAACACGGCAGTGGCCATGCCGTTGGTCGTCCAGAGGTTGCCGGATATCAGGTCTTCGGATGCGACGTCAGGCGTGATGCCGATGATGTCGTCCGCGCTGGCGATGGGCGCCGGGCAGCCGGCGCTGTCCTGCTCCACGAAGACGAGCTGAAAGCGCGCGACGGTGTCAGGATGTTCTCCGTCGACCTCAAGGAAGCGGACGGAAAGGCCGCCGTAGTACATGTTGATATAACGTGCCCGGTCCATACCGCCGTCCTGGCTCACGCAGGCGACGTCCTGGCCGGTGACTGCATCGCGTATATAGATGGCGAAATCGCCGGTGTCGGCATATTCATCGTCTAAGCCGTCGGCGGTGAAAAACTGGTCGATCGACAGGTTCTTGACTTCGCTGATATCGAGAATCGGGCCCAAAAAAGACAGCGGGCCGCCACTGCAGGAAGCGATGAATGCGCCGACGCCGAGAATTGCAATTATACGAAAGATCATACGCTTCATGCTAATCCCCCTTAGAGATTACCCAGTTGCCGCATAATAGCATACTCATGGGGAGATTCCAAAGAGGAAACTCTCTTCTTCTCATAGGGATGGATGCACTTTCGAAATGTCTTGGTTTAGCTATTTGCCACAATCCCTGCACATATGCTACCACTACACTATGCCTTCGCGTCGTATCATCGCCGTAGACAAGTCCATGCTCGCAGCCAACATGTACAGGCTGCTCTTTGCGCCGTTCGAATGTACCGTGGCGCGAGCGCATGCGCTGGATGATCTACTCGCGGAGATAAGGGGCCTGCGGGGTGCCGACCTCATAGTCATCAACAGCAACGTGCTTGGCGGCAAGGCCGAACGATTTATCGGGATGATGCAGGCGGACGAACGCCTCGCGCGTACCCCCAAGGTCGTGCTTTTGAGCGAGGCAGAGGTAGACAAGGGGCTCGGTGCTGAGCTCGCGGCCATTTCTCAGTGCGAGTGCGTGACGAAACCATTTCATCCCGATGAATTCATGACGCGCATACGCAAGATACTAGGAATATAAGGGGATAGATATCTTAAGATATCTGTCCCCATTAATTTTATGACAAACGGCTACGACAAACGGATGCATCCGCGCAGGGATCTGCGCACTGCGGTCGTCTTCGAGGACGAGTTTGGCGATGGCCTTTTCTACGTCTATTCAGAGAACATAAGCCTTGGCGGATTATTTCTGGCATCGGGCGTTCCGCTCAAACTCGGCACGATGCTTTTCCTGTCCTTTCACTTGCCCGGCTACAAGCGGCCCATGCACATCACGGGTGAAGTCGTGCGCGTGCAGCGCCCCGGAAGCGATGGTGATGGTATAGGCATTCGTTTCGTTGGCGTGCCTGCTAGTATCTTAAAGAGGTTGGAAGGGTTTCTGTCCTGATCATGCAGTGATATGTTCTGCGATGCGCTTCAGCGCTTTCACATCACACACATCTTCGGCAAATAGTGGGACGGTAGCTACGTGCGGGACGATTCCGTTCAGCAGTTTCACCTCGTGCGTGTCGACATCGGCTAATGTCTGATAGCGCCGGGCATTGTCCACGATGGCTAAAGCGATCTCATCTCCCGATGTGGCTATCTCGCTGTGCAACCTGTCGAGTGTACTGGAACTCTTGGCAAAGGCGGGGTGGACGCGGTTGATGATGCATCCGGCGAGGTTGACGCCATAGTCATCGAGTTTTTCGATAAAACGGTGTGCATCGGTGATGGCGGCGACTCGCGGCGAGGTGATGATGAGGAATGCGGTAGTGTCCTTTTTCAGAAGTTCCTCCACAGTCTTGGCGCGTTCGCCAAAACCGTCCATCAGGCTTACAGTCGCGTGAACCAGGTCGAAGACTTCGTGCATGAACTGAACGCCGCCGAAGCGTTCGAACTGTTTTATCACGCGCTTGGATATGCCGCCGAAGAGGCGCTCGCCGATCTGGCCAGCCTTGAGTGACGGCCGCACTACGAATTTGAGAATGCTATCTGTGATAGCGCGCACCATCTTCTGAGGCGCATCCAGAAAATCCAGCGCGTTTCTAGCGGGCGGCGTGTCGAGCACGATGAGATCCCAGTCGTCCTCGTGCGCGAGTTCATAGAGTTTTTCCATCGCCATGTATTCCTGCGAGCCGGCGATCATGGATGAGAGGTGTTCGTACAGCGCGTTGGACATTATCGCCTCGCGCGTCTCATCGTCGGGTGCGAAACGTTCGATGATGCCGTCAAAAGTTCGCTTCACATCCAGCTGTGCTGCGTGCAGTGAACCCTTGGGTTTGCCCGGAATCGAGATGAGCTGCGGTCGGTCGGTGAGCTGATCCAGCCCCAGCGCGTTTGCCAGTCGCTTTGCGGGATCGACGGTGAGGACGAGCACGCGCTTGCCTTTTCTCGCAGCGTGCAGTCCCAGCGCGGCCGACGTGGTTGTCTTGCCGACGCCGCCGCTGCCGCAGCAGACGATGAGCCGCTTGTCGTCCAAGTTTTGTGCAAGTGAAGTCATAATACGTTTGCTGTCATTCCCGCGAAGGCGGGAATCCAGAAGCTTCAACCCCTGGATCCCGGCTCGCAGCCTGCCCCGGCAGGAAGTAAGCCGGGGGCCGGGATGACAATCTATCCTCGCGATGACAAGTTAAGTCTCCTTCATAAGCTGATCAGCGATCAGTGTGAGATCCTCATAACCGATTTCTTCCGTGAACAGGAACGGTATCACGGTTGGCGCGTGTCCGAAGGCTTCCTCTATTTCCTTAAGATATCGTTCGTTGAGATCGGACCGTGCCTTGGTCAATTCAAAACCCTCGATGAGGCGCGACTTTTCCGCATCGTTACTCCAATCCTTCTTGAGATGCTGGATGTGCTCGAGACCTTCATCGTCGATGAATACGCGATGTACGCCGTTGGCTATTACCGGACCGATGCCCGTGCTCAGTTCCTCCGCAACGCGTTCGCGGAGCTCTATCGTTTCGCGCACAGGAAGCTCTTCCGCCAAGGTTACGAAACAAAGTGCGGCAAGTTTTTTGTCGTTGATGAGTGTCAGTACTTCTTCCGCACATTCCTTCAAGGGGCCGGCGTGCACTGCGCGCTCGACGATGCTCGGAACGGAGAGCAACGCCAATCCGTGGCCCGTTGCGGGGAGGTCCACTATGATTAGCTGGTCATCCTGTTCGCGCGCGCGGTCTACGATAAGCGTGAGCGTCATGAGTTCCTTGAGTCCTGGTGTGGCATCCAGGAAATAGCGCACGGCACGGTTGTTCACAAAATGTTGTGAGATGGTGGCCAGGGGTAGATGTTTTTTTGCGAAATTTGCGAGTGCGGCATCAGTATCGACGGATATGCCGTACACGTTGGGCGCGAGTGCTAACTCTTCAGCTCCCAGCGGTTCTGAGCCGAACAGCTGAGACATCTGCTGCTGACCGTCGCATTCTGCGATGAGGGCGCGTCGACCCTGCTGGGCGCTTGCCAGCGCGAGCGAAGATGCGATGGTAGATTTGCCGACGCCCCCCTTGCCGGCGACGAATACGAGCTTATGTTGAATCAGCTCAGCAATGTTCATGAGGACTTGGTGCGGTGCCCCTTGGCCGGGCGTTTGGAGAGCTTCTGCTCCAATTCACCCAACCTGTTCTTCAGATCCTTGATCTCGTTTTGTACCGAGGGTATTTCGCGAATGTGCTCGACCGCGGGCTTGATGTTTTCGTCCACGATCTTGCGCACGGTCTGAATCTCGCGGCCGCCGCTCTCCACCGCTTTGTTGACGAAGTCACTGATGATCTCGCCGCCGCTCTGGATGATCTGACGGAACGTATCGAGCGGCTGGACGTTGGTTTTCTTCTTCTGTTCCTCAAAGATGATCTGCGCGAGCGTCATAGCGGTGAGATCTTCCTTGGTTTGATTGTCGATGATCTGAACTTCGTCGCCCAGCTTGATCATGTCGCCGATATCCTCGAGCGTGACGTAGCAGCTGTCGGATGTGTCGTAGAGTTTTCTGTTCTGGTAGCGCTTGATGATTTTTACATGCTTGTGTGACATGCAACCGTCCTTTCGGTGTTGTCCCCCACACGTATTACTTCGATGATTTCTTTTTTGTGGTGCGTTTTTTCCTGCGCGCGGGCGCGCGTTTGGTCGTGGGACGCTTCGTGGTGGTGCGTTTCTTTTTCTGATTCTGGCACATCTCCATCTCCATCAAGGCGAAAATCGGCGGCATGGCGGTCTTGACCGCTTTTTTCATGCCCTCCTTGTCGAGCAGCCCTGCGCTCAGTTCCTCGGCGACCACGATCGCTTTCTTGAAGAAAGCGGTGAGGTGCGGCGCGCCGGGCATTGCCTGCTCGGCATAGTTGAGACAGAAGCTCAGCGCACCCTTGGCTGCGGCCAGGAGCTCGTGTCCGGCGGCCAGGACGTGCAGCCTGGTTTCATCCGTGCTCGGTGTCTTCTTCTTTGAACGTGTGCGCGCAGTCATCTCTTGCCTCCGAATAGTTTCTTCAGTCGCCAGCCCTCGCGGCAGAAGACTACTACGGCCACGGTGATCGCGACTACGATCCATTCCTTTAAGCCCATATGGGCTATGAAATCATTCCATGTCGGCATAATGTGCTCCAGCCTGTCCTGAGCTTGTCGAAGGGCTACCACGCTTGCGTCATGGATGTCTATATAAAATCAATGGACGCAGTGTGTTATTGAAGTAATATCAACGGGTTACAATCTGGAGAATATTTTGATGCAACGGTCTTTGCGTCAAAAAAGCAGTGAAGGGTGAAGTGTGAAACGTGAAGAGCAGGCGCAAAACGTTCATGAGTGTAATGTCTTTACCCTTCACTCTTCACTTTTCACTCTTCACGTATTTATTCCCGCTGAAGTAGTTGACCGGTAAGTCCTGCGTGTCACGCAGATGGAGATAAATGAGGATGACGTTTACGTGCGCGATGACGGCGAGCAGGAATATCATGATGCCCAGGACGACGGGGGAGGGCACTATGATAAAGAGCAGACTGCCGAGGAAAGCGATGTACACGGTAGGAGACAGTGACTTCTTGAGATGCAGTTCGATGCCTTCATAGCGTTCTGCATCCCTATACCAGCGTTTTGTCGTGCAGAAGCGGACGAAGCCGCAGAGAATAATCACCAGTGCATACAACAGCCACGTAAACCATCCACATCCCTCGGTGGCCATTCGCCATGCCATAGCAGCGAGGCCCAGGATGCCTAAGACCTCCACGGCGTACAGCGTCTTGCTTCTATGGTTGAATAACAATGCTATCATCGCGCCCCTACAATCCTCTCCATCTTCTCTTTTCTTTCCGCAGTTAACTTCTTGATCATCGTAGCAATCGCTAGATGGTCGTCCACGTAGTCGGGTAATGCGACCCGCGTGCATGCTTATCTGTTTTCTGTGCCTCCAGCGATGAGATATATTCATGGAGGCGCACGGCGAGCAGTGTTCTGTCTTCGAGTTCCATGGTCGCTAGCTTGCGGAGCGCCGCGCGTCGGTATCCGGCATAGCGACGTACGCAGCGCTTGCTCGAACACTTCTGCTCGATTGTCGCAAGTCGCTGCCATAGCTTGTTCTCGCCCTTGAATTTTTCAAAAGGATTCACGCCATCATAATTTGCTACGGGCACGTCGAATCCAAACCATCCCAGCATCAGTGGATAGATGTCGACCGTGCGCATAGCCTCATAGGTTCCCCGCGGCACACTCGGTCCCGCGATGAACATCGGTATGTGCATGTCGTCGCGGATGAGCGAGCCATGCGTTGCAGCTTTTATAACGCGTAATCCCCATGCATCCTGCGGTACGATGAAGAGATCGCCCGCGCGGCCATCCTGAAAGATTGTGCCGAGCTGAACGATCGCGTCCGTATAGTGTTCTTCTGCCGTTGCGTGTTTCCATTCCTGAGAGGAATGCGGTTTTCCGTCCATGAGTCGGCGCGCCTTCTTGCTCGTGAACTTCAGCGGATCCTTCCCCTTAACTATCTCGTAGCTGCACCACTGTTTTGCGTTGAGCAGGATGCACTCGATGCGCGATGCATTGCTCTCGCCGTTGTACACCACGGTCGAGCTGTCGCCGTCGCGCACGATCACGAGTTCGGTTGGTTCGAGGCCTGCTATGAGATCGATCAGGTTGATCGGCGCGCCATCCTTGAGCGGGAAGCGTGTCAGCTCACTCGCTCTCTCGAGCGGTGCAAATGTCCCGTCGGGGCGGCGCGTGTATACATGCGTGGAGCTGATACCGCGCTCGGCCGGCACCACGTTGTAGTTCTTCACGCGTGGATCGCGGGAGCTGACTGCGACATTCCTCTCGATCAAAGCTTCTCGAAAAAGGAAGAGGCTTCCCGTGTCGTGCATACCGTGGTCCGCTGAAACAATTATATAGGTTTTGTCGCGTATTCCCTGTTCATCGAGCAGTTTTAAAAAATCTCTCAAGAAGTAGTCGAATTGTATGAGTGCGGTTATGACCGCATCACTGTCGGCACCTTCATGATGACCGCAAACATCCGACGAATACAATCCAACGAGTGAATAGCGAGGGATCGTATCGAGCTTGCCCCCATACTGTTTAAAGAGCTTGTTGAACGCCAGTTGATCGATGCGCAGATAGTCGTGCGAGACCCCCGCGGCCCATAGCCCGCGAACGGGAATACGCTTGGGTACCGATTCGGCCGCACCCCGGCGCGCCGTCGTGTAGAGCGCGAGCGTAGGGTAGCCGTTCAAAAGTTCAAAGAGGGTGTTCGTAGCGTCGAGGTTTACAGACGATGGGTTTTGCAGGGCGTTGAGGTTGATGATGTCGTCGCCCAGCTTGAGATACCCGCTCGCCGATAGGTAATCGATGAACTCCTCGTGCTGGCGATCGAATCTCTGCAGATGGGGAATGCCCGCATGCCCCGGCAAAAGTCCCGTGATGAAACTCTGATAAGCCGACGTCGATGTGGACGGAAAGGTTGATATCGCGTTGGTGAATACGGCGCCGCCGTTGACGAACGTTTCTTTCACCGTGGGGAGCTCTCCTGTGCGGATCGTCCGCTGCATCGTTTTATAATTCGTTCCATCGACGATGAGATGAATCACATAAACATCGTTGATAGGATGTAGTCTCCCCTCCTTTGTAAGCTTGCCCGCCGTGGCGGGGAGGGGTTGGGGGAGGTAGAGGTTTGAACCTGCCCCGTACGCCGCACTTCCCATGAGGATGAAGAGCGGGAGAACCAAAAATATACGCAATATCCGTAACATAGGCAGGAGGGCGTATCACCATACCGATGATTCCGTCAAGCTGGCTTGACCCCAGAGTCAGGCTAGGCGGGTTTTTCCTTTCAATTTCAAGCTTAGTCGTATAAAGAAGCGGCCATGTCCGGACCATATCTCAAAATGCTTCCTGTTCAGTGGGTGCTGTTCACCAGGGCCAATCCTCATCTATTTACCATCAAGCGTGAGCTGCGCGATGAGCTGGAAGCCAATGGTGTGTTGAAACATTACCGGGGGCGCGTGATAGAGAGCGTGCCGGCCTATGGTTTGTGGCGGGCCGTTCTCGACTTCGAAGACAATTGGTATACCGATGACGATCAGCTGGAGGTAGGCAGGTTCCTCACCAAAGCGAAGTTGAATCCCAGACGGTTTGCCTTGGAGGAGGCGCAAGGTCTTGCGCGGGCGGTGAAGCGTTTTGCGCTTCCGCCCCTTCATGAGTGGGCGCTCGATGTCGTGCGTCAATTGGATGAGCGCCTGTGCGACGATTATCAGCAGGAGGGTGCGCACGACATGGTCCTCAACGGGCTTGCTGCGTTCAACTGTGGGCCCACCGAGGTGCAGATACTGATGGACCAATGGTATTCACAAGATTTGGTTACCGTAGATGAACATCGGTTCGTGACCTATTTTTTTGAGAGGGCGGGTTTTCCTCCGCCGGACTATGTGTAGATCAGGAGAAGCAACGCGCGGGGCCTGGTCGTTTCCGAGGCGGACGAGATCGCCAGCATTGCGCATGTTGCGAAGGAATTAGAGGCGGCGCGCGAGGCAGTTGGAAAAGTGAAGGCAACAAAGCGCGGCAAGCCTAGGGGGAGTAAAACAAGAAAGAAGAAGTAAGAGATGTTCAAAAGTGCTTCTCTAAAATTGTTGCCGTTCAGGCATGCCGACTGGGACCTTTGCAGGGTCTTCTATCCCAATCTCTTCGAGGGCCAGGATCTTCGAATGGATATTCGCGCCGACGAGTTCCTGAAGCCGCTCGAGAATAAGCCCATCAGTAAGAACGGAACCTGGTCATACATCCTTTCGTGTCTGTCGCTGGAATTTGCAGATCACTTTGCGAGCTTGCAGGATCTTGCACGCATTCGCGGTGAACTCGCGCGGCTGGGCATCGACCCTATGAGCTGGGCGACCGCGCAGGCGAAGGCGACCGCTATGTCGGCCGCGAGATTTCGAGGCGAGGATGCTGCTCCAGCGGGCGTGAACGATTTGCGAAAGATGCTCTTACGTACCGAGCACGCGAAACTGATTCCCGTCGAGGCGCGCGTGTTGCAGCGCATGCATGACTGGCAAGCGCTTGACCCGGCCGAACGCGGGACGCTCAGACGGGCAGTGTATGCCAAGCGGCGGACCGACGCAGCTATCGATGATGCCATCCCTTCGCTCCTCTTCAAGCTGGTGGAGGGCGATCGCGAGTTCGCCTTCGCACTTTTCGACGGCGCGGGCATGATGAGAAACGTTGCCTTGCCGCAGGACGTGCGTGATCGACTCAATGAGATGGTGCAGGAGGACAAGGCGCTGCTCTTCTCCGATCCGGCGCTGTCACTCGCGCATGCGGTGGAGGCAATCGATGCGGATGACCTTGCATGGTATGCTACGGTCTATCGCCCTGCTTTTGTGAAGGTGCTTGGCTCGCCTCAGTATCTCATCGGCATGCTGGGCCTTTTGCCTCAAGGACCGGGGCTCGTCGCGCCCGCGTATTCTGACGATGAGGGTTGGCCAACATTTTTCGATTTCATGGATGCGCACGGATTCGATCGCGCGTCGGTCGCCGCATGGTATGGAGCAATTCAAAAGCAGGAGGCTGGTTTTGCCGAGTATCTCAAGATCGCATTCTGCGCTCGTCTCAGACCATATTTCGAACAGGCGTGGAAGGAGGTCGGTTTCCGCAAGTATTATGAAGATCTTCTCGAAATGGTTGCCGGGAGGACAGGGCTTGCGGCCGGTGAACTCGATCGCTGGCTCAAGTGGGAGTATACCTGGGAAGACGCCAAGTCCTTAGGCCCGATCCTTCGCAAGCATACGATGATCTTCGGATTTGAATTCGAGGGCATGAGAAAAATGCGCCGGCGACCGCCCGAGCCAATGACCATGCACGACCGCGTGAAGCTCGCGTTTTTGGAAATGCGGCAGAAGTTCAGGCCGAAGACCACGAAAACGTACAAGAAGGGCAAGATAGTGGAGACACTCGCGCACGTAGACCTTTCCGTGAATGAGGTGTGGCGCCTGCTCGACGCATGGACGGCAAACGGCATGAGCGAGGAGGACCGTGGCTATGTCGAGATGGTCCTCGACGAGGGAGGTTTCAAGAAGCCGAAGCAGATGAAACGGATCAAGCGTCGCAACAATTTTGCGAAGCGCACCGATCGCATGAGCCCACCCTTGTCGCCCAGCATTGAAAGTAACAGCGAGGACATGGTAAAGGCGGAGAGAAGGGTATCGAAACCTCCACAAGTGACATCGACGGGGCATGACGTTGTCGCCCCAGAAATGACTTCCCTCGAGAAACAGGTGGATAGGCTTACCGAGATTATCGAATCGCCCAAAGGGTATCTCACGGGAAATGAGTTCAGACGTTTCTCTGACTGGATGGAAAATCTGGCGGGACTCGTTGAAGCGGGAAAAAATCCCACGACCGG
>Ga0075115_10000371_pt1 | contig 22011 bp, 28 predicted proteins | sample AntAceMetag02UKH_FD_69785 | JGI IMG/M metagenome (GOLD analysis project Ga0075115, IMG submission 69785) | Saline lake microbial communities from Ace Lake, Antarctica - Antarctic Ace Lake Metagenome 02UKH | ecosystem: Environmental > Aquatic > Non-marine Saline and Alkaline > Saline | place... | reverse complement strand
CATATCCTTCTGGGGAATATACGCTTCAGGCTGGTAATAATCATAGTAGCTTACGAAGTATTCCACGGCATTATGCGGGAAAAACTCCCTGAATTCGGTGCTGAGTTGTGCCGCCAGGGTCTTATTGTGGCATAATACCAGGGTCGGTTTCTGCACCCGTTCAATGACATTAGCCATGGTAAAGGTCTTACCACTGCCGGTAACCCCCATCAGCGTCTGCCGCTTGAGTCCCCGGTTTAACCCGTCTGCCAGACTGGCTACTGCCTCGGGCTGGTCTCCCGTCATCCCGAAATCGGCAACTATTTCAAATCTGGACATAGTATATTACCTGTAAACAGTATATCTTTTCAGGGTACGGGTTACAATTTTCATTAACTGCGCTATAAACAGCCAGATATGGCGAAGCCCGCTCCGCCTATGGGCAGTGAATACAACATGTGTATTCTATGGCAGGTTATTTTCCCGCACCGGCACCGTGGAAATAAATATTATCCCCCCTGTGGGTAACAGCATAGGAAGTAACTAATCCGACATGATATTACGCTATTTGCGCCTCCAGGGAAAACAACCGGCCGGGAGCTTTACGCCTTCAGGATATCATTGCTATACTCTGGTGATGGGTTATTACCAGTAACAGTAGTTTGATACAGGAGGCAACCAGCATGCCCGACGGCAGACGTGACCCGGAAAAGAAGTATCACCTCTTGGGTTGGGGGCTTTTCATAGTATGTGCCGGTTTCTTCATCGCCTCGAGCGTTGAAGCCGGCAGTATGCTGACCCTTTATGCCAGCATTATCTTCCTTCTGGCCTGTATAGTCTTTATTATTCCGCTGTTAAAGCGGTAAGATTATTTATTGTGGCGCTACCGGGTATACTTCTTTATTTCCCCGGGAGCCGGGCACGGGCCCCAGCAAGGTAGGTACCACGGAATTTCTTACCACTTTATCGGCCACACTGCCAAAAGCCCAGCGCAAGATACCCGTCCGGCCGTGGGTGGACATCATAATCAGGCCTACCCCGTTATCCTCAGCATATTTTAATATCTCATCGGCCGGGTTTCCGGCAACAACCACGGTAATGGCGTTCACCCCGGCCTGCTTTAGCTCTTCGGCCACACCGGCGAGGTAAGAAAGCATCTCTTCACGGTAAACCTCGTCCAGCTTTATGGCCACATCAGCGCTGAGTGTCTCCTGCACCTGCTTGTCCATAGGCTCGCGCACCCTGAGCAACGTCACCTCGGGAACACTGCAACCGACAGCAATTCTAATAACGTGCTCTATAATGGATTTTGACAGCTCGGAACCGTCCAGGGGAACCAGTATTTTCTTATACATCTTAGGCCTCGCTTAATAAATATCTACTGCCATGGGACTGTCATATCTATTATACATCCGTATAACGAAATCAAGGGTAAACCGAAACGTAAACCGGTTAACCTGGCGCTAATGACAGACTACCGCTTCAGTTGGAAATAGCCATCGCTACCAGGCTAATCCCTTCTGAACTGGGCTCTTAAGGCTTCGGCTGCCCGCTGCTTTTCATACTCCTCCTCGCTGAGGGGCTCACAGGACTTAAGCTCGTTGTTCTTGAGGCTAATGGTAAAAAGCGCCCGGCATTTCCAGCAACGGTACGGCCCCTGGTATACCGGCTCAACCAGAGACATACTACCTTCGGTCTCACATTTAGGGCATTTAATCTTAATAAACATAGCTCAATCCGTCTCCTTCCTGTTATTCATCTCTCCGTCTTCAACTATATGGATATAGGCCAGATGTCTTTCTGCTAACTGGCCAATTTACTTTGCTGCGGGCACGAATTCAAGTGCTACCGAGTTAAGGCAGTAACGCAGTCCGCCAGATGGCGGGCCATCATCAAATACGTGTCCGAGGTGAGCGTCACACCGCCAGCAGAGTACCTCGGTCCTTATCATGCCCTGCGACCTGTCAAGCGCGGTGGCCACGCTATAATCCGAAAGGGGAACGCGGAAGCTAGGCCAGCCTGTACCGGAATCAAACTTGGTATCGGAGCCAAAGAGACCATTCTCACAGCATACGCACCGGTATACTCCCTCTCCCTTGAAATCCCAGTACTTGCCGGTAAACGGAGCTTCGGTCCCCCTGTTGCGGGTAGACTCATACTGCTCCGGAGTCAACCGCTTGCGCCACTCGGCATCGCTTTTAACTATTTTACTGACCATAGCCAGACTCCCACCGCGCACCTTATTTCTCCGTGCGGAAGCTAATTTATAGCTACGAGTTCAATTTCAAAAGTCAGGTCTTCCCCCGCCAGATGGTGATTAGCATCCAGCGTCACACTCGTTTCAGTCACATCAATAACCTCAGCCACAACCTGCTGACCGCTATCAAGATAGGCACTCATGCGCTGCCCAAGCACCGGTTCTTTATCCAGCGGGAACTCCTCGCGGGTCAAGGTTATCAGCAGGTCTTCCCGGTACGGGCCGTATGCTTCCGCCGCCGGAATCACCACCGTCCTTGACTGGCCAACCTGCATACCGAGTACCGCCTCATCAAAGCCGGCAATCACTTGGCCAGCCCCCACCGTAAACTGAAAGGGGTCACGGTTAACGGAGCTATCAAAAACAGTGCCGTCATCCAGGCTGCCGGTATAGTGCACCTTGACGGTATCCCCTTCCTTGGCTACCGCCCCATCTCCGCCCGAACACGAAAAGCCAAGTAAAGCCCCGGCAAGCAGAACTACGACACCCAGTAGCATCAGTATCCTGGTTTGAGATTTATTCATATTTCGCTCCCCCTATTATTTCGTCCCGAAGTATTGTAACGCAAGCCTAATCTTATCTTCCAGACCGAGGTCGGTAGACACCGGCAGACTGGCTATAGCCTGGCTTGCCTCGGTAACGGAATAGCCGAGGGTCAGAAGTGCCGAAACTACGTCGGTGTTTTCCTGTGCTACCTGGATAATAGGCGTGGCTATAAATCCGGCGCCTACCTTATCTTTAAGCTCCAGGACAAGACGGCTGGCCATCTTTTTACCTATGCCGGGAATGGACGTAAGCAACTCGGTGCTGCCGGTGGCGATAGCCATGGCCAGCTTGTCTACCTCCATAGCCGAAAGCATAGCCAGGGCCAGCCGGGGGCCCAGCCCCGAAACACCGATAAGAATCTGGAAGAGCTGAAGCTCTTCCATGACGGCGAAGCCATATAGAGTAGCACCGTCATCCCGGACAAGAAAGTGGGTGTAAAGTCGCACCTCTTCTCCTGCCTTGCCCAGGCTACTCCGCGTTGTGGTAGACGTATGCACCTGAAAACCAACACCGCCGACATTGATAATAACCCAGTCACCACCCAGTGTCTCCAGTATGCCGCTCAGACTCGCTATCATCTACCGTCTCCCTGTTCCTGCCGGGCTAGAATACCTGCCAGATGTACCTCGCGCACGTGGCAGATAGCCACCGCCAGAGCATCGGCGGCATCGTTCGGCTCAGGCACCTCACACAGCCCGAGTTGAAGTTTTACCATCTCCTGCACCTGTTCCTTGCTGCTGGCCCCGTAGTCGGTCACCACCCTTTTGATCTGGGTAGGCGTATATTCACAGGCGGGTACGGCATGCTGTGCAGCGACCAAAATAGCCACTGCCTGTGCCCGGCCTATAGCCAGCGCCGACTTGACATTCCTCGCTAAAAAGGGCTGCTCTATAGCCACCACATCCGGCTGGCAGCGCGATATAATCTCCGAAAGCTGCCCATAGATATAGCTTAAGCGCTCCCCGATAGGAGAGCGCTCAGAACAGACCAGGGCCCCGTAATCAACCAGAGCTATCTCCCCATCCTTTTCCTCTATTACCCCGTATCCTGTCTTTACCGTGCCCGGGTCAATACCTAATACCCTCATCACAAAACCATATTAAAACTCTCTAAATATTTTGCCTCCATGGTTAGGCTAGCTACCAGCGCGATACTTTTCCAAAACAGAGTCAGTAAAGTCCGCATTACTGGACACACGCTGCACCTCGTCCAGTTCCTCCAGCTTGTCCAGTAACCTGAGCGCCTGCATAGCCTCCTTTTCGCCAAGCTCAATCATGGTGTTCGGTATCATGGATAGCTCGGTGGACGAAAGCGAGTACTTATTTTGCTCCAGCGCTTCTTTAACCTTTTCCAACTCCCCGGGTTTAGTATATATCTCCACAAACTCGTCTTCTATCTTCACATCCTCGGCACCGGCATCTATAGCCATGAGGGCCAGCTCTTCCGTATCCAAACCGCCAGCCGGCACAACGATAAGTCCCTTAAGCTCAAAAAGCCAGGCCACGCAACCGCTTTCACCAAGACTACTGTTATGTCGGGTAAAGGCGTTTCTTACCTCCTGCAGCGTCCGGTTACGGTTATCACTCAGGGCCTCTACCAGGATAGCCGTGCCGCCAGGGCCATAACCCTCAAGGGTCATCTCCACCAATGTAGCCCCCTCCATCTCCCCACTGCCCCGCTTTATCGCCCTCTCTACGTTATCAGACGGCATGTTGCTATCACGGGCCTTCTGTATGGCCAAACGGAGACGGAAGTTGGACTCCGGATTGCTTCCTCCCTGGCGCACCGCTATTATTATCTCGCGGGTTAGCTTGGTAAAAAGCTGCCCTCTTCTGGCATCAGTTACTCCCTTCTGATGCTTTATCGAAGACCACTTGGAATGTCCTGACATTTTCCCTCTCCTTCAAGCCGCGTAACAAAAACCTTCCTCAATTGTAGCACCTGTTATTACTGAATACAAAACTTATCTGATTTAATGGCAACCGGTATGCCCGCTACCATGAGATAGACCTCGTTTACATTTCCGGCGAGTATCTGGTTAGCCTTACCCAGTAAATCACGGTACAAGCGTCCTACCTTGTTAACGGGAACCAGACCCGTACCTACCTCATTTGAAATAATAATAAAGCCGGCAGCCACACGCTCCATACAGTTTATGATCTCGCCTATTTCGGCGGTAACCGCCTGCTCAATTGAAGATGAATCCATTTGCTCTTCGGTTTGGCAGTCAAAAGCGCCCAGTATGTTACTTACGAGGAGGGTAACACAGTCTATAATCACCACTTTGGCCCCGCCAATTTTTTGCTCTATCTGACGGCCTATACCTGTGGTTGCCTCCAGGGTAACCCAGTGTGCCGGCCGCGACTTCCGGTGCGCCATAATGCGCTTCCGCATCTCATCATCCCGGGCTTCGGCGGTAGCTACAAAGAGCACCGGTTCACCCCTATCCCTGGCCAGCTTGAGTGCAAAATCACTCTTACCGCTACGCACCCCACCGGTAATAAGGATATTCATTCCCCCACAGCTCCTCTCCCTGGCCGCTAGCGGCCAATACCATATTCACCGCGTCTACATCAAATGAGAAACGTCGTTTAACAAGCTCAGAATGGCCCCCTCCGGATAGGTAGCCATGATACTGAGTGAACCCAGATCTAGGCGGAACTGCCAGCGCTGCCCGGCAGCGATACCCAGCAAGTGGCAGATTAGTGACCTCAGCGTACCGCTGTGAGCAACAATAAGTAAAGTCTCCTCCGATGCATGGTTTTCCAGCCTGTCCGTAAACTTTATCACGCGGTTATTAAAGCTCTCCAGACTGTCACCGCCGGGGCATTTCAGCAACGGGCTTCTCTGCTGCCACATACGGGCAACCTCGGGGTACCGGCGGCTAATCTCACTGTACGTGAGCCCCTCCATCTCGCCGAAGTCCATCTCGCGCAGCTCCGGACATAAAATGACATCGGCCCGCTGCCTGGCGGCTACAATCTTCGCCGTGTCTGACGCCCGGCACAGGTCACTCGCGTAAATAGTGCTTATCTCCTCCGGGGCCAACCGGTCACGCAACCGCTCAGCCTGAGTGATGCCGGACGCACTCAGGGTAACGTCGGTACTGCCCCAGTACCTCTCGGCACTATTCATCGCCGTATCGCCGTGCCTTACCAAGAGCAGCCTGGACAATTTACACCCCCGTTTAACATAATACAAAGCATTAGTTATTTACTTCTTTTTAAACACGACTTTCAGGCTAATCCCAGCCGGGCGAAAAGGAAAATAAGTATCAGTACACTGATTTCGGCTACCTCGTTAATTGCCCCATAAGTATCACCGGTAAGCCCGGCCAGCTTGCCCTGAAGAAATAACGCTACCAGAGTGACTATTATACAAACCCCCGCCATTACAGCGAGACCTGCCAGGGAAGATAAGATATAGACTACCGCCACCGCTATTACAGTCGCCTGAACAAAGCCGACCCAACCGGCACCCTGCTTGAATATGAACCCCAGGCCTGATGGCTTGGCGTAGGGATAGGCAGAAATGGCATAGACCATACTCCAGCGCCCCAAAACCGGCATAATAATAAGCGCCGCCACTATCAGGTTCTCCGGCAGGCTGTTCAGCGAGACATACTTAATTAAAAGCTCAAGACAGATGCCAACGATGCCAAAAGCACCGGCCCGGCTATCTGCCATTACCTGCCAGCGCGCACTTACGTCCTTGTGACCGCCTATCCCGTCACAAGTATCGGCCAGTCCGTCCAGATGCAGCGCGCCGCTAACTAAGACCAGAAAACCAACAAGCAGCACATTTACTACCGCTGCCGGTAAAAACAGGCTGAAAAGATAGTAAAGACCCACTAGAACAAGGCCGATGATAAGCCCGACGACGGGAAAATAACCGGTAGAACGGGCTAAATCCTCCGCCTTAACCTCACGCCGCGAGGGCGAGGGTATAACCGTTAAAAACCCCAGAGCAGCCAGAAATCTCAACTTACCGTCTTGTCCTTCTCCGATACCCCGGCTTCAGTAAAGGTACTCATCTCGGATAAAATCCGGGCTGACGTCTCGGCAAGAATAATACCCAGGGCAGCGCCGGTCCCCTCACCCAGCCGCATACCCAAGTCCAGCAGCGGCTCAAGCCCCAGATAGTCAAGAGTGAAACGGTGACCCGGCTCTACCGAAACGTGACCCGCAATCAGAAAATCTTTTAGCTTTGGGGCAAGCGACGTGGCAATTAGAGCCGCCGCCCCCGAAATAAAGCCGTCAACAACCACCGGCACCCGGTAAGCACCGGCCGCCAGCATTACTCCCGCGAGCCCCCCGATTTCAAACCCGCCGACCTTAGCCAACACCTCCAGAGGTTCGCCGGGGTCGGGCCGGTTAACGGCGAGGGCCTTATTAATTACTTCCTTTTTATGCTCAAGCTGCTTATCGCCAATACCGGTACCCCTGCCGGTAACCCCATCCACAGCACTATTACCTATAACAGCACAGATAGCACTGGCAGCCGTAGTATTGCCGATACCCATTTCGCCGGTAGCCACGATATCCAGCCCCCTGGCCACCTCGGTAGCCACAATGTCAATACCGGTCTCCACCGATGCTGCTGCCTGCTCCAGCGTCATAGCCGGGCCGAGGGACATATCCTGAGTCCCCGGAGCCACCTGCCGCGATATTATATGAGCATCAGCTTCCAGCCCGCAGGCTACACCCATATCCACTACAATAACACGGGCCCCCACCTGGCGGGCGATGACATTGATGCCCGCCCCACCATGAAGAAAGTTCTGCACCATCTGAGCAGTTACCTCCTGAGGGTACAGGGTCACTCCCTGATTAACCACCCCGTGGTCACCGGCCATAGTGATAATAGCCTTGTGCTTTATTTGCGGAAGATATCTACCCTGAATGCCGGCGAGCCGGATAGACAGCTCCTCAAGCCGCCCCAGACTGCCCTGCGGCTTGGTTAACCGGTCCTGCCTAGCCCGTGCCGCAGCCATTGCCGCTTCATCCAGGGAACCAATCATACCAGCTATACCGGCTATACGCTCTGACATTTTCATTATTTAGTATTCCTTATCACGGTGAGACTCTAGCCCTGAATCTCTCCCTCCTGCTTTAACGCTTTGATAGCAGCCATAAGCTGCTCGCACTCGGGCAGGGTACGCGGCGCCAGGCGCACGTAACCGGGCAGACCAAACGAAGTGCAGTCCCGTACCAGTATGCCACGTCTCAAGAGTGCCCGGCGAAACGCTCCACTGTCGGCCACCTTGACCAAAAAGAAGTTGGTACTGGAAGGCAGCAGGTAAAAACCAAGCGCGGTAAGTCCGTCCGTGAGAAACCGCTTGGCCCCGTTAATATCCTTTTTACAGCGCTCCAGGTAATCTGTATCTCTTAAAGCCGCCACGCCCGCCTTCTGGGCTACCGTGCTCACGTTCCAGGGCGGGCGAACCTTACGCAAAACCTGGATAATATCGCTAGCGGCTACCGCATAGCCGAGACGCAGACCGGCGAGGGCATAGTCCTTGGTCATGGAGCGTAAAATAACGACATTGCCCCGTTCCACCAAGTCAAAAACAGACCAGCCCTCCTCCACGAAGTTGATGTATGCCTCGTCCAGTATTAACAGGCTGTCAGCGCAGGCATCAAGAACTATTTCCACCTGCTGTCTGGTCAGGTAATTGCCGGTCGGATTATTGGGATTACACATGAAAACCGCTATCGGGCGGTAACGCTTAATAGAATCAACGACTTCCTCTACTCCCGGAGTGAACTGCTCCTCTTCTCTACCCCACAGGCTTTTAATACCGGCACCGGCAATCTGGCAGGCGACGCGGTACTCGCCAAAAGTAGGCTCAAGTATCAGGATATTATCCCCTGGTTTAATGTAAGTCAGGGTAACCAGGCGAATAATTTCAATAACACCGGCCCCGACCAGGATGTTATCCGGAGGCACCGCCAGCGCTCCGGCCAAGCACTGCCTTAGTTCTGTCGCCTCCGAATCGGGATAGTAGTTAATGGGAACGGTAGCCAGGATTTCCCTGACACCGCGCGGTGGCGGATAAGGGTTAGAGCAGACACTGAAATCCAGCACCGTCTCCGGCGTCAGACCCAGAGCCATGAGCTCCGCCTGTACCGGGCCGCCGTGACTCGCGGCCTGGACTTTTTCTATTTCCGGTCTAGGTCGTAATGACAAAACCAACTACTCCCGCTATGAAGCATATAATCACCCAGACTAAAGCTGCCACCTGCACCAGGCGCAATGAGGCATCAATAATCCCCGGGGTGAGAGGTTTACCGGCTCTCCCCAGTTTATATTGTCCTGGTTTTTCCAGCTGCACATCCAGGGCACCGGCCACCGCTGCCATAGTCCAACCGGCATTGGGACTTTCGGTTTTAGCATGCTCCCGGTGAGCCACCTGCCACGCAGCCCGCACTCCTGTCTTACATAATAAACTGGCTACCATTATAAGCAGTGCGGTAATCCTCGCTGGTATAAAGTTAAGCACATCGTCCAGCCTGCTGGCAAACTTGCCCGAATATTCATGCTGCCCGTGATAGCCTATCATGGCGTCCAGTGTATTCACCACCCGGTAGGCCATGGCTCCCGGAATGCCGAAGAGCAAATAATAAAACAGGGGCGCTACAAAGCTATCGCAGGTATTTTCGGCCACCGACTCCACAGTAGCCGATATAAGAAGCGGCTCTGCCAAATCCCCGGTATCACGGCTTACCAGCGAGCGTAGCTCGCTGCGTGCCTGTTCCATGTTCTTACCGGCCAGCATCTGTTTTACCCTGATAGCCGCCCGCCGTAGCTCCCGGAAAGAAAAGGTCGTTTTTAGCAGCACCGCACCCACCAGTACATAGGCAGGAAAGCTCAGGACTTTTAAGTATAATAGGCCAAAAAAGGTGGCTGCCGTAAATAGCCCGATAAGAAGCAGGCTGACAAACGCACCATAGACAAACTGGGTTATCCGCGAGCGCCCGTTGCCCATCCTGTCCAGTAGTGACACTAACCTGCCCATCCAGACAACAGGGTGAATAGCGCCGGGCAGCTCGCCCAGCGTAAAATCAATAACCAGAGCCACCGCCAGTATCAGTAAAATATCCAGAGTCCCGTAGCTGCCATAAAAAATCATAATATTTTAGTCTGCCGACGCCTGAACAGGTTGATGCCAGCTATCCATAATATTTAATCGAGGAGAAAGTGCAAGACGTGCCATGCACCCGCCACCTTCCGGGAAGCAATATAACACCTCACAGCACCAGAAACATCTGAGGTAGAGATTTGTAACCCGGCCCACCCGCTCTACTGCCGGTAGCCGGAGTAGCGGACCATGGCTGCCAGGACTTTCAGTGCCCGGTTAAGGATGGTAAACGAGGGGATACCATTGCTGACCAGCAACTTCATCCCCTCGGCTGAGAACGACGGTAAACCGGGGACAACGATAACAGGCTTCCTGGTCTCGTCCCGCAGACTGGTAAGCTTGCCAGCGAAATCCTCATTTAAACTGGAATAGGTAAGCGCGACGATGGCATCCACCTCTTTAATCATAATCCGGGCACAACTCAGGTTCAACCTGGCTGCCGGCTCAAAATCCAGCCAGCCAAAATCCACCGGGTTCTTACGGGTAAGCGAGGAAATAGCCTCGCCCTCCAGTGCCGCAGCTATTTCCTGCTGGGTCCCGTCAGAAAGTAATGGCAGCGAGAGGCCAAGCTCTCCTGCCAGGTCGGTACCATAGACTGCCCCGCTACCAGCCTCAACCTGCAACCCCAGCCTGTTGCCAGCCGGCAGATACGGGCTACAAAAGCCTATAACCATGTCCAGAAGCTCCTCCAGGTTGTCGGCGCTAATCACCCCGCTCTGCCTGAGTGCCGCATCAAATACATCCCGGTTACCGGCGAGTGAAGCGGTATGGGTGGCAGCATATCTGTTGCCCGCCTCCGTTCTCCCTCCCTTCCAGATTATTATGGGCTTGCGGAGAGAAATCTCCTTCGCCAGCTCGTAGAACTCCCGTGCCCGTTTCAGCCCCTCAACATAACAGGCGATAATCCCGGTATTCGGGTCACGGGCAAAGTACTCCATAAAATCTTCAATAAGCAGGTCACTCTGGTTCCCGATGCTGACCACGTTACTGAAACGAATCCCGAGCTCGTCCCCTCTGCAGATAAAGTTCTCGGTAAGATTGCCGCTCTGCCCGATGAAGGCCACCTGCCCCGGCTCATTTGACAAACCGGCCTCTCCAAAAATGGTATTGAGGCGGGACCGGGGATTATATAAACCCATGCAGTTCGGCCCGACAATGCGGGTACCGCCTTGCCGGGCACTTTGCAGCATCTCGTCCTCCAGGGCTCGCCCCTCAGCCCCCAGTTCGGCAAAACCGGCGCTGTGAATTACGGCAAATTTAACTCCCTTCCGGGCGCACTCGGCCGTAACCCGGGGTACCAGTCTCGCGGCAACGGCAATTATCGCCTCGTCAACTTCACCGGGAATATCCATTACGCTGGAATAACACTTAAGTCCCATGACCTCCGTCTGCCGGGGGTTAACCGGGTAGAGCACACCCTTAAAGCCGCTCAGCAGCAGGCTGTTTAACAGGTAGCCACCCCCCTTACCCGCATCATTGGAGGCACCTATTACCGCTACCGTTGACGGGCTGAATAGCTTATCCATTTGCACGATCTTAATCATCATGACACCTCCTTCTGCTTTGCCGGCACTATCTATGGTGTTTATGAAGACCCTATTCAGGGTATTATAAACTATTTCTATCCCGCGGGGTAGGTTTAAAAAATTACACGGGCAACCGGCATTAATTTACTATAACCTTGATATTTCACGGCGAATTAAGTAGTATGGGAGCACATGGAACAGGTATCATTTTTAGTCGCCTTCACTGCCGGGCTGCTTGCCTTTCTATCTCCCTGTGTACTGCCTCTGGTACCGGTATACCTGGCCAGTATATGCGGGCCGGAAATACTGGATGCCACCGCACACCCCAGCCGGACACACATATTTCTCCACTCCCTGAGCTTTGTTATCGGCTTTGCCCTTGTTTTTATTATTCTCGGGGCAGGTGCCGGTCTTATCGGCTTTGCCCTCACCTCTGGTGCCATCATCCGCAAGATAGCGGGCGGCCTGCTCATTGTTTTCGGTCTCTTTGTGCTGGGTACGCTCAAATTCCCCTGGCTTAACTTTGAAAAGCGGCTGTCACCGTCACTGGGCAGTACTACCGGCTACCTGCGCTCGCTGCTTATCGGCAGTATTTTTTCGCTGGCCTGGACGCCCTGTGTCGCCGGGCTTTTGGGCGGCACGCTACTGGTAGCTTTAAGTTCGGGGAACGTGTGGCAGGGCGTATCTCTTCTGGGGACTTTCTCACTCGGCCTGGGTCTGCCCTTTCTCATTATCGGGCTCGCTTTTGACTCCATCTCACCCCTGCTCAAACGTATTCAGCGTTACTCCAACTGGCTATACATCATCGGCGGCCTGCTCCTGATTGCTGTCGGCATAGCCGTACTGACCGAGAGTCTGACCTGGTTTTAGCGGCGAGGTAACTTACCATGGCAAAAATACTGAAGCTAATACCTCTAATATTAGCCCTGATACTGTTAACGGTCTCCTGCTCAACTGCTCCGGAAATACCGGAAGTCGGCAAGGCCGCACCTAATTTCGAGATTGCCAATGTTAACGGTGAATCCATCTCCCTGCATGACCTACGGGGCAGGCCGGTCATACTCAACTTCTGGGCAACTTACTGTGTACCCTGTCTGATAGAGATGCCCTATATCCAGGAGGTGCATAACACCCGGCCGGAAGAAGAGCTCGTAATACTGACCATTAACGTGGGGGAAAACCCAACGAAAGTGAAGGGGTTCCTGGAACACTATAATTTCACCTTCCCGGTCCTGCTGGACATGACGGGAAGCACCGCCAGGCAGTATAATATAAGAGGGATACCAACCACTTACTTTATTGACAATGAAGGTATAATTAGAGGCATAAAGATTGGTGCCCTGCTTAACATTTCAGAGATGGAAGAGATGCTTAAGTTGATTACTGAATAACTATCAGGCTGCAAGGAGGTCAATATATGGGCGATGTGCTAAACGAAGCTTACGCTATAGCCCAGTGTAAAGAGTGCCCCTGGTACAAGTCTTGTTTACTACCCATGAAATTCACGGCGGAGGACATACGCCGTCAGCTGGAGTCATCTTCTCCCGGTATGGGCATGCCCGCCGGTATGGATTTGAGCATGCAGAATTTTCTCTCCGGTATGGCCAGCGCTGCTCAAAACTCGCTGCTGGAGGCCTGCCCGATATTTATCGAGCGGTTAAGAACGAGTCCGAAGCTAATGGAGCGGCTGAAAAAAATAATGCAGAACTGGGGAACGGAAGAGGAAGCCTGAACGTCATATAACACCGGGCAGGTATAATCCGTTACTATATGCTGCCGCCAAGCCCTGACAATTCCCGACTCAATCTTATTAGCCCGAACCGGTAACCGCCCCTGTAACTCTCAAGACATTTTCCGGTAATTAAATAGCGCGCAGTCCGGGTAAATATTTGTGAAAGATGTTAAACTGGATATGGAGAAAAGATAATGCCTATATACGAATACTATTGTGATAGCTGTAGTAAAAAGTTTGAGCTGCTGCGCCAGGTCTGCCAGGCAAGCGAGGCGGGCGATTGCCCGCAATGCCACGGTCAGGCAAAGCGGATACTATCCACTTTTGCTGCCATGGCCAAAGATGAGAGCGGGCAGACCATGCCTCTAAGCGACCCGTGCGGTGGCTGTAGCAGCGCCAGCTGCAATAGCTGTGGCTTCTAGATAAAGCGGCCTGGCCCTCACCGGGGTTTAAACTCGCTAGCGAGACAACATTCATTATAGCTGTCCGGCTTGGCTTATTTCTGGTTCCTTCATCTTCAGACGAAAATACCTGTATATTTCTACGGTAGTGGCCGTCAAAGGGGCTGCCAGTATTATGCCCCAGAGCCCGGCGATATATGCCCCTACCACCAGCAGAAGCATAGTGATAGCCGGGTTCAACCGCAGATAACCGCCCTGAATCCTGGGCACCAGCAGATTGTTTTCCAGAATCTGGACGATAAGGAATAGAACCGCCACCCACAATGCCTTGGCAGGTGCCGTCGCCAGAGTTACTATCACAGCCACGGCCCCACCAATCCAGGGTCCAATTATGGGTATGAGCTCGGTTACAGCGGCAAGCGCCGCCAGCGCCGGCGCAAAGTCTACATCCAAAACCATGAGCCCGACCAGGCAAAAATAGCCGACGATAAACCCCAACATTAACTGGGCACGGATATAACGCCCCAGCACTCTCTCTATAATAGACAGGATATTTCTGACGTGCTCGGCTAACCACGGTGAGAAAGCGGAATAAAAGCCAGCCTTTAGTCTTTCCGAGTCCTTTAATACGTAGAAAAGGAAAATGGGCAGGGCCAAGAAGCCAAGTACCATGCTGAACGTACTGGGCACGAAAGACATACCCTTAACGAAAGCACCTTCTATGGTATTGCCCAGAGTTACGCCGGCATTCATGATAAGATCATCTATCTGCTGCTGCATTTCGGAGGGGAAGCGTTCCCGGAATCCTTCCGTCCACTGCTGCAAACTGAGTAGACTATTGGAAATAATCGCCGACGCATTATCCATGAGTACGAAAATGGCTTCAATCACCGCGGTTACGATGTAGTAAGAAAAAAAACCAATCAAGCCAAACAGTATGATAAATATCAGTAATATCAAAAAAACACGCTTGGCCTTCAGCCACTTACCCCGACGGGGCAGTTTTTGCTCCGCCCAGTTAATGACGGGCAGGAAAAGATAGGCAAGCACCAGACCAAACACAAAGGGCAAAACGGCGCTTTTTAACGCATAGATGAGGAAAAATGCTATTACGACAGCCAGGATAAAGAATATGAGGCCTCTATGTCTTTTAAATATGTCTGCTGCGTTCAAACTTATCCCCGCTCGTCGGTTCTCACTATAACCCGCTACGGCCCTACCGGAAATATTTATGAGCTTGACCGACAATGAAATGGAAAGGAAGGCGCGATGTACGTAACAAGGTAATTTCAGCCTCCTGGAAGACTAAATCACCACATTTTTAACCTTTTAGACGTTCGTGAAGTATCAGGCATGGTTCTTTATCGGTAAACGGTATGGGCTATGACTCCTGTCCCTTTGCTTCCCTCATTTTTTCCTGTGCTTTTTCCCGGAACTCGCCAGCTGTTTCCTTTACCTTTTCCGCTGCTTCCGCTGCCCTTTCTTTAACAACTTCCGCCTTTTCCTTAATCATCTGCCTTGTCTCTTCCCCGCGCCTGGGAGCGTAGAGGAACCCGATAGCCAAACCAATGACTGCACCTGCCACAATACCTATCGCAAATCCGGTACCAGTATCTTTGTCTGCCATTTCTGCCTCCTTACCTTTTCTTTGAGAACTTCCTGACTGCATCGATACCCTGGCGTATCCCCTGAATCATGGACAAGAGCTGGACGGCGGGTCTGACCAGCTTATCCCCCGTGTAGGCCAGAATATTTTGAACAGTCCCCAGAATGGCCTGCACTGAATCCAATACGGAACGAACCCTTTTGTAAAGCGAGAATAGCAGTACAGCGATAAAAATAAGCACGCCAGTAGCTACCAGGCCAAAGATGCAGATAATTAAATCCCGAAGCCAGTCAATACCCATTGACAATACCTCCACCGACGAAAGTAATGCGCATATTGTATCACCTGTGGCTACCCTGTCAAGAGTACAAAATATACATTCAGTCTTATCTTATGGATAAAATGCCGGCAAGTTACGCCGTTAACCATACCGTTTATGGCAGTACCGAATATAGAGATAGGCCACCGGACGTCTACTGCTCAATCCGCTCCACTTCAATAGTGCACTCGGTTACCAGAGCCGCGAAAGCTGCCAGCGCCGCCAGAACAGGAGTGGCCATAATCCCTATTGCCGCCACCGGGGCACCTATGGTTAAAGGAATCTCCAGTAATATCCGGTCGTTACGCAGCAGGCGTACCCGCCTGACATTACCTTCGTGCACAACTTGCTTCACCTTTTCCACCAGCTCTTTACCCGCCACGGTAAATTTTTCCTGCGCCATGCCATGCCTCCTTAGCCGCTACTTCCATTGAGAGCATCCAGGATAGTACGTGCCAGATATATAATCTCCTTATCACCACCCGTCTTCCGGGCTGCGTAGCTATAGTTGAACTGACAGAAAGAGCAGGGCGTAACCAGCTTATGGGACGGAGCATCTCTCAGCACGCTACCGGCCACTTTGAGATACAGGTCGCGGTAGGCTGCCCGTACCGCGCCACCCCCACCACAACACGGGCCATTCTCTCTATTCCCCCGGGTTTCACTTACCTGCACCCCGCATATTTGCAAAGCTTCCCGGGGTTCATCGTAAATCCCTCCACCGAGCCTTCCCAATCCACAGGGGTCTACATAGGTTACTTCGGTTCCCCCCGGTGCTACCTCTATCCCTCTGTCTTTTAATAACGCCGGTAATAACTGGGCGATATGCACTACCTCAAAGTCTATACTGCCCATCACTGCGGGGTATTGCCGGCTAAAACACTCATAGCAGCCGGCACAGTCCAGAATCAGCCTGGTTATGCCCTGCTGCTTAAACCCGGAGGCCATTTGCTCGAAGTGCGCCTTAGCCACGTCCGGCATACCCGCCCACATGTAGTATAGACCACAGCACCCCTCATCCGGTAGCACCATAAAGTCAACACCCAGCTTTTTTAACAGCAGGTACGATGAAGCAGCGGCATCCTGTGCCAGGTACGAGGCGATGCAACCGGCAAAAAAGAGCGTACTCGACTCGTGCGGGGAGTACGCCTCAGGTAACCAGTCCAGTCTCTTCTCAGGAGCACCGCCGGCTGAATTACCCAGTTTGTGGATGCCCTCCATAATGTGTATATGCGGCTCCAGGGGGCCCCTTCCCGTCGCGGCCAGCTCTACCCGTGAGGCGTAGACAATCTCCGGAATATCAATCTCAAACGGACAGGAGCCTGTACAGAGCCTGCACTCAAGGCAGGAATAGATAGATTCCTTTATCTCTGGTGTAATCTCTTCGCCCTGAAATATCTGTCGCGCCGCCCTGAGCCTGCCCAGGGGAGATAGGTTCATTACCTGGTCCGGCCCATAGGTGGGGCAGACATCCAGACAGGCTCCACATTCGCTGCAAAGCTCCAGTGCTTCCTTTACATCGGCCATAACTTCCCCTTTACCTACTTTCTCTCATATTAAATTGACCCTGTATATTGTGTCAAACATTTTGTGGTAATATTGTCTAAATACGTGTTATCAGTAAGCTGGCGGAAATACGGAATGAATGACGGGAAACCCTGGCTATAGTTCTGAAGGTTCTTTCCCGTGTGGTATACTGTAAATGGTGAGGAGACTTATTTGAAGGCAAAGGACTTACTTTCCATAGCTGACCTGACTGGTGAGGACATCAGACTAATCATAGCGGAAGCGATAGACATTAAGGCGCAGGGCTGGTCTTCGCTGCTTGACAGAAAAGTACTCGGGCTAATATTTGAAAAGCCGTCACTCAGGACCCGGGTCAGCTTTGAGATAGCCATGCGTCAGCTGGGCGGGCAATGCATATACCTGTCCCCGACCGAAGTCGGCATGGGGCAGCGAGAGTCCGTACCGGACGTAGCCCGAGTGTTGAGCCGCTTTGTAGATGTTATCGCCGCCCGTACTTTTTCCCATGCGACACTGGAGTCTCTGGCAACCTACGCGGACGTGCCGGTAATTAACGCTCTATCCGACGCCGAGCACCCGTGCCAGGCCCTGGCTGACCTGCTTACTATCTACGAGAAAAAGGGGCGCCTTGATGGCCTGACTATAGCCTATATCGGGGACGGTAACAATGTCGCGAGCAGCCTTTTACTGGCCGCGTCACTTACCGGCATGTGTTTCAGGATTGCGTCCCCGGATGGCTACACCCTTAATGAGAAGACACTGAGTCTCGCCCGTGACTACGCTGCCGGCAGCGGGGCGGAAATAGTAACTCTCAAGGAGCCTGAGACGGCGGTTGTGGGGGCAGACATAGTCTATACCGACGTGTGGACCAGTATGGGACAGGAAGCTGAATTCGCCATAAGACGCGAGGCACTTGCCGACTATCAGATAACCGGGGAGCTACTCGCTTTAGCCAGCGAGGATGCCATATTTATGCACCCCCTGCCGGCGCACCATGGTGAGGAGGTAGCCGAAGGTATCGTGGATAGCCCGCAATCGGTGGTATTTGACCAGGCAGAGAACAGGATGCACCTTCAGAAAGCACTTCTTGCCAGCATACTGGGCGGGCTGGATATACCGCTCGCTGTATATCGTTAGAGGTCAGGATTATGCAAGCACTAAAAACGCTCATAAGCTGGGGCTGGTCTCCCATACTGATAACCGGACTGGCTATAGCCGGTTACGTATCTGAGGTGGATGTCTGGGTTATGGGGCCTATTTTGATAATTATCCTTATCACCGGCCTGGTTACCGCGGTATACGGCGCCAAAGAGAGAGAGATGGAACACGCCTCACAAAGGCTGAATCAACTGGCCGGCTACTTTAACCGGAGATTTATGGGCAGCTCGTCACTATCCATATTTGCCATAATAGATAGTCTCTTTAATATTGACAAACCCGAGGTCTGGGAATGGGCACGTGCCTGCGATATGTCACGCCGGGTCTTTGATACCTGGTGCCACAGCTTTATAAACCGCGTGGAGAGTGATATCAGGACCAGGCGCTTTGATGTTTATCTGCGCACCTACTTAAACGAGCTGTGGCTGATAAACAGCCATTACTACGAATTTATAGAGCAATTCTACGAGATAGCCAAAAATATTCAGCTCCCACATGAGACCGTGGAGCAGTATAACCGCCTGGTATTGGAGTACAACGCTTTTGTGCAGAACTTCAGGGATAACATCAGCGGACTGAAGAGAGTAGCCAAAACGGAGATTGAACCACCAAGTATCAAGCTCGCGAACGAACTCCCGGCGCAGAAACCGTGAGTCTATCTCCAGAGCCACTTCGCCGCTTGAGGTAAATTTCGATGAGGGTTAGTAGCATAAGAGAGCCAGTAGCTCTCTTGAATCATAAACCGAATAATTGTGCCGGTATGTCCGGGGACATTAATGAATAAACCTATTGTGGCTATCATCGGCAGACAGAACGTGGGCAAATCAACCCTTTTTAACCGGCTCACCAGCAAGCGGCTGGCCATTGTGGAGGACTTACCCGGGACAACCCGTGACCGTATAATGGCTGATATTTCGTGGCAGGGCACGGACTTCATCATCGTTGACACCGGCGGGCTGGAACTAGCACCGCAGACCAGGGTCACCGAGGCGGTGCAGAGACAGGTTGAAATCGCCATTGACGAGGCCGACGTTATTATCTTCCTGACCGACATTAAGAGCGGTGTGACACCCGCTGACCTGGAGACAGCCGATAAGCTGCGCCTTGCCAATAAGCCCCTCATACTGGCCGCCAACAAGGCGGATAACCCCCGGCTGGAATTCCAACTGCCGGAATTCTACGAGTTGGGACTGGGAGACCCGCTCGCTATAAGCGCCTATCACGCCCGCGGTACAGATGAGCTGCTGGATAGAATCGTCGCTCTCTTGCCGGCCACCGTACCACCATCTGCAGCCGGAGCGGAAGCGATAAAGATAGCTATTGTAGGCAGACCCAATGTAGGCAAGTCAATGCTGCTAAACGCCCTCCTGGGCAGAGAACAGGCAATAACGGACGACACACCGGGGACCACCCGCGATGCCATAGATACAGCGCTTGACTTTGAAGGGCAAAGTATGATACTTATTGATACGGCAGGCATTAAACGGCGCGGCCGTATAGGTGAAGGTGTGGAGCGTTACAGTGCTTTACGGGCCTTAAGAGCTATCAATCGCGCTGATATAGTCCTGATCGTACTTGATGTTACCGAACTGGTCACAGCTCAGGACATGCATATCGTGGGCTACGCCCAGCAGGCAACTAAGGGTATTATATTGGTGGTAAATAAGTGGGACCTGGTTGTGGATAGAAGCACAACTGAGTTTGATAGATATATTAGACACCAGCTTAAATTTATAACCTACGCACCTATTTTACGTGTTTCGGCTAAATTTGGGCAGGGCGTTGATAGGCTTTTACCAGAGGTAGGTACGGTCTACCAGGAAAGGCTGAAGCGAGTAGCCACGTCCACCGTAAACGAAGTAGTCCAGCAGGCAATAGCCGCGCACAATACACCCCGCCATGGCAATAAGCGTTTAAAGTTCCTCTATGCAACCCAGGCGACTACCAATCCACCCACTTTTGTCTTTTTTGTTAATGATGCCAAACTGATACATTTTTCCTATCGCCGCTACCTGGAAAACAAGCTGCGTGACGCCTTCGGCTTCGTCGGTAACCCGCTCAGTATGACCTTTAAAAGCAGAGGTGAAAAGTGATTATTGCCAAATTTGTCTCGGTCATCATACTCGGTTACCTGCTGGGTTCCATTCCCTTCGGGCTACTGATTTCCAGGCGGAAGGCCAGCGTAGATGTGAGAGACTACGGCAGCGGGAGAACCGGGGCGACCAATGTGCTGCGGACAGCCGGCCGGAAAGCCGCGGCAGCTGTTGGGACACTGGACCTCCTGAAAGGGACTCTGGCCGTGGTATTTGCCGGACTGATAGTCAGCGGCGAATATTTGGTCGTAGGTAACTTTGGGCTGGGCACACTGGTAGCCCAGGTACTGGCAGCCCTGGCGGCGGTAGCCGGGCATATCTGGCCTATATTTCTGAAGTTCCGCGGTGGTAGAGGAGTAGCCACGTTCTTTGGCGGATTAGTAGCTTTATGCCCGCCGGCAGCCCTGTTTGGCGGCGAGGTAATGATTATTGGCGCCGGCCTGACGCGCTATGTTTCGCTGGGCTCTATTGCTGGAGCCGTAGGGACATACACTATCCTGGTACCGCTAACCATAATGAATGGTTTCCCCATTGAATATTTGGTTTACTGTCTTATAGGTACCGTGATAGTTATCGTCATGCACCGGGATAACATCGGCAGGCTCCTATCCGGCAAGGAGAGACGCCTGGGCGAAAAAGTAGAGATTAATAACAGTCCTGCCGCCACTACTTATAAGGGCTCAACCCTCGAGGCCCCTGATACAGGAAACCAGAGATAGCATATGCCAAAGATTGCTATTATCGGCACCACCACCTGGGGTACAACCCTGGGGCTGGTGCTGGCTAATAAGGGACTACAGGTTAGGCTATGGGCACGGACGGAGCAAGAAGCCTCTCATCTGACTAATTCTGAGCCCAACCCCATACTGCCCCCCGGCATTACCTTCCCGCCGCAGCTCTCTTTTACGAGCTCATTGAATGACGCTATGGCTGATGTAGACGCCGTTATCCTGGCGGTACCGTCACAGACTACACGGCAGAATGCCAGACTGATTAGTAAGCATCTGAAGAAGTCCATGCTTATTATCAGCGCCGCTAAAGGACTGGAGATTGAAAGTGGGAAGCGCATGTCCCAGGTAATTGCCGAGGAAATAGACCCCGAGTTTCACCCCAAAATCTGCGTGCTCTCCGGCCCCAACCTGTCCCGTGAGGTTGCCCTGGAGCTACCGGCAGCCTCCGTGGTAGCCGCCAGCAATGATACCATAACCAGAAAAGCCCAGAAGCTCCTCACCACGCCCAATTTCTGTGTCTATTCCAATAGCGATGTCATCGGTGTTGAACTCGGTGGAGCACTGAAGAATATCATCGCCCTGGGTGCCGGAATGGTTGACGGCCTGGGCTATGGCGATAATGCCAAGGCAGCTTTCATTACGCGTGGTCTGACCGAGATAACCGCTCTTGGCGTCGCGCTGGGAGCCAGTCCGCTCACATTCTCCGGACTAGCCGGTCTGGGCGACGCGATAGCTACCTGTGCCAGCCCGCTAAGCCGGAACCACTACGTAGGCGTGGAACTGACCAAGGGACGGTCGCTGGAAGATATAACCGGTTCTATGGGAAACGTGGCGGAAGGAGTAACCACCACTATCGCTGCCTGGAATTTAGCGCAGCGGCTCGGACTGGAGATGCCCATTACGGAAAAGATTTACGATGTGCTGTATAGAGATGCCAACCTGTCCCAGTCTGTAGTTAAGATGCTGGGAGCGCAGGGGAGACACGAGCTAGCCGGCAG